>Ga0209633_10002632_pt1 | contig 17109 bp, 16 predicted proteins | sample Cruoilmetagenom1_FD_187290 | JGI IMG/M metagenome (GOLD analysis project Ga0209633, IMG submission 187290) | Oil polluted marine microbial communities from Coal Oil Point, Santa Barbara, California, USA - Sample 1 (SPAdes) (version 2) | ecosystem: Environmental > Aquatic > Marine > Oil seeps ... | reverse complement strand
TGGCTGATCCGAGAGAGCAAAACCACAGGAATAGCAAGCTATTTCGTGGGTTTTGAGAGTGAGGTATCAGCCAAAGATGGGCTGAAGCTGAGATGCGAAAATGTGAAGTTATTTTTGCGCGAGCCCTAAGTCTTAAGAACCGCTAAACGTGAACCTCGATCCCAAAATCGTATCTATCACCACATCCGCTTGTTTGGCCGCGGCCAGACCGACAATGGCGGCGGTGGGCGGCAGGGCCGCGGAGACTTCCGATCGCCCGTCACCGACCAGGTAAAAGGTATCACGCACCCGCCGGGTCCGGATCCGGTCACTATAACCCCAGCCGCCGATTCCCGACGCGCATACCAGCAAGCGGGGATCGGCCATGAAGGTGTCGGCCATCATCTTCTTGTCCCGAGCACGGTCCAGGGCTTCGACGATAACGTGGCACGGTTCAAATACCTGGCGGACATTGCCGGCATCCAGGCGAGTCTCCAGCGCCTGCATGTCAAGATCCGGGTTGATGCCCAGCAAGTTGGCTTCAAGCGCCCTCACCTTCTCCATGCCCACCTGGTCGATGAAGAAAAACTGGCGGTTCAGGTTGGACGGCGCCACATGATCGAAATCGGCAACCACCAGCCGGCATATTCCCGACCGGACCAGATGGGCAGCGACATTTGAGCCCAGGCCGCCGGCACCGGCGATGCCCACGCAAACCGATCCCAATCGCTGGATCTGGTCATCCGTGAAATGGGTGCGAAGGCCGTTGAGAAATGGATTGTCCACCACGAATAAACCTCCATTTATCATTCGGATGTTGAGATTGGATCTTCACCCACCTGAACCGGCCGAGACACCCGCGTATACATCATCCCCTTGCGCCTCCAACCGTCCCCCCCAACGCTTGCCAATCCTTAAATACGGGCTGCCAACCGGACCGACGCAACATGGCCGCCATCTCCGGCACGGAGCGTTCGTCGGAAATCTCGAACTGACCGGGATTCTCTCCCTCATCGGTTCGACCGCCAACGGCCGTGCAGGAACCGGCAGACATGCGGGTAACACCCAAGGGCAGGAGCCGGTCCCGGAAGCGAGCAGACTCTCGGGTGGAGATGGTGATACCCACCCGGGGCATAAACAGGCGTAGGGCGGTCATCGCCTGGACGATATGGCGGTCTTCGACGATCCAACCTGGCTGAAATCCGCCCACGTGGGGGCGCATGCGGGGCAGAGAGATGCCGATCTCCGTCTCCGGATAACGGTCCAGTAAGTATTGGGCGTGCAGGCCGGCAAAAAAGATGTCCCGCCGCCAGTCATCCAGGCCCAACAGTGCACCCACGTTGACCGATCGCATGCCTGCCCGGCAGGCGCGCTCCGGGCGATCCATGCGAAAACGGTAGTCCCGTTTGGGGCCTTTGGGATGCAACCGGCGGTACAGTGCCTCGTTGTAGGTCTCCTGGTAAATGGTCAGGCTGTCGACCCCAACATCGATCAGGCGCCGGTAGTCGGCCTGCGACAAGGCATAGATTTCCATACCGATGGCCGAGAAATAGCGGTTCAGCACCTTACAGCAACCTTCGATATAATCAACGCCGGCCACAGCCGGCGCATCGCCGGTGAGAATCAGGATGTGTTTGAGCCCGGTATCGGCAATGGCCTGGGCCTCGACGTCGACTTCCGCCACGGTCAGCTGGCGCCGGACGATGCGGTTGGTCTGGTTGAATCCGCAGTACAGACAACTATTGGTGCAGAAATTGGACAGGTACAACGGCGTAAAAAGCACCATGGTGCGACCGAACTGGGAGACCGTCAGGGCGTGAGCCTGCTGGGCCATTTGCTCCAGATGCAGCCCGGCTACCGGCGACAACAGGCATAGGAAATCTTCGAGGGTAAGCGTGCGTTTGCTCAGCACCCGCCGAACATCAGCGTCGGTCGTCGATTCAACCCGACGGCAAAGGGCGCCATCACGATAAACGGCGTAACACTCGTAAAAGCCCATGGCTTGCACCTTTATTCTTGCTCATATAGAAAACCGGTCAACGGGGAAGATGCCGCGGCGACGGCCCGAACGACTCCCGGTCCGGCGAGCCAAGCCAGTCTGCCGGCCCGAATGGCGGCAGCGAAGGCCCCGGCCATGGTTACCGGATTCGCGGCACTGGCAATGGCCGTGTTCACCAGGCAGGCATCGGCGCCCATCTGCATGGCTTCACAGGCCTGGGATGGCTTGCCGATCCCCGCATCCACAACAACGGGAACCTCGATATCATCGATGATGATCTGCAGCATCTCCCGGGTGGTAAGCCCCCGGTTGCTGCCGATGGGGGCGCCCAGGGGCATGACCGCGGCAGCACCCGCATTCTCCAGCCGACGGGCAACGACTGGGTCCGCATTGATGTACGGCAGCACCACAAACCCCTCCTCTACCAGGATTTCCGTGGCCCGGACGGTTTCGTGACCGTCGGGCAGCAGGTATTTGTAGTCCGGAATAACCTCAATCTTGACCCAGTTGCCGCAACCGATGGCCCGGGCCAAGCGGGCGATGCGCACGGCTTCTTCGGCATTACGGGCCCCGGAGGTGTTGGGCAGCAATTGCATGCCGTCGGGGATGTGCTGCATCACGTTGTCGGTGGTCGCCGCAAAATCCACCCGGCGAAGGGCCACGGTGATGATTCGAGAACCCGAAGCCGCTACAATCTCCGGGATCAGGTCGTCCGCAGGATACTTGCCGGTGCCGATAAGCAGGCGGGAGTCAAATTCCTGCCCGCCAATGGTCAGGAAATCTGTCGCATTTTCTGTGTTCATCGCTTCATCCTCCGCCCACGAATCTGAGGATCTCGAGAGCGTCGTCTTCCTTCAGGGTGATCTGGTCCAAATCGGCCGCCGTGATGATCGTCATGTTGTGTTCCACCACTACGGTGGTCGGCGCTAGACCCTTTTCACGGATCAGATCACCGATGGTGATGCCTGCGGCCACCGGCATCCTTTTCCCATTGAGCTGAATATCCATTATCGTCTCCGAACGGTTCACTGTCCATATCCAATAAAAGCGTTTGATCGATTTTACGGAGAACCGCCGCTGAGGGTGACCAGGAAACCCGCCCATACGGCGGGTTTTTATGACACCGTTTTGCGGGTGACGCCGGCGCCGATCTGCTGAAAGCGGCTCTCGATATCGAAATGCCCCCTGCCGATCTGGTAGACGTTGCGGATGATGGTTTTCTCCGGGCAGGCCAGGCCGGCCAGCAGAATACACGAGGCCGCGCGGATGTTGTCCGGGTTGGTCTCCGCCCCCCTGAAGGTGGTTGGGCCGTTGACGATGGCCAGGCCGTCCTCTTCATTCAAGTCGATGGCGGCCCCCAGTTTTCTCAGGTCCGCCACCTGGCTGAAGCGCTTGTCGAAAATGCGTTCCCGGATATAGCTCTGGCCGTCGGCGATGCAGGATAGGGCCATGATGGCCGGCTGGAAATCCGTGGCGAACCCAGGGTAGGGACAGGTAAGCACATTGACCGGCTTCAGGCGCTTGCCGGTTGAAGACACATCCAGCACATGTCCGTTGATGCCGATGTCGATGCCCATCTGCGTCATCTTTTCGATGAGAATACGCAAGTCGCCCGGCACCACGCCGATGATCGAAATCTTGCCGCCGGCGATCCCGGCGGCCATCATGAACAAGCCGGCATCCAGGCGATCGTTCATGGCATAGTAGTCGATCGGTTCCAAGGTCCGCCCCCCCTCCACCGTCAGGGTTCGGGAACCCAGGCCGTGAATGTTTGCACCCATCTTGATCAGGAAATTGGCAAAGTCGTAGATTTCCGGATCGGACGCGGCATTTTCGATGACGGACACGCCCTTTGAGAAACAGGCCGCCATCATCAGGTTTTCCGTGCCGGTGTGGCTGGGAAAATCCAGGTACATGGTGGTACCTTTAAAGTCTTCACCGCTGATGACGAAGTCGTCACCGCTGGTAATCTGTGCCCCCAGCCGAGCGAATCCGCGGTAGTGGTAGTTCAGGTTTCGGGCCCCCAGGGGGCAACCGCCGACGCCGAACAACCTGACTTCTCCCAGCCGTTTGAGCAACGCCGGGATGAAAAGTACCGATGCCCGCAAGCGACAGGTCAGCGATTCGGGAAGGTCCGAGCGGGTCAAGTGAGTGGCGTCTACGCAAACCACTTTTTCGTTGGCAAAGTAGTCCACCGTGGCACCCACGTAGCGCATGATGTCGAAGGCCACCAGGATGTCGTTCAACGGCGGTACATTGCGGATGACGCTGCATCCCTTTTCTGGCAGCAGGGATGCGGCCAGCATGGGTAGTATGGTATTTTTGGACCCCTGGACACAGACGCTTCCGGATAGGGGCTTGCCGCCTTCGATTTCGATGTATTCCTGAGCGGTCATTTCATTTGCCTCGCTATGAAATTGGGTACAATGATCGATTTCCCGAATGAATAGATAGGCACAAAAGCATGTTCACGGCAACTGATTTTAAAGAACGGGCCGGCGAGCGGTTCACACCCTTGGTGCGGGTGTCGCAGCGCACTGGATGCTTCTTGAAAAAATTGGAATTGATTGTCTATGTCCATATTGCTATGGTGAGTTTTTTTAAGAGATATTCATATCGTCTCAAAAACCATTCATTGGGATCGGAGCAGATTGTTGAATGCCATTGAAGCGATTGTTCTCGGCACTGTCCAGGGCCTCACCGAATTTTTACCGGTGAGTAGTTCCGGCCACCTGGTCCTGTTTCAAAACTTCCTCGGCCTGAATGAACCGGAACTGATCTTCGACATCTGCCTTCACGTAGGCACCCTGTCGGCGGTAATCATCGTCTTCTACCGTGAGATTCTGGACATTCTCCGTGCGCTTTTTCAAATCCAGGGCAGAATGAAAATGGCCGGTGGGTTTAAAAGGCTTTGCGAGACGGATCCGTCCATCCGCATGGCACTGCTGATCGTGGTGGGCAGTATCCCAACCGCCGTCATCGGCCTGTTGTTCAGGGAGATCACCGATCAATTGTTCGGCTCTACCACGATAGTCGGTTGCATGCTGCTGGTCACCGGCACCCTGTTGTGGCTGACCCGCCATATCAGAGGTGGCGGCCGTCCGGTTGGCCAAACCACCCTCAAGGATGCCCTGCTCATCGGAATCGTGCAGGGCCTGGCGATTCTCCCCGGTATCTCGCGTTCCGGCGCCACCATCTCAACCGCTCTGTTTTTAAGTGTGGACCGCAAAGTAGCCGGACGCTATTCGTTTTTGCTCTCCATTCCAGCCATCGCGGGCGCCCTGGTGCTGGGGCTGGATGCGCCGGACCTTCAGACTACCATCCCCATGGACACCATCGTCGTGGGCTCGGCGGTATCGGCGGCGGTGGGCTGGTTTGCCCTGGTAATCCTGCTGCGGGTGGTGGACCGTGGCCAGTTGCATCGCTTTTCCCCCTATTGCTGGCTGCTGGGCATCGTTACCCTGGTGATTGCATGGACGGGATAATATAGGGTGAAATCCTTTTGCGAGCATTAAAAGCGCAATCAACAAAGCCATGAAAATGGCCGCCGTGCATGCTCTTGCCGACCCGACACGTGAGGATGTGCCGGATGCCGTGATCCGGGCCGCCCACCATGTTGCCAAAGAAGGGATTGCCCAGCCGCCGCTGCCCCCTGTACCGCAAAAACCCTTCACTTTCTCAAAAGTAAAACGAAGGCGCCTTTGTGTCGCGGGATAGGCAATCTATTTCACAATCATGCGAAATAAATAGGAAACAGATTAAACAGTTCGCCTTTTTCTCCTTTTCTCACCCCCCTATTGCGTTTAGACCAAGCGCACAATGTCGAAAAAACCCATTGAACCATCATGGTGCCGATCCAGATCAACGATTGGCATGGATAATCCCGTCAATAGGGAGCCGGCAAGCATTTTCCGACAGCGCAGGTGAGATGTTAAATCAGCGAGAAGGTTCGCTGACCATCAGAAAACAGCCAATAAAGCATAATCGGCATAAATATTGTATCGTCAAGGGAAGACCCAAAAGACGGGTATTGCCCGTTGGAATTGGAATCCAACCGAAAGTCGGAATATGGCGTCAGCCCGAACGGACATGGAGATGGACCAGGACCTTAAACCATTGTATTCCGATAAAAAGACACGCAATCCCGCCGGCGAGACCTGGCTGAGCGGAGGGAAGCTGATTCAGCAAACCGGCGTTTCAAAGAGAGATTTGATCCGATTCATTCAACTGGGGGCGTTGCCCAAATCAATGATGCGGCTCTCACCAGCCGGCCGCACCGGCGCCCCCAAGAGAAGCTACTTTTCAAGGTCTATTCTGGAGCGCGTCGGCATGTTGAAGCACTTGAGGGAGGAAGGGCACTCCGTTGAAGCCATCGCAGCCGAATTGCGGGAAGCTGGAGAAGGTGCACCGTTTCCCCGGGACCAAGCATGGCCAAAAACACCGCCCCCGGCGCCTTTTGCCGAAGAAGTGCCGGAGGGTTACATACCGCCTCGGGTCCACCTTCGCATTGAAGGCACGACGGGTGCCGCCTTTTTTGTCAATCACGACCTTCGCATCGCATGGATCAGAACCGACCGAGAGGACCGCCTCTCCCGAACCATCAGCAACGAATTGGCCGATGATCCATCCGGAACCGTTTTTGACATCATGCTGCGGGCATCCTTAAAAGAACTGGTTTTCAATTGGCAGCCGTTGTTTTCCTTCACCTATCGATTCTTACAGGAGACCACATCACCGGGACCATTCAACCGGTTGGCCCCGACGATTTCGCTCAACCCGGAAAGAACCGATCATCCGGAAAAATCCGGTTCCGATGCGGTAAAATCGGGACCCATAGACAGTTGCCCGATCCGTCTTGAGGACGATGAAGGCCGGATTCGGAATATGCGAATGTATGGGATCGCTCTGTTGGAAGGGACACTCTTTATTTTGAATGAAGAGCGCGAGCAGGATGCCGGTCACACGACTGGCCAATCCGATGCCGCCTCCGGGAAAATACCCTTTGGTGTGCTCTCAGCCCGCCTCGACGATTCCCGCAACATCGTCGACACCCTGCTGCCGGAAACCTATTTTCAGCTGATGACACGCATCTGGGACCAAATCGATCGCGTACTGGCATCCAACGGTGGCCACCGCGCCAAACGCAGCGGCACCGAAGTGCAGTACATCATCCCCCGGCAGGCGGACACGGATCCCGCCTATAATGCCATCCACTGCGCCGTTGAACTCAGAGACAAGATGCGTGAACTCCGGAAATCACTGAAAGCGGAAGGGGTATGGTATGCCGATATCCGTCTGAACATCGGCATCAGCAGCGGAAAGGACTATCTCAAACAGGACGATCCGACCGCCAGCATGTCATTCATGCTGCCCGGCGGGGCGGCGGACCAGGCCTTCCACCTCTCCGCCATCGCCCACGGGGGGGGCATCTGGATCACCAAATCGGCTTTCAGCCATCTTTCGCCACATCAGATAAAACGAATCACCTTCGGTATCTATCGCGACAACAGGCTGATCCCTAGCATCTTCGCGCAGGTATCCGATCTTCCCCATCCCCCCGATACCCCACCGTTGGGACGCGGCATCCGATCGCTTTTCATCACGCGCATTATTTCCCTGCAGCCGAGCAAACGGTCCCAGCGACTCGAGACAATCAATCGATAAATTGCATTTCCGGACGATTATCGTTCACGGTAGTCACTTCATATCTCTCCAGTCACCCGCACTTGGGCTCACCGTCGCTTCACCACCATTCGCCAGGGGTTCGGGGAGTCTGCCTTGTCGGATTTGATTTCCACAATCTTGACCCCATGGTAGCCCTCTCGCGTCACGATTGAGGTGTGGGGACCTTGGATGGATGTGTCGGCATGGATGGTGCCGACGGTTTCAACGATCGGGTTCCTTGCAAATACGCCATCCTTGATCTGTGAAAATTCATCGAGTTGCCGGATCTTTTCCCCGAGCAGTTTGATTGCTTTCTCATCGGTCCGTATTTCCTCACGCAGGCGTTCCATATCTTCAAATACCCGCTGACGGTCCTCTCTCAGTTTGGTAATCGTTGCCAGCGACCGTTCGGATGTCGATCGCAGTTGCTTGATATGTGATTTGATTTTCCATGTATCGGATTGGGCGTCCGGTTGAAGCGATTTGAGCATCATGGCAAACTGGCCCAGTTTCTTCAGGGTGCCGTTTTGCACCTCCGCCGCACTGGCGATCATCTGTTCCATTTTGTCGGACTTTTCCGTCAATTCGCAAAAGGATGTTTCCAAATCCTTGCGGTGCTGCTCTTTTTCCGCGATCTGCCCGTTAATCGCCTTTAACGCCTCGTCGATCTTTTTATGGACACCGACAATCAGTTCACAGGGTTCGGAAATTTTAGAGCCGATACCGGCGGCCATAATGCCATTTTTGGTCTGCACCTTGGATGTCAGAATTTTTCCATTATCAACGATGACCGTGCCACCGGAAATGATGGTGGAATTGGAGACGTCCTTATCGACGATGACGTCACCCATGACTTCGATGGTCGATTGATGAATATACCGTGCCCGCAGGTTACCGCCGGTTTTCAGACGGGTGCCGTTGAGCCCTCCCAAAACGATGATATCGCCGACGATATCGCCATCCGCATTGTTGATCTCCCGGGTGCACAAGCTGCCCCCTTTTACACGGTACCCGGCATTGACGATACCTTCCACTTCGATGTGGCCGTCAAAATTGACATGGCCAGTTTTAATTCCGATATCACCTGCGATATTGAGATCCTCAAAGACATACACCTTGCCGTCTGCGGATTTAACCGGACGGCCATCGGTCGCGGCCATTGCCTCCAAGCCGTCTTCGGACAACTTAATGCCCTTGCCGTGACGCAGCTTGACGTCCGGGGGTTCGGGTTGGTCCACGGGTTGGCCGAAGATATCGATGCCGGGTTCTCCTTGTTTACCCAACCTTTTTTCTGCGACTATTGCTCCGGCCTTTATCTGGGGGATCTTTCCGCGATCCTTGTAATCCATATAACCGGTCTCTTTGAGGGTGCCGATTTTCAAAGGGTCGGTATTGAAGTGATAGACCAGTTTGGCTTTTCCGTCCGGAACCGGTGGTTTCCCTCGGGCGATGGTCCACGGCTCATTGGGTTTTGGATTGCTGACCAAATCCTTTTTCAGATGGGCAGGCTCACGGATACCGTATTGAATCCCGTTTATCTTGATGGTTTCGGCGATATCGGTCATCTCTAATGCTTCAGGATGCCGTCGGGTTCGGCGGATAACCCCCTCAACCTTGTCTTCGCTGACACAGAACTCATAGCCTTTGACGGATAGCCGGCTCTTTTCATTCGCCATCTGTTGCGCATTTTTCTTCAAGACCAATACCTCACCCGAAAAGTTTTCGTAAGCCGGATGACCATCCGGCACATCGCCCGTGCCGAGCTATAATATCACATGATGACCGATCCTGCATTAAAAAATACCCGCCCTTCAGAGATCTATGAACTCGTCAAGCCATACGCTAGTCGATTTCTAACCGGCAAGAAACGATGATCTAATAAAACATTGCTAAAGAGATCCGAAGCTGGTTTCTCTTCCTTAACCTTGCCCTGTTATTCAAACAAAACCCGTCATGGGGAGACGACATCTATCCTGACACAGGGGGTTTGGTACTTGCAGATTATTTTCCACAAGCTCTTTGAGCAATTTTGCCCTGAATACCTTCGCCAACGCCTTGTGGCAAAATAAATATTTACCGGACTTGACTCGCCATAACCTGGAATTTATATTGATGCTGCCGCCAACCATTACAACATGAATATGAGGATGAAATCCGAGTTCTCTTGAATGGGTATGAATAATAGTTGTAAACCCTCCCATTCCTTGTAGCTTTTTGTCATTTTGGGTAAATATTATCAAAAGTTCCTGTATACATTGAAAAATCAGAGAATAGACCCGTTTTTGATTCGTCCAGGCATGTTTGCGCAACTGTCTGAGGAGAGTAAAGGTGAGCAGATAGTATTGGGCCGGCAGGTGTTTATTAAGTTGATTTTCAATCTAACGATGTCTGTTCTTAGGCCACCATAAAGGATCTTCTCCGACATTTGGGAATATAGGTCATGTGATCGTTGCATTCCCATTTGGAATGGTTTAATGATTTAACTTCACTCACGAAAGCCTTCTGTCTATCGAACTTTTGAGCGGTTCATTGGATGAGGGGCTTTCTTACAATCCCGGAAATGTAAAACTTTTTGGAGGCCCCCGGCAGAGCCGGGGGTTTACCTAAATACGAGTAAGGATCGTGGAGCGAGGTTTCATTGCATGCAAAATTCGAAATGTATCAATCATGAATGAACAGAAATTGATGGAAAAGCTGCGCCTGATCGAGGCGCTGTTTTCCAGGGCCGCCACCAAAGGTGAACAAGTCGCCGCAGAACGCGCCCGGGAACGGATACAGGAACGGCTGCGGCTACTTGAAAAAGAAGCGCCGCTGATTGAATTTCGGTTTTCCATGGGGGACATGTGGTCGCGCAAGGTGTTCGTGGCCCTGCTGCGCCGTTATGGGATCAAACCATATCGCTACAGCCGGCAACGATACACCACGGTGATGGCTCGGGTGTCAAAACGGTTTGTCGATGAGACCTTATGGCCGGAATTTCTGGAGTTTTCCGAAACGCTGAAGGCCTATCTCTCAGAGATAACCGACCGGGTTGTCTCGCAGGTCATTCACCGGGACAGCTCCGAGGCCGAAGTTGTCAAAGAGAAAAAAATGATCCCATTCGACAATGCCAATGCGGAAACCGGCACCGATCCATCGTCTTCAACCGCCGGGCAGTCGAATCATAACGAGAGTCGTGCTGCCGAAAACGCACAACCGGGACGGAAAGGCGACAGGAAGAAAAAGAAGAGGGGTAAGAAAGGTAAAAAGCAAAGGCGTTGACCCTATGCTACGGGGATACCCCAATGTTGCAAAAGGGGTGCGGCCGAACGTAGCCGGCCGCACCCGGAAAATGATGACGGGTCAATGTTTCCGGCCGGTATTGATATCGCGGCGGGCATTGGGCTGCCGAAGGCGAAGGAATATTTAGGGAGAAATGGGTGCGGGATGCGAAATGGTATCGAATCTTTTGATTTGTGACGGGGAAAGGGTGTCGGAAAGGATTGTCCTTTCCAGGTGTTTTACCGTATCGACGAGGTCCTGAAGGGGAAACGGCTTGGACAAAACCGCATCACAACCTGCTCCTTCCAGCAACCAAGGTGTGCCGGAGATGCCGATAACGGGGGTACGGGGACGGCTGGAACGGCGAACATGGCGAATAATACAGGCCCCGTCCAGATCCGGCATGTACATGTCGGTCACAACCATGTCGAAAGAGGCCTCCTGCAGGCGCTGCAACCCCTGCCGCCCATTTCCCGCGGTTTCTACAGTGTAGCCGAATCTCGTCAGCACTTCGCAAATCAAGTCGGAAATGTCCGCCTCATCGTCAACAACCAGAATACGATTCATCACATCACTCTCTGCACCGGTATATTCGGGTTTATGGGGAATTTACTGCGACTTGTCAGGAACACCCCCCGGGGGGTCGGAAGACACACCGCCGTATAGGGAACGTCAGCGGACAACTTATCATCCTATCCGGGTCCGCCCCCAAGACAACTTTCGCGGCAATGTGGGATATCGAGGTGAAAATGTCAACACGGATAGACGCGGATTTAAGAGATTGAACCCCGGCATTATTAACAGTTTTTATTTTACCGATTTTAAACGTTTTTATTTCAATGAAGGGTGTGATGCACTGATAGCCGTTGTTTTCCCCAGTGTGTCCGTTAACATCGTTTTAACAATGCATTAGGCTTGTTATTAGCAATTTTTTAACAGTCCCGCCTTCTGAAGAATCTCCAGAAATCTGCTTTTTTCTATTTTTTCCGCCGATGTTCATGATTGGAAAAACGGTGGACCAATCGTGTCAAATCCTGATTTGTGACTGTATAGGATCAGTTAATCACTGATCAATTTCTAATATCGGATTTTCACTCCGAGAAACCAAAAAACGCTTGACAAAAAAAGCTTGGCGTGTAAGTTAGCCACTTCTTGGTAAGATAGAAAGCTCTAAACTTGTAAGGTGGTACTTACGGCCTGCGGCCGACAACCGGCGCGTAGGAAGTGAAGGTGTAACTTGAGGCATGTGATGGATGCCACAGTTGCGCCTTTTTTGTTTTTTACCAATGTTTTTATGTGGTTTTCGGACTAAAGGCAGATTTTTAATGACAACGGTTCAGGGAGGATCGAACAGGGCCTTTCCCTTGCGCATGGCTGAGGAAGGCGAGACAGTTAGAATCGTCACCTTTTCCGGTGGAAAAAGCTTCAACGACCGGCTTGCCGGCATGGGACTGAGCCTGGGTGTCGAAGTGGAGATCCTTCAAAACCGGGGAGACGGAAAGATGATCGTGGGCTATGAGGGTACCCGTCTTTTTATAGGCGGAGGGATGGCTCACAAAATTCAAGTTGCAATCGTAGAGGGAGGAACCCAGTGAAGGCAACAATGCGAGATATGGATATCGGGGAAAAGGGCAAGGTGGCCGGGTTCGTAAAAGGGGCCACAACCTATCGGGAAAAACTTCTGGCCATGGGCTTGACCCGGGGAACGGAATTTACCGTGGAACGTATCGCTCCTTTGGGGGATCCGGTGGAAATCATCGTGCGGGGGTTTGCACTGAGCTTAAGAAGGGATGAAGCCTCCGCGCTTTTGGTGGAAAGGGGGGTTGGCTAATGAGCGATTATACCATCGGGGTGGTGGGAAACCCCAACTGCGGCAAAACCACCTTGTTCAACGCACTGACCGGGGCCAAACAGCGGGTCGGCAACTGGCCCGGGGTCACCGTCGATCGCAAAATCGGTGAATACACCCACAAAGGTAAAAAAATCGAGGTTGTGGACCTTCCCGGCATTTATTCTCTGTCGGCGGCATCGCTGGATGAAGAGGTGGCCCGGGATTACGCCCTCTCCGGGGAGGCGGACCTGATCGTCAACATCATCGATGCCTCCAACCTGGAACGAAACCTCTATCTCACCGTTCAATTGATGGAGATGAAGGTGCCCCTAGTGGTGGTTCTCAACATGATGGACATCGCCAAAAGCCGCAAGATTGAAATCGATGTTGCCGGGTTGTCCAGGCAGCTGGGCTGTCCGGTGGTCCCCATCGTAGCCGCCAAAGGTGAAGGCATTGAAGCACTCAAGTCCGAGATTAACCGGGCGGCCAAGGAGAGATCCGTTTCAGGGATCCAGGTGATCTATCCCGTTGAGATTCAGGAAGCGGTGGATGCGTTGATCCCCGTGATCCAAAGCGCGACGTCGCAGAAAAAAATGAACCCGCGCTGGGCCGCCCTAAAACTGCTGGAGGGCGATGCGCTGGTCTCCGGACTCGTGGGGAATGCGGCCGATGAAGTTCTTACCCCGCACCTTGAAAACATAGAAGAGAAGCTCGGGGACGAGGCCGATATCATGATAGCCGACAGCCGCTATGGGCTGATCAGCCGGCTGACCAAGGAGACGGTTAAAAAGGGCGCCCGTGTCAGCAGAACCATGTCGGATAAAATCGACCGTATCGTTCTCAACCGCGCCCTGGGCATCCCCATTTTCCTGGCGGCCATGTACCTGATGTTCATGTTTACCATCAATCTCGGCGGCGCTTTTATCGACTTTTTTGACATTTTCGCCGGTACCATTTTTGTGGACGGCTTTGGTGCGCTGCTGGCGGCCATGGGCTCACCCGACTGGCTCAACGCGATCCTGGCCGGCGGCATCGGCGGCGGCATCCAGACCATCGCCACTTTTATTCCGCCCATTGGCTTCATGTTTCTGTGTCTCTGCTTTCTGGAAGACTCCGGCTACATGGCCCGGGCCGCCTTTGTCATGGACCGCTTCATGCGGGTGATCGGCCTGCAGGGTAAATCCTTCGTCCCCATGCTGGTGGGGTTCGGGTGCAATGTGCCGGCCATCATGGCCACGCGCACCCTGGAAAATCAGCGTGACCGTACCCTGACCATCATGATGAATCCCTTCATGTCCTGCGGCGCGCGACTGCCGGTGTATGCACTCTTTGCCGCCGCCTTTTTCCCCGTGGGGGGACAGAACCTCGTTTTCGGGCTCTATCTGGTGGGAATCGGCTTTGCCGTTCTGACCGGGCTTGTTCTAAAAAACAGCCTGCTAAAGGGAGATATTACTCCCTTTGTAATGGAGCTGCCGCCCTACCACCTGCCCACGGTAAGGGGCGTGCTGCTGGGGGCCTGGGATCGCCTCAAGACCTTCATTTTTCGCGCCGGCAAAGTCATCATCCCCGTTGTGGTGGTGTTGAGTTTCTTGAACTCCCTGGGCACCGACGGCTCTTTCGGAAACGAGGACAGTGACAAGTCCGCCTTGAGCTATATCGGCAAATCGATCACCCCGGTGTTCGCCCCCATGGGGCTGACCGAAGAGAACTGGCCGGCCACCGTGGGTATCTTCACCGGCATTTTTGCCAAGGAAGCGGTGGTGGGGACCCTGGATGCCATGTATTCCCAGATGGACGCCGCTGCGGCCGGTGAAGAAGAGGCCGAAGAAGCCTTTAATTTCTGGGGCGGCATCAAGGAATCCTTCGTCACCATTCCGGAGAATCTGATGGGTGTGGCGGCTACCCTGCTCGACCCGCTGGGCTTGTCTGTCGGGGATGTGAGCACGGTGGAAACCGCAGCCGAGGAGCAGGAAGTTGCTGTCGGAACATTGGGCGCCATGGTGCGCCTGTTTGACGGAAAAATCGGCGCCTTTGCCTATCTTCTCTTTATCCTGCTCTATTTTCCGTGCGTGGCCGCCATCGCCGCCGTATATCGCGAGACCAATCTGAAGTGGACCGCGTTTGCAGGCGCCTGGACCACAGGTCTGGCCTATATGGCCGCCACCCTGTTCTATCAGCTGGCCACCTTGGGTCGTCATCCGGTCTCTTCGCTGGCATGGACAGCGGTCCTGCTCGGATTTTTTGCCGCCATCGTTTTTATGATGCGATATCTGGGGAGACAAGATGGCGAAACGTTATCCCTCGCCCTTCCCAAAGCGGCCAAAGCTTAATGTCGCAGGTAACCGTTCACGGGTTCAGAGGTTCGGGGTTAACCCAAGATATCACAACCAAGGTAACCCTGAACGGTGAACGCTGAACCTGTGAACCCTTACGGTTGCCGTTTTTAAGATAGCTGGCAATCGACCCTGCACCAGAGGACGGTAAAAATGATTCTGTCAGATGTAAAGCAATACCTTGTAAAGCATCAGCGAGCGCCCCTCGGGGATCTTTGCAATCATTTCGATATCGAAGCGGATGCCATGCGGGGCATGCTGGAACAGTGGCTCCGCAAGGGCAGGGTCCAGAAGTTTACCGGAGAGGCGAGTTGTGACAAGGCATGCTGTAAATGCGACCCTGCCGTCATGGAAATTTATGAGTGGCGCCCATGAAGCCGTGGCCCGAACCCTGTTGGTCATCGGCGTACACACGGAGGAACGCGCTTTTGGCAAGCACGTTGCGGATGAGGCCGAAAAATCGGGAATTCATGTCCTTTGTGTGGACCACGGCTTGTCCCATAAACGGCGTTACGGCGATTTTTTCTACCATAGCACCTTTCTTAAGGAGCTTTATCTTCAGCTGAACCAGCAGATTCAGGGCAAGTACCCGCTGGTGATCGATCTGCATAGCGGTGTTAACGAACCCGGCCGCTTTGCGGAAATCTACTGCAAAGAGACCGGCTTTCTTGACGCCCTGGGCCGGTTTTTGAAAGCGGATTGGGGGGCCGGAAGCCGAGAGCCGGAAGCGATTCGGATGCTCAAAATCGTCAAAGATATAAGCCGATGCGACGGGCACCCGAAGCAGGGCTACTCCGTATGTCGGAGTTTTATTCCCGAAACGGTGTGGGCAGGAGGCCACTATCTGTATGTCGGCCTCGAGATCTATCTATCGGCCCTTGGTGAGGGAAGTCCGGAGGAGTGGCGATTCGCCCGGCGAATTATAAATTGTATTCACAGTTGTTACCGGAAACAAAAAGATGGCTGCCATCAACAATAAAATTAAAATCCAACATGCTGTTACTGGACGGATCCGGTTTAAGATCCCTTCCATTCGATTCAATGCGAAGGCATCGCAGCGTTTTGAAGATCGTTTCAATGAGATGAATGGCATTCGGTGGGTTGGAAGCAATCTCAAAAGCGCCAGCCTGATTGTCCGTTACGATCACCATGTTATCAGTCGCAACGATGTTATTGAAAGACTGAAAGGGGTTCCGGTGGCCGGCCAGGCGGTCTCACCCGGAAAAAAACTCACCCCTATCAAGCCCGCGGGTGCCTCCAGGGATAATGCCTTGAAATCGGCACTGGGGCGTTTCGTGGGCATGACCCTGTTGGTAGGGGTGGTCTTTGTCAGGGAAGTCATACTGAAAAGGCCCCTTGCACAGACGCTTTTCAGCCCACTTGGCATGATTACTTCGCTGGCGGCCCTGCCGCTGGTCAAAAAGGGATTTGAGAAATTAAAAGAAGGCCGGCTGACCCTTGAAAGCTTTTTGGGCGGCAGCATCATTGCGGCCGTGGCAGCCGGTGAGGCTGCGGCCGCCCTTGAGATTTTATGGGTCACCAGCGGCGGGGAACTTCTTCAGAACTGGATTACCGAGCGCTCCCGCCGGGCCATCCGGGATATTCTGCGGGTCACCGAAAAGGAAACCTACATTCTTACCGGCGGTGTGGAAGTGAGCATCCCCGTAAACCGGGTGCAACCCGGCGATACCGTGGTGCTGCACACCGGTGAGAAGATTGCGGTGGACGGCAAGATCATCAAGGGTGAGGCGGTTGTCGACGACTCCCCCATCACCGGACGGGCCGAACCCGCAGCCAGGGCCAAAGGGGACAAGGTTTTTGCCGGCACCTTTGTGCGCCAGGGGGTGATCTTTGTCGAGGCGCAGGAGGTGGGGGACCGCACCTACCTGGCCCGCATCCTGCGCATGGTGGAAGATTCCCTGGAAAACAAGGCCCCCATCGAGGGAGTGGCCGACCGGCTGGCCCAAAACCTGATAAAGGCTGGTTTTGCGGTGACCCTGGCCACCTTGGTTTTGACCCGTAGCGCTTGGCGCGCCTTTACC
>Ga0209633_10002631_pt1 | contig 17110 bp, 17 predicted proteins | sample Cruoilmetagenom1_FD_187290 | JGI IMG/M metagenome (GOLD analysis project Ga0209633, IMG submission 187290) | Oil polluted marine microbial communities from Coal Oil Point, Santa Barbara, California, USA - Sample 1 (SPAdes) (version 2) | ecosystem: Environmental > Aquatic > Marine > Oil seeps ... | reverse complement strand
ACGATATAGCAAAAAAAAAGGTACGAGAAATGATGCAAGATGATGGCTTTAACAGCGATAATGATTTTGTTCGAGTTGGTGTTAAAAGTGGTGGGTGTTCTGGTTTATCATATGATTTAAAATTTGATTCTAATAAAAATGAAGAAGATAAAATTTTTGAGAATAATAAGGTGAAAATAATCGTTGACAAAAAAAGTTTTTTGTATTTGGTTGGAACAACTTTAGATTATTCAGGTGGCTTAAATGGAACTGGTTTTGTTTTTAAAAACCCGAACGCCAATAGAACTTGTGGATGTGGGGAATCTTTTTCATTATAAGCCCATCCCTAACCCTTCCCAAAGGGAAGAGAATAAAATGTTATAAATGAATAAATATACTGAAGACGATTTAAAAAAAGAACTGGAAACTCAAGAATATGAGTATGGTTTTTATACTGATATTGAATCTGATACTTTTCCAAAAGGGTTAAACGAAGATATTGTTCGTGCCATATCAAAAAAGAAAAATGAACCAAAATGGATGACAGATTGGCGTTTAGAAGCTTTTGAAGTATGGAAAAACATGAAAGAACCTGATTGGGCAAATGTATCTTACGAAAAGCCAGATTTTCAATCTATTGCCTATTATTCAGCCCTAAAACCAAAAAAGGAATTGGAAAGTTTAGACGAAGTAGATCCTGAATTATTAAAGACTTTTGAAAAATTAGGAATCTCTATCAATGAACAAAAACGCTTAAGTAACGTTGCCATGGATATTGTGATAGATTCTGTTTCTGTAGCGACCACTTTTAAAGCTACTTTGGCTGAAAAAGGAATCATATTTTGTCCGATTTCTGAAGCAATTCAAGAACATCCAGAATTGGTAAAAAAATATATTGGCACAATAGTACCCAAAACTGATAATTTTTATGCGGCTTTAAATTCTGCCGTTTTCACGGATGGATCTTTTTGCTATATCCCGAAAGGGGTAAAATGTCCGATGGAATTATCGACTTATTTTAGAATTAATGAAGGTGGAACTGGTCAATTTGAGCGAACATTATTAATTGCAGACGAAGGTAGTTATGTAAGTTATTTAGAAGGTTGTACAGCTCCTGCTCGTGATGAAAACCAATTGCACGCAGCTGTTGTTGAGCTCATTGCCTTAGACAATGCCGAAATTAAATATTCTACCGTACAAAACTGGTACCCAGGAGATCATGAAGGTAAAGGTGGTGTTTATAATTTTGTAACCAAACGCGGAATTTGCTATAAAAACTCAAAAATATCTTGGACTCAAGTAGAAACAGGAAGTGCTGTTACTTGGAAATACCCTAGCTGTATTTTAAAGGGTGACAACTCTGTTGGCGAATTTTATTCTATAGCAGTTACTAATAATTTTCAGCAAGCGGACACAGGAACAAAAATGATTCACTTAGGTAAAAACACTAAAAGTACTATAATTTCTAAAGGTATTTCGGCAGGAAAATCGCAAAATTCTTATAGAGGATTAGTGCAAATAGGCTCACGTGCAGAAAATGCAAGAAATTTTTCGCAATGTGATTCTTTATTGATGGGAAATAAATGTGGAGCACACACATTTCCTTATATAGAAACCAAAAATAAATCAGCTCAAATTGAGCATGAAGCAACTACTAGCAAAATTGGTGAAGACCAACTTTTTTATTGTAACCAAAGAGGAATAGATACAGAAAAAGCTATTGCTTTAATTGTTAATGGTTTTAGTAAAGATGTTCTCAATAAATTACCAATGGAGTTTGCAGTAGAGGCACAAAAATTGTTAGAGATAAGTTTGGAAGGAAGTGTAGGGTGATTTATTACTTCCAAATGAAAGAAATCACGACTAAATAATAAAAAATAGAAATAAAAAATTTGCGCAACACTGCGAAACCTTAGCAAAACTTTGTGATACAAAATAAAATCACATAGAGCAGCAAAGAACTACGCAAAAAATCGCTAAGAAAATAATTATACAAAATATGCTTAGTATTAAAAATTTACGTGCTGGAATTGAAGACAAAGAAATCCTTAAAGGAATTAATTTAGAAGTAAAACCAGGAGAAATACATGCTATTATGGGCCCCAATGGATCTGGAAAAAGCACACTTTCTTCTGTGATTTCTGGTAATGAAACCTACGAAGTTTTAGATGGTGATGTTATATTAAATGATGAAAGCATTTTAGAATTATCCCCAGATGAGAGAGCTCATAAAGGCATCTTTATGTCTTTTCAATATCCAATTGAAATTCCAGGAGTTACCACAACCAACTTTATCAAAACAGCAATCAATGCAAAAAGAAAAGCGCAAGGTTTAGAAGACCTTCCTGCAAAAGATATGCTTAAAATGATTTGTGAAAAATCTGAACTATTAGAAATGGATCGTAAATTTTTATCTCGTTCATTAAATGAAGGGTTTTCTGGTGGTGAGAAAAAACGAAATGAAATATTTCAAATGGCAATGTTAGAGCCCAAATTGGCAATTTTAGACGAAACAGATTCTGGTTTAGATATTGATGCCCTAAAAATTGTTGCCAACGGAGTGAACAAACTAAAAACAAAGGATAATGCTGTTATTGTAATTACGCATTATCAAAGGCTTTTAGATTATATTATACCAGATTTTGTTCATGTTTTGCATAATGGAAAAATAATAAAATCAGGCGGTAAGGAATTGGCTCACGAATTAGAAGCAAAAGGTTATGATTGGCTGAAATAAGCGCATCCTTAACTCTTCCCAAAAGGAGGGTAAATTAAAACTTACCCAATAAAAATCATTAAATAGTAAAAGATTTAATCTTAAAGATAAGATGAAATTAAAAGAAAAATTAGTTGCCTCTTTTATGGCATTTGAAAATAAAGGAAACATTGACTTAGATTCAAGTGTTCATGAACTTCGCACTGAAGCAATTGAAATTTTTGAAAAACAAGGGTTTCCTACGAAAAAAGACGAGGAATGGAAGTACACTTCTTTAAATTCTATTTTAAAAGAAGATTATAGTGTTTTTCCTAAAAGTGGAGCAACTGTTGAGTTAAAAGATGTAAAAAAGTATTTTTTACATGAAATTGAATCTTACAAAATTGTATTTATTGATGGCGTTTACAGCTCTTTTTTGTCTGATACAACACATGAAGGAGCTGATATATGTTTGCTTTCCTCTGCGCTAAAAAGACCTAAATACAAAATGGTTATTGATCATTATTTTGGGACTATTGCCTCAAAAAAAGAAAGCTTAACCGCATTAAATACAGCTTTTTCTAAAGAAGGTGCATTTATTAATATTCCTAAAAACACTGTGCTACCTAAACCTATTCAAATTATTTATTTTTCAACCGGAACTGAAAAGGAAATAATTTTACAACCTAGAAATTTAGTGATTGTTGGAGAAAATTCACATGCCCAAATTTATGAACGCCATCAAAGTTTAAACGATAATGTGGTTTTAACAAATGCAGTAACAGAAATTTTTGCACATAAACGTGCAATCATTGATTTTTATAAAGTACAAAACGATAAAAAAACAGCTTCTTTAATAGACAATACTTATGTACAACAAAAAGAAAATAGTATTGTTTCGGTAAATACTTTTTCTTTTGGCGGAAAATTAACCCGAAATAATTTAGAGTTTTACCACCAAGGTGAATATATTACCTCTAACCTTAACGGAATTACTATTATTGGTAATAAGCAACATGTTGATAATCACACCTTAGTAAACCATAAATTTGAGAATTGTGAAAGTCATGAATTATATAAAGGAATTTATGACGATGCATCAACTGGTGTTTTTAATGGTAAAGTAATTGTAGATAAAGAAGCACAAAAAACCAACGCTTTTCAACAAAATAATAATGTTTTAATAGGTGATAAAGCAAGTATTAATGCAAAGCCTCAATTAGAAATTTTTGCAGATGATGTTAAATGTTCTCATGGTTGCACAATAGGTCAATTGGATGAAAGTGCTCTATTTTATTTACAATCTCGTGGAATTCCTAAAAAAGAAGCTAAAGCTTTATTACTTTTTGCTTTTGGAAATGATGTGGTAGAAAAAATTAAAATTCCCGCATTAAAGTCTAGAATTTCTATATTGATTGCAGAAAAGTTAAAAGTTGAAATGGGGTTTGAGATGTAAGCCCATATAAGCCATTCTCAATAAAAAGAGCTTTATAGAATCAAATCAAAAGTTCAAAAAAGAATCAAGAAAAAAAGGAAGTTAAAAAAAATTTTACTTCTTTCTTTTAATTTTATTCTATGCTTGCCAAAATATCTCTTAAAAATCCGTTCACATCAAATTCAGGATCTTCAGTCAAACCTGTTCTAACAATTACTAAATTTTTTGAAGGAATGATAAAAACAAACTGCCCTTGAAATCCATTAGCAGAAAATAAATCTCTTGGCACATCAGGGTAACGACCTCCAGCATTTAACCAAAAATGTGCGCCATATTTTCCTTCAGAACCATTTGTAGGTGTTGCAACATATTTAACCCACTCGGGAGTTAAAATTTGTTCGCCATTCCAATTTCCTTGATGCAAGTATAATAAACCAAATTTAGCCCAATCTCTAGTAGTTGCCCAACCGTAAGATGATCCAACAAAATTACCCGCCAAATCCGTCTCAATCAAAGCCGAATGCATTCCAATTTTATCTAACAATTCACGATACCAAAAATCTAAATACTCTTGTTGGGTTTTAAATTGTTCCTTTAATAAATAACCAGCTAATAAATTGGATGTCCCAGATGAATAATTCCAACTTTCATTCTTTTTTCCTATTAATTTTTTATGCATTTGCACAGTACTCATATCACTTTTCATAAAAAGCATTTCAGTAACATCAGAAATCGTATTGTAATTTTCTTCCCAAGCCAAACCACTATTCATATGTAATAAATCATTGTAGGTAATATTTTTACGATCATCATTTTGCCATTCTTCAATTCCTGTAACGGTATTAACATCAATGTGTCCTTGCTTTTGCAAAATTCCATAAATTGTACTTGTAATACTTTTTGTCATTGACCAACCTAACATAGGTGTATTTTTATTAAAACCATCAGCATATTTTTCAGCAATAATCTGATCTTTATAAACTACCAAAACTGTTCTCGTTCTTTTCTTCTTTTCACCGGGTTTATCAAAAGCATTTGCAACTGCTGCTGCTAAAACTTTATAATTTACGTTAATAAATTCATTCTCAATTTGTGATAAATCCCCGTAAGGAAAAGGCAAATTTTTAGGTGTACTATTTCTATTAGGAATAATAAATTTTTCATTATTATAACCACCGTTTAGTAAAACAGCACCTAGACCTTCACGATAAATTGCTTTCGCTGATTTTAAACCAAAGATTGTAGAAGTAACTAGTTTTTCTTGAGTGTTTACTTCGTTATTTGCAGATTTTATTGGCGAAAAATCATTATCACCTAACTCTACAGACTCTTGAGTTCTATTTGCCAAAAACATTCCAGATGCTACACTTTTAGAAGAAAACCCTGTAATAATTTGCAATCGAGGATAATTTGTGTAAGCAAAATAGATAAAGCTAAACACAATTAAAAATAGTATTGGTTTTAGAATTTTTCTCATTTTATTAATGGGTTTTACAAGTGTTTGGGTTATACCTTATTGTCTTAAATGAAGCAAAAATAATTGAAATTTTGTTGAATTAAAAATAAATTATACCTTTGTTAACCATTTGGTTAAACTTTATAGTCAAATTAAGTAGTTAAAAAATATGACAGCAAAAAATATCACTGCAGAGGAAAAAATTTTAACCGCGGCAAAACGAGTTTTTGAAAATAAAGGAATGGCTGGAGCAAGAATGCAAGAAATTGCTGATGAAGCAAAAATCAATAAATCTTTATTACATTATTATTATAGAAGTAAACAAAAATTATTTGAAGCCGTTTTTAAAACCGCTTTTAACAAATTAGCTCCGCAGATAAATACTGTTCTAAATTCAGATCTATCTATTTGCTATAAAATTAAAAACTTCTCAGATAATTACACAACGTTTATGATTAGGCATCCATACTTGCCAAATTTTATCCTCCAAGAATTAAATAGAAATCCTGATTTTGTTAAGGAATTAATCTCATCGAAAACTTTTCCAAGCATGAAAAATTTTCAAAATCAAATTCGTGATGCTGTAAAAGAAAATAAAATTAGACCTATAAAAGCCGAACAGCTTTTTATTAATATTTTGGCTTTGAACATATTCCCTTTTGTTGCTGCCCCTCTTATAAAAGGGTTTATCAATACAACAGATATAGAATATATTAAAGTATTGGAGGAGCGAAAAGCTGGAGTTGCAAATTTTATCATACAATCTATTAAAATAAACTAATGAAAAATTCTTTACTTATTTTCTTATTGTTAATTTTTACATCTGGATTTGCTCAAGAAGTATTGAGTTTATCAGATTGTTATTCTCTAGCTGTAACAAATCATCCCATAGCAAAACAAAATGAATTAATTCCACAACAAAACGAGTTGAATACGGATATTATCAATACCAAAAAATTGCCCAAAATTGATTTTGATGCGCAAGCAACTTACCAATCAGATGTTATTCATTTTCCAACAGAAAACCCTGGATTGCTTATTGAAATTCCTAATAAAGATCAATATAGAGCAACCTTAACGGTTAATCAACTTATTTATGGAGGAGGCTCAATTAATGCAGCAATTGAAGATGAAAATGCCAAATCAAAAGCCCAACAACAAACCATACAAGTAGAATTATATCAAATAAAACCAAAAATAAATCAACTGTATTTTTCAATTTTACTTTTACAAGAAAAAAAAGATCTTCTATTGGCAAAACAAAAACAATTACAAGAAAAACTTAAAGAAGTTAAAGCAGGAATTAAATATGGTGCTGTCTTACCTTCTTCTGATTCAGTTTTAGAGGCTGAACTTTTAAAATTAGAACAACAGTTAACCGAAATTGAAAGCTCTAAAATCAATTTGAATCAAACCTTAGAAAAATACCTGGGAGTTCCTATAAACAATTCAACCTCTTTTATATATCCTGAGACTTCAGAAACTTTATCGAACTCCCTAAATCGACCTGAATTAGATCTATTTAATCTACAAAAAGATCAAATTGATTATACATCTACCATAATATCAAAAGACAGAATGCCAAAAATTTATGGTTTTGCCCAAGGTGGATATGGCAACCCAGGTTTAAATATGCTAGATAATTCTTTTCAAGCATTTTACATAGTTGGTTTAAAGTTAAATTGGAATGTATTTGACTGGAATCAAACAAAAAAGAAAACACAAGCTCTTGAGCTTAACAAACAATTTATTGATACAGAAAAAGAAAAGTTTAAATTGTATACTTCTATACAAATGGAACAACAATTAATTGAAATCAATAAATATCAAGAATTTATAAATAGTGATCAAACTATTATTAAATTACATAAAAAAATATTAGAAACAGCAGATTCGCAATTAAAAAACGGAGTGATTACCTCGTCGGATTATATTGAAAAGCTAACAGATTTATATGAAGCTGAAAACAATTTAAAAACACATCAAATTCAATTGCTATTATCACAAGCTAATTACAAAACTATTCAAGGTATATAAAAAATAAATCATGAAAAATATATATAAAACCTCTACCCTTTTCTTTTTGCTGATGTTATTAAACTCTTGTAATTCAAACTCTGATTTAGCTGATGGGTATGGAAATTTTGAAGCCATTCAAACTACAATATCGGCAGAAGGTAATGGTAAATTATTAAAATTTACTCCTATAGAAGGTCAAGCTCTAAAAAAAGATGTAATTGTAGGGTACATTGACACGGTGCCATTGGCATTAAAAAAGGAACAATTATTGGCCTCTAAAAATGTAATATCTTCAAAATCAAGAGGAGTTATTTCACAAATAAGTGTATTAAAATCACAACGACGAACAGCGCAAGTTTCAAAAAGAAGAATCGAAAATTTAATTGCTGCAAATGCAGGAACACAAAAACAATTGGATGATATCAATGGAAAAATAGACATGATAAATAATCAAATTATTAGTGTAGAAAGTCAAAATGCACCAATAGTAAATGAGTTGAAAAGCATTGATGTTCAAGTAAAACAAATTGAAGATCAAATACAAAAAAGTATCATTACAAATCCCGTAAAAGGAACTGTAATCGTTAAATATGCTGAGCCTAATGAAATTACTTCTTTCGGAAAACCTCTTTATAAAATTGCCAATCTAAATACCTTACAACTACGTGTTTATGTTAGTGAAATACAATTATCATCTATTAAAATAGGGCAAGCAGTTACTATTAAAATTGATACTAATGAAGATATGAAATCCTATATGGGCAATATTACTTGGGTTGCCTCTGAAGCTGAATTTACTCCAAAAATTATTCAAACCAAAGAAGAAAGAGTAAACTTAGTATATGCAGTAAAAATTGATGTAAAGAACGATGGGAGTTTAAAAATAGGGATGCCAGCAGAAATGTGGATAGAAAATGATTTATAAATAATTAAAAAACAATAAAATGAAAAAAACAATAATTGTAATGTTAGTACTTTCGGCAGTATTAATAAGCTGTAACGAAACGAAAAAGAAAGACAAGGTAATGGAAGCTCCTGTAAAAGAAATAGAACACAAAAAAGAAGAAATATCTCATGAAGATAATGGTTTAAATAACCATTGGATAAATGAAATTCAATTGGACAATAATAAAAAATGGGGTGCTAATGTTGAAACTACTGAAGGCGTTAATGCCATGCTGAAATTATTGGAAAAAAATAATCCAAAAACAATAGAAGATTATATTACTCTAGCAAACAAACTAAATGACGAAAAGAATTTATTAGTTAAAGAGTGTACAATGACAGGGCCTTCTCATGATAATTTACATCTATTTTTACATCCATTAATTGAAAAAATAAACCATTTGTTGAAAACATCTTCAATTGAATCAGGTTCTGAAACAACCAAAAGTGTAAAAGAGAATTTAGAAGCATATAAAAATTATTTTAACTAAATAGTTAGATTGTAATTTTAATTAAATATGAAAGTATTAAAAGTAATAGCTGCAATACTAGCCTTATTTATAGGTGTAATGTCAGTCTTTGCAGGCTCTATGGTTTTATTAGGTGTTGACACAAAAGAATATAATGTTCTCGTTTGGTTGGTTTCTTATAATGTTATCTTCGGAGGGCTTTCCATACTAGCTGCATATTATATATGGAAAGGTCTCAAAAAAGGTAAATACTTAACCTTATTCATTTTGGCTATGCATTTTTCAGTTTTTATTTATCTTAAATTTTTTAATGATTTTGTAGCTTTAGAAAGTATTAAAGCGATGATCTTTAGAACTAATATTTGGGTAGTTATAATTGTTTTATCCATGTTAATTCCAAAATATTTTATCAAACAACAAAATTGAATTTGTGAGTATAAGTCTTAAACATATTTCAAAATATTACGGTGATTTAAAAGCAGTAAATAATATTTCTTTTGAAGTAAAAGAAGGTGAATTATTTGGGTTAATTGGCCCTGATGGTGCGGGTAAAACTACTCTTTTTAGGATATTAACTACACTTTTGATTGCTAGTGAAGGTGAAGCTAACGTGGCAGGTTATGATGTTGTAAAAGATTATATTGATATTAGAAATCATATTGGCTATATGCCTGGTAAATTTTCACTTTATCAAGACTTAACGATTAAGGAAAATTTAGAATTCTTTGCTACAATATTTGGTACAACCATTGAAAAAAACTACGAATTTATCGAAGATATTTATATTCAAATTGAGCCTTTTAAAAATCGTAGGGCTGGTAAATTATCTGGAGGAATGAAACAAAAACTAGCTCTTTGTTGTGCATTAATTCATAAGCCTAAAGTGCTATTTTTAGATGAACCAACTACAGGTGTTGACCCTGTATCTCGAAAAGAGTTTTGGGAAATGCTTAAACGCCTACAAAAAAAAGGAGTTACTATTTTAGTCTCTACACCTTACATGGATGAAGCTGCCCTTTGTGATAGAATCGCTTTGATTCAAGATGGTAAAATATTAGAGATTGATACTCCTAAAGAAATTGTAAAACATTATCCTAAAAAAATATATGATATAAGTGCTGATGACATGTATAATCTCATTTTAAATTTAAATGAATATGAACATCAATATAGTGTATATCCCTTTGGAGAATTTGTTCATTATACTGATAAAAGAAACGATTTTAATCCAAAAGAATTAAAAGAATATTTAAATAAAATAGGTTTAAAGAATGTCTTCATAAAGATAACTCAAACAACTATTGAGGATGCTTTTATGGAGCTATCAAAATAAACAAAACCTTCCTTTTTGGGAGGGTATCGGATGTGCATATGAAAACAACTAACATCATACAAGTTGAAAATCTCACCAAAATGTTTGGTGATTTTACTGCTGTAGATGCTATAACTTTCGAAATAAAAAAAGGTGAAATATTTGGGTTTTTAGGCGCAAATGGCGCTGGTAAAACAACAGCCATGAAAATGCTAATTGGTATTTTAACACCAACTTCTGGAAATGCTAAAGTAGCAGGTTATGATATTTATAAAAATACTGAAGATATAAAAAAGAGCATCGGTTATATGAGTCAAAAATTTGCTCTATATGATGATTTAACCGTTAAAGAAAATATCACATTTTACGGTGGAATTTATGGGCTGTCTCGAGAACAAATCAAAGAAAAAAGATGCCAATTGGTTGAAGAATTGGGTTTGCAAAAAGTAACTAATGAATTGGTAAGTTCCTTGCCTTTGGGTTGGAAGCAAAAGTTAGCTTTTTCGGTTGCACTATTACATGAACCTAAAATTATTTTCTTAGATGAACCTACAGGTGGTGTCGACCCAATTACTAGACGTCAGTTTTGGGAGATGATTTATAAAACGGCTCATAATGGAACCACAGTTTTTGTCACCACGCATTATATGGATGAAGCTGAGTATTGCGATCGAGTTTCTATTATGGTTGACGGAAAAATTGAAGCATTAGACACCCCTAAAAAACTGAAAGAATTGTTCAAAGTTAAAACTATGAATGATGTGTTTTTAACATTGGCTAGAGAATGAAAAGGTTTATAGGATTTATAAAAAAAGAGTTTTATCATATCTTTAGAGATAAACGAACGTTATTCATACTTTTCGGTATGCCTATTGTTCAAATTTTGCTTTTTGGATTTGCTATTACAAATGAAATTAACAATGTTGACATTGCTATTCTAGATAAATCTAAAGATGTTACCACCCAAGAAATTATAAATAAAATTTCTTCTTCAAAGTATTTTAGTGTTAAACAATTTATAGAAAAAGAATCAGAAATTGAAACTATATTTAAAAAAGGAAAGGTAAAAGCTACCTTGGTTTTTGAAAAAGATTTTAGTGAAAAACTAACCAAAGAAAACAATACTACCGTTCAGATAATCACTGATGCAACTGATCCTAATACAGCAAATACTATTAGTAATTATGTGAATTCAATTCTACAAAAACACCAACAAGAAATCAATGTAACTAAAATAACACCCTATCAAATTGTACCTGAAACACGCATGGCCTATAATCAAGAATTAAAAAGTGTTTTTATGTTTGTTCCTGGTGTAATGACCATTATTTTAATGTTAGTTTCTGCTATGATGACCTCAATTTCTATTACTAAAGAAAAAGAGTTGGGTACGATGGAAATTTTATTGGTGTCACCCCTAAAACCATTTCAGGTTATCATTGGTAAAGTATTCCCATATATTTTTTTGTCAATAATTAATGCTGTCGTTATTGTCTTGTTAAGTATTTTTATATTTAAAATGCCCGTAGCTGGGAATTTATTTTTACTGGGTGCAGAAAGTATTTTATTTATTATTTCTTCCTTATCCTTAGGTATATTAATTTCAACCATTTCTGAGACACAACAAACCGCTATGATGCTTTCTTTAATGGGTTTATTGCTACCCGTGATATTGTTATCTGGTTTTATTTTTCCAATTAATAGTATGCATAATATTCTACAAGTAATTAGTAATGTTATACCTGCCACATGGTATATTATTATTTTAAAAGGCATTATGCTAAAAGGTGTTGGGTTAGCAGTTATTTGGAAAGAAACATTGATTTTATTAGGAATGACAATATTATTTATTGTTTTAAGTATTAAAAAATATAAGATCAGATTAGAGTGAAAAAGGGTAAAAAATAAAATAATAATTAATTTCCTCCCTTTAATGGAGTTAAAGAGTACAAATGAAAATAATAGGATACATAATTCAAAAAGAGTTTAAGCAGATCTTTAGAAATAAAGCAATGCTTCCTATAATTTTTGTAATACCATTCATTCAGTTAATTATTCTTTCAAATGCAGCAACTTTTGAAATAAAAAATATAAAATTCTCTTATATTGATTATGATAAAACTTCCTTTTCAAGAGCACTGATTGATAAATTTAATGCATCCACTTATTTTAATGTTATCACTGAATATCCTTCAGAAAAAATTGCCAATTCGGCAATGCTAAGAGGCGAAATTGATGTTATTTTAGAAATTCCACAATATTTTGAACGCGATCTTTTAAAAGATAAAAAAACAAATTTATTAGTAATTATTAATGCTATCGATGGTGCTGCTGCCGGTGTTGAAAATGTATATATCAATCAAATTGTACAAGGGTTTAATAAAAATGTTCAAACAGATTTAATGCAAGGCTCTGACAAGAAAAATATCCCAAAAAATATCATAAGTATTCCTTCCTTTTGGTATAATAAAACTTTGAATTATAAAACTTTTATGGTTCCTGGCATTTTAGTCATACTGGTAACTATGATTACATTATTCTTATCAGGTATGAATATAGTACGTGAAAAAGAAATCGGTACTCTAGAGCAAATGAATGTAACACCCATAAAAAAACATCAATTTATTATTGGTAAATTATTTCCGTTTTGGATTCTTGGCATGTTACTTTTAACTGTCGGGTTGATAATTGCAAGATTACTATTTAATGTGCCAATGGTTGGTAGTTTAGCATTAATGTATTTGTATACTGCAATTTATATTTTAGTTATTTTAGGAATGGGATTATTTATTTCTAATTATACTGATACCCAACAACAAGCTATGTTTATTGCCTGGTTTTTTGTAGTAATCTTTATTTTAATGAGTGGTCTTTTTACGCCAATAGAAAGTATGCCAGAGTGGGCACAGTTTTTAACAGAATTTAACCCAATAAAATACTATGTTGAAATAATGCGAATGGTTATGCTTAAAGGCTCCAGTTTTATGGATATATTACCTCAGTTTGGAAAAACTGTTTTATATGCAATTATTATGAACGGTTTAGCTGTTTGGAGTTATAAAAAAACAAACTAAAAACATTTTTGCATCAACTGCTATAATTTTTTATCAAAATACATGTCTGCACAACAACAAAAATCATGATGCTATTCAAAATATCTTGCCAAATCTTTAGGCATTAAAAAATGCTCTTTTAAGAATATGGTTTATAATCTTGGTTCGTATTTGTGTTGTGGTTTCGATGATTTATCATTTAGTTTAGCGCGTTTTTCTAACTTCTTTAAAAATACATCAACCAAATCTTTCGTGATTTTGTGTTTCTCAATCATAACAATAGGGATTTTTACTTAGTGCCTTTAAAATAATAAGGTTAACATGTATATTCTTTTCATCACTTTATTATTTTAATTTTTAATATAATTAAAACTACTTTCGTAATTTTGTGTTTAGATTAAACCGATAATTATCGATACTAAATAATATTCATGCTTGACATAAAAAAGATTCGTAAAGATTTTCCCATATTAAACCGAAAAGTTAATGGCAAACCATTAGTGTATTTTGATAATGCTGCAACTTCACAAACACCACAAATTGTAATTGATAGCATTGTTGATTATTATAGCAATTACAATGCAAATATTCACCGTGGAGTGCACACTTTGAGTCAAGAAGCAACCACTGCTTACGAAGAAGCACGTATTAAAATTCAAAAGCATTTTAATGCTTCCAAAAGCCATGAAATTATTCTTACCTCTGGCACAACGCACAGTATAAATATAGTTGCAAATGGATTTTCTTTTCTTTTACAAAAAGATGATGAAATTATTGTTTCGGCTCTTGAACATCATTCTAATATTGTGCCTTGGCAAATGCTATGTGAAAGAACTGGAGCTGTATTAAAAGTACTCCCTATTTCCCTTAAAGGGGAATTAAAAATGGATATTTATAATGCATTATTATCTGCTAAAACCAAATTAGTTTTTGTAAATCATGTTTCCAATGCTTTGGGAACTATCAATCCTATAAAAGAAATTATAGATAAAGCACATCAATATGGTGCTGCAGTTTTAATTGATGGCGCTCAAGCTACACCTCATATTAAACCCGATGTACAACAACTAGATTGTGATTTTTATGTTTGCTCGGCTCATAAAATTTGTGGCCCAACTGGTGTTGGAATGCTTTACGGAAAAGAAAAATGGCTCAATAAATTACCTCCATACCAAGGTGGTGGCGAAATGATTTCCGAAGTTACTTTTGAAAAAACTACTTATGCCGACTTACCTCATAAATTTGAAGCAGGTACTCCAAATATTTCTGGCGGAATTGCCTTTGGAATTGCACTAGATTATATGAATAATTTAGGTTTAGAAAATATTGCTGCTTATGAAAGTGAATTGTTAATTTATGGCACTAAAAAACTCTTAGAAATTGATGGCTTAAAAATATATGGAACATCAAAAAACAAAGCTTCTGTAATTTCTTTTAATATTGAAGGAATCCATCCTTACGATATTGGAAGTATTATCGACAAATTAGGCATTGCTGTGCGAACAGGCCATCATTGTACACAACCTATTATGGCGTTTTTTAATATTCCAGGAACGGTAAGAGCATCGTTTGCTTTTTACAATACCAAAGAAGAAATTGATATTTTTGTTGCAGCTGTAAAAAGAGCAAAAAATATGTTATTATAAACCTTAAATTATTGAATTATGAAGTCTCTTCTTTTTATTTTAATACTAAGTTTAACTGCAAAGTCATGTGACGAAACAAAACATATTTATGTAGCTGATCATTTAGTAGATTGCGAAGGTGTTGCACCTCAAAAATGTATGCTTGTTAAGAATAAAATTGTAGGTGACTGGACATACTTTTATGATAATATTAAAGGATTTGAATACGAAGAAGGCTATGAATATTTGCTAAATGTGAAAATAGAAACTATCAAGAATCCTCCTGCAGATGCTTCTGCTTTAAAATATACTTTGGTAGAAGTTTTAGAAAAAAATAAAACCAAAAAACAGATTACTTTAAACAACAATTGGAAAGTAATTACCATGAATGGAATTGATCGTTTTGAAAAAAATCTAACCATTAAATTTGATTACAAAGAAAAAAAGGTCTCAGGTTTTGCAGGTTGTAACAATTTTTTTGGAAAATATAATTTCAACAAGCAAAATTTATCTTTTGGAGAAATGGGAATGACAAGAAAAATGTGCCAAGATATGACTGTTGAAAATACTTTAATCAATAATTTAAGAAATGTTTCAACCTATAAAATTGACAACTCTAAACTTGTTTTCTATGATAAAAACAACCAAGTAATTATCACTAGCAAATTAATAAAATAATTATTTCAAAACGCTATTATGAAAACTAAAGTCGTAATCTTATCTCTTTTTTTGGCAATATTTTATGCCTGTTCTTCTTCAAAGGTAACCTCAAATACTTCTACAAAAGACCAAGCAATTACTCTTATAAGCACAATAACTAATAAGGCTCCATACGATCCTCGACCTGGCATGGAAAAGCTAGAGAGTAAAAATGGAAAAAACATGCATTTTTTAGTTTTTGGTGATTCAAAAGGGAGTAAATACCTACAAGATGTGTTAAAAATTTCCGATCAATTAAACCCACAATTTTGCATAACAACTGCTGACTTTGTTAATAAAGGTGCTGGAAAAATTGGAGAGAAAGAGTACAAAGAACTAGACGAAAACTCTGGTTGGTTTTTTAGAAAATACCCTACTTGGCCAACCTTAGGAAATCATGAAGTTTATAATTTAAAATATAAAATTGATTATGAGTCTGGCGTAAAAAACTTTGGCGATTTTTTCGGACTAAAAAACCCTTATTATAGTTTTACCTATGGCAATGCTAAATTCATTGCATTGGATTGGATAAAAGTTTCAGAAAGTGAAGAAAGATTGATTTGGTTAGAAAAAGAATTGAAAACCGCACAAGGAAAGCATATTTTTATTTTCAAACACAGACCCTATTATACTGTAGGAAGTAAAAGTTATAAAGATGTAGAAGGCAAGAGTACTGTGGCAACCAAGTTATTTACTAAATATAAGGTTACAGCTGTGTTTTCTGGTCACGACCATTTATATTATAGAACGCTTAGAGATAATGTACCTTATATCATTTCATCTGGTGCAGGTGCTTCCATTTATAAATTAAAAAGAGAAGGAGATGCCATATCTGGCGATGCCTATTATGGTCGAGAAGTAGAAAATAAAAATCTATTTAGATTTCACCCTTCAAAAGGAGAAGATGTGAATTTTAACGAAGCAATGTATTTTGTGATATCTGTAAAAGTAAATAGAAAAAAAATCACTTTTGAAATGATTGACACCAACGGTAAAACTTGGGATAAATATTCATTCAAATCAGATATTTAAAAATTCATTTTACCTGAATTTGCACCTATATTTTCAAAACCTTCATCAATTAATAAATCTGATTTTTGAGAGGCAGCTACTGCCAATCTATCACATCTTTCATTTTGAGGGTGGTCATTATGACCCTTCACCCACTGTAATTTAACTTTGTGTTTTTTATAAACTTTTAAAAACCGTTTCCATAAATCAGGGTTTTTTTTATCCTTAAAGCTTTTTTCTACCCAATTAAATACCCAACCCTTCATTACCGAGTCAACTACATATTTCGAATCAGAAAAAACAACTACTTCTACGCCATACATTTTCAATTGCTCTAAAGCAACGATAACGGCGAGTAATTCCATTCTATTGTTGGTTGTTTTTCTAAAACCCTGTGAAAATTCTTTTTGA
>Ga0209633_10002630_pt1 | contig 17112 bp, 14 predicted proteins | sample Cruoilmetagenom1_FD_187290 | JGI IMG/M metagenome (GOLD analysis project Ga0209633, IMG submission 187290) | Oil polluted marine microbial communities from Coal Oil Point, Santa Barbara, California, USA - Sample 1 (SPAdes) (version 2) | ecosystem: Environmental > Aquatic > Marine > Oil seeps ... | reverse complement strand
ATTTACAATTGGTGTATTTTCATCACAAAAAGAGTATGATGAAATTAAGAAGTTTGCAGAAACTAGCAAAATACATGGCAAGCCTGTTGAAGTTGTTCAGTATTTAAATTATCAAGATGTAAAACCCAATAATATTATTTATGTAACAAAAAATGAAAATGCAAATCTAGGTTTAATATATGAGAATCTTAAAGGTGAAAATGTGTTAATAATTTCAGACCGTTCACATCAACCCCAGTATGGTGTAATAAATTTTAATAAAACAAATTCAAAACAACCGTTTACTATTAACACGTCTTTATACAAAACACAACGATTAAAATTTTCGCTTGCATTATTAAGAATAGGTGGAGACCGCGAAGAGTTAAAAAATATTCAAGAAGAAACCAATAAAAAATTAATAGAGGCAAAAAGAAATATTGAATTTAAAGATATGGAAATTGAGGTTCTTAAAGAAAAACTAAGGAAATGTGAAGATAAAAATAAAGACGAGTAAGTATATTGCAATACAAAAACATAAAACAGTTTACATTTAAGAAAAAAATACTAATTTTGTTGAATTGCAAAAAATATTTTACAAAGTAGAATATATGTTTTATAAAAGATATTAAAGTTTTGTATCAAAGTTAAGTTTAAACACTTAAGTTTTTGTTTAGTTAAAAATAATACAGATGAGAGAAATTAGAAAAAATTACATTTTTATAATTTTGGTTATAGTTTTTATATTTTCCAACGCTAAAATGTTTTCACAAACAGGTGAAAGTTTAAGAGCAATGTGGCTTTTTAATATTGCTCCTGGCGTTACATGGGAAAATCAAGAGAGTGTTTCTAAATTTACAATTGGAGTATTTTCATCCAAAAAAGAATTTGATGAAATTAAAAAATTAGCAGCATCTCGTAAAGTAAATGGTAAACCTGTTGAGGTTATTCAATATTTTAATTATGCTGATGTTGAGCCAAATCATATCATTTATGTAACTAAAAATGAAAATTCAAATTTAGGATTTATTTATCAAAAACTTAAAGGTAAAAATGTATTAATAATATCCGACAGATCCAAACAACCTCAATATAGTGTAATAAATCTTAGTAAAATAGGGGAAAAACAACCGTTTACTATTAATACACCTTTATATAAAAAACAAAAATTAAAATTTTCCCTTGCATTATTAAGGTTGGGAGGTGACCGTGATGAATTAAAAAGGTTACAAGCTGAAACAAACAGAAAGTTACTTCAAGAGAAAAAAGAACTTGATAAAAAGAAAATTGAAATAGCAGAGAAAGAACGCTTATTGAAAAATCAAGAAGGTAAAATTAAAAGCCAGAGAGACAGTATTTTAAGTAAAGAAAATCTTTTGTCTGCAAAAGAAGCGGAAGTTAAGTTGCAGAACTTAAGATTAGATTCTATGACATTTGAAGTACAACAGAAACAAGAAGATTTGCTGAAAACTAAAATACAAATTTCAGCTCAAGAAGAAAATTTAAATAGGCAAAGAAAAGAAGCGGTACTTTTACAAGATTCCATGGCATTGGCAGGAGAAGAGTTAAAAGCAAAGCAAGAAAAGCTAAAAGAGATTGATGCTAGATTAGGACAAGAAAAAGAAACAGTTAAGGAGCAAAAAAATATTATTTATTGGTTTATTGCTGGTGGAGTATTGGTATTTTTCCTTTTAGTTGTTATTATAGTAAGTTACATTAATAAACAAAAAGTTAATAGCGAGTTAAGTGAACAATATGCTGCAATAAATAGCCAAAAAAATGAGATACAGAGTCAGGCACAACTTTTAGAAAGTGCAAACTCTGAACTTGAGAAATTATCACTAGTTGCTTCTGAAACTGATAACGCTGTAACGATTATGGACGTAAATGGCAACTTTGAATGGGTAAATGCTGGATTTACAAGGATGTATGGCTATACACTGCAACTTCTTAAAAATGAGCTAGATGATAATATTATTAGTGCAAGTGGAAATAATGAAGTGAAAGAAATTATTGAAAAAATTATTGAAACAAAAGAAACTGATTCATATCAAAGTTTAAATAAAACAAGAAGAGGGGGAGAGTTGTGGGCACAAACAACAATAACTCCAATTTTGGATGATAATAATGAAGTTACAAAATTAATTTCAATTGATACAAATATTACCGAGGAGAAAAAAGCGGAGATTGAAATTCATAAGCAAAAAGACTTTATTGAAATTCAAAATGAACAAATTACAGCGAGTATAAACTATGCAAAGAATATTCAACAAGCAATTCTTCCTTTAGGAGAAGACATAAATAAGTATTTTAAATCATTTGTAATCTTTAAACCAAAACAAGTTGTATCGGGTGATTTTTACTGGTTTGTACATTTACCTGCTGTTGAAGATCTTTCTGAAAAAGTGTTTTTTGCAACTGTAGATTGTACTGGTCATGGTGTTCCTGGAGCGTTCATGAGCATGATTGGAAGTCGGCTGTTAAGTGAAATTGTTTTAGAGCAAAAAATTCTTAGTCCTAAAGATATTTTAGAAACACTTGATCAAAAAGTTAAAATTGCACTTAGGCAAGAAACTACTGATAATAATGATGGTATGGATATGGCTGTATGTTTAATGGAAAAACAGGAGGATAAATATAACTTTACTTATTCAGGTGCAAAATCAGATTTATATTATTATTCTAAAAATGATGAAGATATTACAATTCTTTCATCAGAAAGACGTTCAATTGGAGGTACAAAACAAAAAAGAGGAAATATTAAGTTTACAAATAAAGAATTTAATCTTGAAAAAGGAGATTATTTATGGTTATCTACAGATGGAATTATTGACCAAAATAATGCTGAGAGAAAACGTTTTGGGACTCCTCGTTTTATTGAACTAATAAAATCTGTAAAAGATTTAAGTTTATCGGAACAAAAAAATCTTTTTGAAAAAGGACTTGCAAATTATCAAGGAACTGAAGAACAAAGAGATGATATAACAGTTTGGGGGATTGAGCTTATAGATTAGCTCTTTAAATTATAAGGTATTTTTATAGAAACTCATTCTTAAATCAGAATGAGTTTTTATCTTAAATATAATATACTTATCAGCAAAGTTTAAATAATGATTAAATCTGAAATGAAATTCATAAATAAAATAATATACTACATCTTAGTTGCTCCAATAAAGTTTTATAGAATAGCAATTTCACCCTTTACACCTGCAAGTTGCAGACATATTCCAACTTGTTCAGAATATGCTGTTGAAGCTATAAAAGTTCATGGAATTAGAGGGGTTTGGTTAGCAACTGTAAGAATTTCAAAATGTCATCCATGGGGAACATCTGGTTTAGACCCTGTCCTTCCAAAGGGCATGAGAAAAGTTAAGGTTAAAAAGATTAATCTTGAAAAATATAAGTAACTAAAGTGTTAAAAAAGCATAATAAAATATTAATTTTGTTTTCTGTTGTTCTGTTTCTAATTATTTATCCATATACAAAAGAGATAAATATTTTTAGGGCTGAGGACATTAGTTGGAATATTCTTAACCAAACTACAAAGTATAAAGAAATAGATTTGAAGAAATTTACTATGTTGCAAACATATAAATTCTCTAAACAAGTTTTAGCGATGGATGGAAAAAGGATTTCAATTAAAGGTTTTATTAAAACTGAAAAACATGGAGAACATAAAGATATTATTTTAACAGAAACTGTTACAGATGTTTGTTTCATGTGCAACCATGATGAGCATTATAATTTAATTTTTTTAAATATAGATTCAACAGACTCTGAGTTATACGATATTGAAGATGATGCATATATTGAAGTTGAAGGTATTTTTAAAATAAATAAAGATAAAAAAAAGCATTATGTTTATCAATTAAATAATGTAAAATTAGAAAATTTTATAAATGGAAATTAATTTATTTTTTTTATTACCAATATTAAAGCAGTCATTAACTATTACGGTTTTTGTATTGGTGATGATGCTTGTTGTAGAGTATATAACTGTTCAAACGAAAGGGAAGTTGTCTAATTCATTTGCTGCAAAACCTTGGATGCAAATTATTTTTTCTGCTTTATTAGGAGTTGTTCCTGGTTGTCTTGGGACATTTGCTGTTGTTTCAATGTATGTTCACAGAACAATAGGTTTTGCTGCATTAATTACAGCATTAATTGCAACTTCTGGTGATGAGGCTTTTATTATGTTTTCTGTAATACCTGGTACTGCCCTTAAAATTATTGTTGCAACATTTATTATTTCAATACTTACAGGTTTGGTTTTAAATGTGATTTTTAAAGAAAAGAAGTTTATTGGCAGAACTTTAGATCATAAATTTATCCATAAAGAAGAAGTTGAATGTGTTTGTTATGAGAAATCAACAATTGTTTCCCAACTTGTGAAAATGATTTGGCAAAGAGCTGTCATTATTTTTTTTGGCTTAGGTTTTTTAGCTTTGCTAGTATTTGCAGGTGGCGGACACGAACATAGTCTAAGCATTATAAATAAAGATATGCATGCTTCAAGCATACATCAAAATCATGAAACTAATATTGAAACTGATAATACTATTCATGAACATGAAAGTGAACACAAGAAAACATGGACTTGGGATAGGATAACATTTTTTATTGTTACTTTAATTGGTTTATTTATTGCAATAACAGTTCCAAATCATTTTTTGAAAAAACATTTGTGGGGACATGTAATAAAAAAACATTTTTTACGATTATTCTTATGGACATTTGCTGCTTTTTTTGTTTTATATTTTTTTAATCAGTTTGTTGATGTTAATGATTGGGTTGGAGATAATATATATTTAGTTATTTTAATAGCAGCATTAGTTGGAATTATTCCTGAAAGTGGACCACACTTAATTTTTGTTGCTTTGTATTATAAAATGTATAGCGAGGGAGTTGCAGGAGACGAACTTTTTAAATATTTTGCTGTGCTACTAACAAGTTCAATAGTACAAGATGGGCATGGAGCAATACCTTTACTTGCTGAATCTGGGAAAAGTTTTATTTTTGCAAAAATAATAAATGTCATAGTTGGTCTTATTGTTGGGTATTTGTTAATTTTAATATAAATTTGTTTAAAATATTTACAAATTAAAAATCGAAATCATGAAAAAGTATTTTTTTTTATTATTAATACCATTCTTTTTTTCTTGCGGGCCAAGTGATGAAGAATTAAAGTTGAAAAGTCAAGTTGATAGTTTAATGAGTATTACTTCAGGTGATGAGGCAACTATAACTGAGTATTTAAAGGCATTTAATGATATCCAACAAAATTTAAATGAAATAAAAGCTAAAGAAAACATTATTACAACAAAAACTGTTGGTGATGTTGAATTGGAAGAAACTGATGTTGATGGAATAACAAATGATATTCTTGCAATACATGAGTTGATGCAAGAAAATAAAAAGAAACTTTCCTATTTAAGAAGTAAGGTTGCAAAATCAAATTCAAAAAATAAGGAGTTAAAAACCACAATAAAATTACTGAATGATAATATTGTTCAAAAAGATTTAGAAATTTCAAATTTAACAATGTTATTAGAACAAAAAGATTTTGATATTTCTGCACTTAATATAAAAATTGCAGCAATGGATAGCACTTTGGCAAAAACAACTTATGATAATATTCAAAAAGATTCTACAATAACAGTTAAGGAAGATGCTTTGCATGTTGGCTACTTTATTGTTGCGAATAAGAAAAGCTTAAAAGCTAAAGGTATTCTAAAAAAAGATGGTGGATTTATGGGAGTTGGTGGAAATACCAAAGTTAAAATGAATGATAATGAGTTTACCAAAATTGATACTAGAGAAATTATGGAATTTGCTCTTAACAATTCTAAAAAGGTGAAATTAATTACAGATCACCCAGAAGGTTCTTATGAACTTCAAAAAAATTCTGAGGGTAAATATACAAAATTAGTAATTTCAGATGCAGATGATTTTTGGAAGATGTCAAAATATTTAGTAGTACAATTTAAATAAAGAAATAAAAAGAGACTGCTCCAGAAGGGGCAGTCTCAAAAATAACTATTAGCTTTCTTTTATTCTGAAACCAAAAAAAATAAAAAGAAAGGTTTATAGTTGTAAATAGTTTAAAAACTATATTTTAATTTCATATATATCATAGAATTATCTTGATATTGTCCAAACCTGCCATCACTCTGGCCAACAAAAATGTTTGATCCTAGTTGAATATTAAAACTATCATCAAAATCATAAGAAATTTTTGGTCTGATAAGTGCATCTTCATTTGTTAATCCTATGTATGAGAATAATTCTAAATGTACAGTTTCTCGAAACATATCATAACGAGCCATAAATGTCATTGTGTTTTCAAATTCTGAGTTTGAAATGTTTTCATTATAATCCAAAATTGTTTGTTGAATAAATTGTGTGCTCATTTTTACATTTCCAACATTAAAGTCTGCACCCAGCAAATAATGCAGATAATTTTTTTGTATTAATGCATCTTCGGCCATTGGGTCTTCTGTTTGGAAATATTTACCATTATAATATGCTCCCTCACCTCTAAAAATAACTCCTTTTATTTCTGTACTGAAAGATGCTCCACCTAAATATAATCTGTGATGTTCGGGTGTAATATTAAGTCCTGTAAGCATTGGTTGCATAGTTAATGGGTTCATTCCAAATTGTTTTTGTACATGCATTGTAGGATTATCATCCCAAGTGTATCCGCCCATTATTTCAAAATCTATTGCCGATGTTGATGCAGAAAATTTTAGGAATGCCTCGCTATTTTCTAAACTTGGTTTTATTGTTGATTTTGACCAATCAAAAGTTGCAGGAGCAGGAAATTCTGGACTTATTCTCCAGATTGAGCCATTTTGTGGTAAAACCGTAGGAGTAAATTGTGGTATCCAAATTGCTTCAATTGTATTGTTGCCAAGATAATAATCTAATTTTATTGCATTTACGCCTGTTCTAATTTCATCAAAATCTGGAAGCAAAAATTCACTTAAATTTAATGGTGAAACAACATCTGTTATAAAAACTCCGTCTGCTTTTCCCCATATAACTTGTTGTTTTCCAATTCTTATGTCAAAGTTTTTAAAATATAGGTCGAGATATGCTTCACGTAATTTCAAATCTAAACTGTCTGACCAATAGTGATATAGCATTGGGTTAACTTTAAATGCAACTTTATCTCCTGTTTTTGATAAGTCGAAATTAAAAGTGTTTTGCAAGATTGTTAAATCTCCTGTATCATAGTTCACTCCAGTGTAGTTTCTCATATAACCAGAAATGTCTGCTTTTTGTGCTTTACTTGTTATTGCAAAAATTGCAAGTAATATTATAATTGATATTTTTTTCATGTGTATTTGTTTATTGTTTTTAATTATCACATAGGAACACCCGCATGCAAACTTATTTTCATTTTTATAATTAAATCCCTCTCATCATAGTTCGTTGTGTAAACTTTGTATCAGAAACACCTGTATTTATGAGAACATTGCTTAAAACTATTGATGTTTTGTGATTTTTTTGTACACTCTTCATTTCTGAATTTTCAATAACCCAAAAACCTTTAATTTTTTGAACTTTTTTTATTGTTAGAATTTTTAAAAGATCTCCATCTTCATCATAAAATTCCTTTTTTATTCCAACAAAGTTTGCTTTATTAATCCAAGTTTTAGTTTTTGAATACATATAATCTTCATCTTTTGAAATACTTTCAACAACATAACATGCCTTTCCATTAACGTTTTCCATTTTAAGAAGTTTGTGTGTGTCAGCATCAAGTTTTCTATCACCTAAATCATCATAAGTAAAGTCGGATCCCATAAAATAGTCACTTTTGCTATCACTTGAAATTCTTTTAACTTTTTTAAGAGCAGGTAAGTAAATCCATTGGTCGTCTGATTTGTTGCTATCATAAGTCCAATTCATAAAAGATGTATTTTTAACATCAGCAGGAGATTGAAAGAACATTATGCTTTTTTCAACATCTCCGAAGTCTTTTGAGAATTGTTTAATTTTTCTTACCCTTTGTTTTCCTTGTTTATTTGTAAGTGTCATTGTTAAAGTTGATGTTTTGTCTTTCCCTGTTGGGATGTTATAAGCTTTATCAACTATTTGACGCCCTGTTAATTGAGCGTTTGTGTTAAAACTAAATGACATTAACACTACTAATACTATTGATGTAATTTTTAAATTTTTCATATCTTTTTAATTATTTAATTGTGTAATTATTTAATGGTATAATGTTTAATACAACTTCATTATATATTTGCATAATTAAAATATTGTACATTTATTTAGGGCTTACTGTTTTTAGTATTGCCCCTATTATTTTCAATATCTCATTATTATTTTTTCTTCTTAAAATATATATTGCTAACATAAAGTAATACTAACATTATTGTAAGTGTTCCTATAAGGCTTGTAAACATATTTAATGATACTAATGCACCAAGTTCACGATTTGGAGGAAATACTGAAAACATTAGAACTAAGAAACCTGCAATAACTACAATTGCATTATATATAATTGCTCTTCCGGAATGTGCCATAGTTTTTTGTGCTGCAACCATTTTGTCATTTGTTTGTGCTGCATTATTTCTGTATTGCTCAAGAAAATGTACAGCATAATCTATTCCTATTCCAATTGCAATACTAGAGAGTAGGGCAGTAGTTGTACTTAAAGGTATTCCTAAGAAACCCATAATTCCAAAACTAATTGCAGCTGTTACAATAATTGGTACAGAACTAATTAGTCCAATTGTTATATTCTTGAACATTAATGAGATTAGTACCACGATAATTAATAATGAAAGAATTAAGCTTTTAATTTGTCCTTCCAATATTAAGTCGGTGAAGACTAAACCTTTATAGCCACTTCCTGCATAATTTAATGTTATGCCCATTTTATTAAATTCTTCTTCATAAGTTTTTATAACATCAAGAGCAGAGTTTATTGCTTTAGAGTCATCTTTTTTAAGTTGGAATGTTATGTTTAATTTTTCATAATCATAATCAACAACTTTGTTTAAGTTTTCAGGATCGCCAGACATTTCATAAAGAAGTAAATATTGGGCAATCATATTTTTATCATTAGGGATTGTATTATATTCTTCTTTATCTGAATTCATAACTTTATTCATCCTTTTAATATAATCTGCAAGTGAAAAAGTGTTTCCAACTACTGAAAGTTTGCTATCAACATTTTTCTGCATTTTATCTACAAGTTTTAAAACTGCGGGATTTTTGAACATATCTTTTTTCCCTTTTGCATCAAGTATTAAATTTAATGAACTTGTACCACCAAAATTTTCATTAATAAATTTATCTGTAAGAACAATATCACTATCATCTTCAAATTTATCCAAGAAACTTGAGTTAATCCATATTTCTTGCATTCCAATTACGGATAATATTATGATGCCAGCTGTTGCAAAAATTGATATATACTTGTGCTTTATTACAGATTTTGCAAAACTGTTTGCAAGTTTTGAATGAGAATGTCCACCTTTATCTTCATTTTTGTTAATTTTTCGTGCTTTTGGTAACCCAAATATCATTATTGCTGCAGGAAGAAATACTAATGAAAATGTCATTGCTGCTATTACACCAAATGCTGTAAATATTCCAAAGTATTTAACAGGATAGACTTCTGAAGTTAATAATGAAATAAATCCTACGGCAGTTGTAACAGAAGTCATAACAACAGGTTTCCACATGTGTTTTATCATGTCTTTTACAATATCTTTTTTGCTTGATTTTGGGTTGTGGTTCAAGTAAGTTTGCAAATGACTGTATAGATGTATGCCATCCGCAACCCCGATTGCAATGAGCATTACCGGTATCATGGTTGAAACTGCATAAATTGGAATTCCAACAGTTGCCATTAAACCAAAAGCCCAAATTGTTGAAAGGAAAACAACTCCTAAGGTTATGAGTGTACCTTTAATACTCCTAAGAGTTACAAAAAGTACAATAAATATTACAAGAATAACAATTGGAACCATTTTTTTCATATCAGCAGGACCTAATAATGCCATTGTACCTTCAACAATAGGTCTTCCTGCAACATGAATTTTTATGTCTTTAGTTTCTGATGCCTTTGCAGTTTTTAGTATTTTGTTATAAAAATCTTGTGTAAAAACATCATCTTCTATTTCTGCAACAATTACAGTTACTTGTTCATTATCAGAAACTAATCTACCAAAAATCATTTCGTTATTCCTTACATTACTTTGTAATTGCTTAAGTTTTTCTTCTGTTTTTGGGACTCTTTTAAAGAAAGGTTTTACATCCATTCCATCTTCTGAACCAACTATATTGTCTGCAGTGTAAAGAGATGTAACTTCATCTTTATTAATTTCATCAAACTTTTGAAATCTTTTTGTTAATTGCTTTAAAGTATCTAATGTTTCCGAATTATATATACCATCTTTATTCTGTATTGCTATAATAATTCCATCATTAATACCAAACCAATCTTCTGCTTGATTGCTAAATACAAAAGCTGGATGTTCTTGCGGCATATATTTATCAAGATCGGTTTCCATTCTTGTGTTTTGCTTCATCTCAAATATAAATAATGCTGAGATAGCAAGGATAATTATCATTATTATCCATTTGTAGTTTAATAATTTATTTAATAGTTTTTCCATGACTCTTTTTTTTGTTAGTTAATATTCACTATGTTTTTGCTTAATAAAAAACACCTTATATATTGTGTTTTTATTTTAATTATTATTTAATATTTTTTGTAAGCCTAAAATTATGTTTTTACCATCAGACTTTAAGTTGCTTTTATAATTATTTAAGTCCCACCTTTTTACTAAAAGTCTTAAAGAGCCCATAACCATTAAAGCTAAAGTTTCTTCACTAATATCAGTTCTGATTTCTTTATTCTTTTGTCCTGTTTTTAATATTTGTTCAATTGTCTCTTCATTTTTATTTAATATTTCAACAATTTTATCTTTTAAAACTGTTTCATTTTTGAATATTTCTTCAGAAAAAATTACAGATACAATAGCAGGGGTTTCTGTAAACATATCAACCATTCTGTTAAACATGAAGGCTATTTTCTCAATAGCTGGCATATTATTTTTCATCATCATATCTGAAAGCATATTTGCCATTTGCTTAAAATTATCCAAAATTGTAAGAAGTATTTCTGTTTTACTTTTAAAATGCCTGTATATTGCAGGTTCCGAAATTCCAATTGCTTTTGAAAGATTTTTAATTGTAAAGCCTTGAATTCCTTTTTCTGCAATTAAACAAATTGATTTTTCTATTATTTCTTCTTGTCTTTCAGATAACATTTAATATTATTTTATTATTACAGCACAAATGTAGTTAGTATTAACTAACCTGCAAATAATTTTACAAGTTTTTTTAAAAAATATTTTTAAGTTTATACAATTATCTGGTTATTAAAGTATTATGGCGAGCATTTTTTTGAAGATTATAGACTTAGTATTGCCCAAATAACATAAGTTAGATAAATTAGGAGTAATGAACTTCCAAATATTTTACCAACTTTCCATTTATTAAGTATAAATAATAAGAATACTATAAAAACTGATGCAAGTAAAAAATAGACTGATATTTCAATATTTCCAACATCAATATTTGCTTCTCCTCCTAAGGATATTATTACTATTAGAAATGGAAGACCTAGGCCTACTAATATATCAAAAATATTTGAACCAACAGCATTACTTATTGCCATTCCTCCTCTTCCTTGTTTTGAAACTATTACAGAGGATATTAAATCAGGGATAGAAGTTCCGACAGCAAGAATAGTTACAGCAATAATTGCTTCTGAGATATTAAGAAAATGGGCAATTTCAATTGCACTTTCAACTAAAACCCAACTAATTCCTGCAATTATTATTATTGATATGAAGAATATTATAGTGAAATGCTTTTTGTTTGGAAAAATTAGATTAATAACAAAATCGACAGGAGACATTATTTTATTAAATAAAGTCTTTTCTGTTCGTTCTTCTTTTACTTCCTCTTCTTTTTTGTCATTATCTTCTGAATATTTGAATATTTTTTTCCAATAAATAACAACAATAACATAAAGAAGATATGTACCTATTAATAAAGCTGATTCTAAATAATTTAATACTCCATCGTGTAAAGTATAAAGTAGAAATAAAATTGCAATCAAATAGAAGAATAAATCTCTGGCAACAGCTTGCCATGCAATAGTGGCTTTTTTTATAATTGCTGCAGCTCCTGTGATTGCTAAAATATTAAATAGGGCTGAACCAACAATATTTCCAATTCCAATTGCAGCATGATCTCCAGGACGCATAACAGCAAATATTGCAACAAAAAGTTCTGGAGCACTTGAACCTACAGCCATTAAGGTTGCTCCTGCAGCATCGGAGGACATATTTAGTTTTTCTGCAATTTTATCAAGAGAATCAACAAAATATTTATCTACAACTTTTGCAAGTATGTAAAATGATAGTATTAATGCAATTATGTATATAAATATCATAGGTTTTGTTTGGTATTGGTAAATTGGTTATTGTGTTTTAGTACCACGATTTCATAAATTTGCATGTGGTCAATTAATATAATGATAGTAAGGATGTGAATTGTTTTACAAAAGTGAATATAATTTGTTTTAACTTTCTATTTATTAACATATTCACACCCAGACTTGTGAGTTTAGTTTTAACTAAAACTTTTAATTATTTTAGTTATTTCACCAACTCTTTGTTTTAATAAATGATTTGATTTTGCTTCAACTAATAATCTTAAATATGGCTCTGTGTTTGATGGGCGTATGCTCAACCACCAATCTGTATATTCTATTCTGTAACCATCAAAATCAAAGAAAGCCTCTGGTTTTGCTTGTTCAAAAAAGAAGTCTTTTACAGCATCCATTGCTTCTTTTTTCTTTTCAAGTTTAAAGTTTATTTCTCCTGAGTTATTATATGCTTCAATTTTTGAAATCATTTGAGAAACACTAATTCCTTTTTCTTTATTTTTAGCAATTACATCTAAGAATATAAGTGTTGCTAAAAGCCCTGAGTCTGAATAATAGAAATCTTTAAAATAATAATGTCCAGCAAGTTCACCACCAAAAATGCCATCAATTTCTCTTAGTTTTACAGCTGCATAGGCACGACCAACACGCCACATTTCTTTTTCAAATCTGTCGCCAATATATTCAGCAACAGCTTTTGAAGTTCTAATATCTTGCAAGAATTTTCCTTTTCTGTCTTTAAAATAATCAGCAAGAACTGCTATCATTAAATCGGGAGAAATAAATCTTGCATTTTCATCTGTAAACATTACACGGTCAGCATCTCCATCAAAAATAACACCAATGTCAGCTTTTTCTTTTTTTACAAGATTTTGAAGATCTACAATATTTTTTGGAACTAAAGGATTTGCTTCATGATTTGGGAAAGTTCCGTCAAGTTCATCAAAAATATATTTTGGTTGGTTCCCAAGTAAATCTTTAATAAGAAGTGCAGCCATTCCATTTGAACAATCCATTGCAATATTTAAATCGGAAATGTCTGGAACATATCCTTTTAGGAATTTAATGTATTCGTTTTTTTGAGGATATTCAATAATTTTACCTTTTTTTTCTGAAATTAAGATTTCTTTTGAGTTCATCATTTCTTCTAATTCTTTCAACCCACTATCATAACCAACAGGTAGTGCATCAGTTTTTGAAATTTTCATTCCATTATATTCTTTAGAATTATGAGAAGCTGTAATCATAACTGAAGCATCAAATTTTTGTTTTGCAGTTATGAAATATACCATTGGAGTTGTTGAAAGACCAGTGTTATAAACATCTGCCCCAGCATCATTAATGCCTTTACACAAATATTCAAAAATTTCAGGAGAAGAAACTCTAACATCTCTACCAACTAATATTTTTTTTGTGTTTAAAAGTTCTGGTAAGAAAAAACCAACTTTATAGGCATCATTTTTATTAAAATCTTCATTATAGATACCACGAATATCATAAGCGTGAAAAGCTTTCATTTTATTTATTTTTAAATTAAGTGCCAAAAGTAAGAATTTTTTAAATTGTATCAAATTTTCATTTTTTTTAAATTTCATTCTTTAAATTAATGAATTTATGTAACTTTGATTTTTTAATTTAAAATCATAAAATTATGTTTAAAAAATTATTATTAGTCGTTGCTGTTGTTTTTATGGCATATTCAATGAATGCTCAATTTAGTAAAGGTGATAAAGCCTTAAATATTGGTATTGGAATTGGAAATTATTATTCATATTCGTCGGTAATTCCTGCTTTTAATGCAAGTTTTGAGGTTGGAATAATTGACATACCAAATGTTGGAGTTGTTGGAGTTGCTGGTATGGGAACATTTAAAACTGCTCCACATTCATATGGAGGTGTATATAATTATTCTACTGTAACAGGAAGAGGAGTATTCCATTTTCAATTTTTTGATACAGGAGATTTTGATTTATATGCAGGTTTAGGTGCTGGTATTGGATTTGAAGCTGATTCTTATTATAATTATTCAAATTCTTATCCTGAGGTTGAAGAGTTTGTTGGTGCAAGATGGATGAAAAGTGATAAGTTTGGTTTCTTTGCAGAATTAGGTTATGGAATTTCATCCTTAAAAGCAGGAATTACTATGAAATTTTAACAGCATTTTAATCGAATAAAAAAGACACATTAATTTAATTAGTGTGTCTTTTTTTTGACCAAATATCTATAATTATACATAAATAATGTATATTTGCAGATGAAACACCATCTAAGATTAATTATAAACTCTTAAATATTATAATATGATTAAGAAAATTTTACTTTTAGGTTTATTTGTATTAACAATTCAATTTTCTTTTGGGCAAGATGTTTTTAGAAAAGGAAAAACTGGGATTGACATTGGTGGTGGTTTTAGAACAATAGGAAATTCTGCTTACGGAGGGAATTTTAGGATAGAAAGGTCTGTATCAAAGATAATGAGAATTGGCTATTTGGGAATTGGTGTAAATGGAGACTTATTAATTCCAATAGAAGGAGATATGATTGGAAAAATAATCCCTTCTGCTACTTTAAGGGCAACATATCATGCAGGGTTTTTTAGGACTAAGGTTCTTGATGTTTATTCAGGTGTAGGTATTGCAGCTTCCAAAAAAGAAACACCTGTTTCATACTTGTTTCACCCAGATATATTTTTAGGTTTTAGAACAAAGTTTTCAAAAAGTGGGAAAGTTGGTTTTTTTGCTGAATTAGGATATTTTGCAGCAAATTATAAAGCTGGACTTTGCTTTATTTTATAATTTAAGTTTTTCAGAAATAATATAAGGACAGTTAGATATAGCTGTCTTTTTTTTATTTAATAATTAACCGAACTTTTTCAATTTTTGGTTGATCAATTTCCAAAATTTCAAATGTATATTTTTCAGTTTCAATAATTTCATTTTTTTCAGGAATTTGTTCACGTATGAAGAAGATGTACCCAGCAAGTGTTTCAAACTCCTCAGATTCAGGAAGTTCTAATTTATATTTATCATTTAAATAATCAATTTCTATTCTTGCCGAAAGAATAAATTCATTTTCATTAATTGCATATTCTGTAAATATTGTTTCATCATGTTCATCTTCAATTTCACCAAAAATTTCCTCAATAATATCCTCCATTGTAACTATTCCTGATGTTCCTCCAAATTCGTCTACAACTAATGCAACACTTTTATTTTCTTTAAGAAAAATATTTAATAATTTATTTGCAGGCATTGTTTCTGGTACAACATTTATTTCTGTCATTGCAGATTTAATTGTTTTTGAATGCTTAAATATTGCTAAAGTATGAACATACCCAACAATATTATCCATGTTTTCTTTGTAAATAAATATCTTTGAGAAACCGGATGTAATAAATTTCCTTTTTACCTCTTCAATATTAGTATTTATATTTTCTGCAATTACCTCATTTCTTGGAACTATGCATTCTCTAATCTTAATTTCAGAAAATTCTAAGGCATTTTTAAAAATCTTTACTTCTCCAATATTTTCTTCAGGGCTATTTGTATTTTGTTCATTGTCATTAAGGAAATTATCTAAGTCTATTTTTTTTAGAACAACACTTTCTTTTTTATCAGTCGTTTTATTTTTAGTTAATAAGTTAATAAACATATTTGATAATTTTACGCTTATTTTTGCAATAGGGAAGAATATTATGTAAAAAATATATACAGGTAATGCTAATTTTTGAAGTAGAAAATTAGAATTCTGTTTAAAAATAGTTTTTGGTAAAAATTCTGCAGTAACAAGTATTAATATAGTTGAAATAATTGTTTGTATTAGTAGAATGAAAAATGCATTTGCAGGAACTATTTGTTTTATAAAAGGTTCTGCAAGTTTTGCAAAGAAAATCCCATAAACAACTAAGGCAATGTTATTTCCTACAAGCATTGTTGAGATATATTGCCCAGGATTAGTAATAAAAAGATTAATTATTTTAGAAGATGTGTTTTTTTGTTTTTTGTCTAATTCAATTTTTAATCTATTTGCTGAAATAAATGCAATTTCCATTCCTGAGAAAAATGCAGAAAAAATAAGTGAAAAAAAAATGGTTAAAATAAATGATATACTCATTTTATAGAATTAAATATTTTTACTTATATTGTTGTTAATGTGGTTTTATTATCTTGTTTAATAGTTAGTTATTTATAAAGTTGTTTAGAGTAAATGCTTAAAGTAATTGCTTTTAAAAGATAAATTTAGCATTAAAATGTAAAATTAAAATAATTCTTTTAATTTTGTTTGTTAATCAATTCAAAAAATGGATTTAAAGTATATCAATATAATAAAAAAACTAGAAGAAGAAAATAAGAAACTTCTTAATGATATACAACTATTAAAAAATAAAGAGAACCAAAAAGAAACATCACCTTCATTTAAATATTCTGAAATTTTCAATAAAGTACCAATTGGAATATTAATCTTTACAAAGAATTTAAAATTTATTGATGCCAACGAAACCTTTTTTAAAATTTTTGATATTTCTAAAAATCAAATTCAAGATTTTAATATTAATAATATTACAGACAATAGAGTATCGCCTGCATTTTATCAAGTACAGCGTGGGCACGAAGGATTTTATGAAGGAGAATGTATAACAAACTTTA
>Ga0209633_10002628_pt1 | contig 17116 bp, 12 predicted proteins | sample Cruoilmetagenom1_FD_187290 | JGI IMG/M metagenome (GOLD analysis project Ga0209633, IMG submission 187290) | Oil polluted marine microbial communities from Coal Oil Point, Santa Barbara, California, USA - Sample 1 (SPAdes) (version 2) | ecosystem: Environmental > Aquatic > Marine > Oil seeps ... | reverse complement strand
TCCTTTAAAACTAAAAGATAGGCTTAAACAACAAATCATAAGGGTACAAACACTTCATAACAAAGATTTAAAAGATGGATATGGAAGTGTATATCTACCTCATGCCATATCAAAAAAATATAGCACAGCACATATTGATATAAAGTGGCAATACCTTTTCCCAGCAGCTAAAATCTCTTATGATAAAAGGGAAGATACAACAAGAAGACATCATATAAATGATATAAATATAAATCGAGCTATAAAAAAGTCAGTTAATTTGTGTGGTATATACAAAAAAGCCACAGCTCATACTTTTAGACACTCTTATGCTACACATTTATTGCAAAATGGGACAGATATAAGGAGTATTCAAGAACTTTTAGGGCATAAATCTATTGAAACAACTATGATATATACTCATGTAGTAAAAGAGTTAAACAAAGATACTATTATGTCACCATTGGATTTTTAAATGACACTCATCCACACAGCACTTTTAAGTGAAGCACAAATTTTTATAGAAAAATACAAACTTACAAAAGTAAATTCACTACCTAAAATATATACTAGTGAAAATATGATTGTACTTATAGGTGGTATAGGAAAAGAAAATACTTTTAATTCTTTAGAATATCTATTTGAAAACTATACTATTTCAAAAGCTCTGAATATTGGAATCGCTGGTTGTAGTGATACAACTATAAAAATAGGGGAGTTGTTTTGTACCAATAGAGAGTTAGAAGATATAAATACTATGAAATGTGAAACAGTAGATACTCCACAACTTCCATCTAGTTTAATACCAAATACTCTTTATGATATGGAAGCTTCTTATTTTTTAGAGGTGGTAAAGAAATATTTAGACAAGAATGATATCTATATATTCAAAATAGTATCAGACCATCTTGATAGTACCATTCCAAAAAAAGACTTTGTCAAAAAACTTATTAATGATAAATTTACTCAAATCTCAAAATATCTCTAAGTACATTTCTAAGAGGGCATTTACACTTTTTGAAGTGCTTATCTCTTTGGTTATTCTTGGAGTTGTTCTCGCTAGTGTTTCAAAACTATTTGTGAAAAATGATGATATAAAAATATACTATGAACTCCAAAAGATTGAGAATAATTATATAGAAACCAAAACTATACAAGATAGTGAAAACATAAAGTTTAAAATACAATAATCAAACTTTTCAGTACCATTTTGATAAAATACAAATTCAACTTTAAAAAAAGGCTAAAATATATGGATAATATCTACTCACTAAATATTGAACGAGCAGTTTTAAGTTCAATAGTATTTGATCATGAGATTATTGAAGATATTTTAGGTGTTTTAAAACCCTCAGATTTTTATCTCCCTGCTCACCAAAAAGTATTTGAGGTTATGGAAGCTTTAAATCATGCCGATATGCCAATAGATGAAGACTTTATACGAAAAAGAGTAGACAACAAAGAGGTAAGTGATAGTGTCTTAATAGAGATACTTTCAGCAAATCCTATTTCGAATATAATGTCTTATGTAAAAGAGATAAAAGATGGTGCAGTTAAAAGAGAATTAGCAACACTAGCAACAGAGATAAAAAAACTTACAGTTGAAGATAATATTACAGCATTAGAAGCAGTTGATCAAGTACAAAACCAATTGTATAATATCACCATGGATAGTGCAAGTAGCGATCTAAAAAATATGCAAACAGTAATAGAAAATACAAGAGAGCATATAAGAAAAATGCAAGAAAGAGGTACTAGCTACCTTACTGGTCAAACTACTGGATTTGTGGCACTTGATAAAAAAACTACAGGATTTAACCCTGGGGATTTAGTGATTATCGCAGCTCGACCTGCCATGGGAAAAACAGCTATTGTTTTAAATACAACACTCCAAAATCTAGAGCGTGGTGATGGTGTAATATTCTTCTCACTAGAGATGCCTGAAACTCAGCTAATGATAAGACTTTTAAGTGCGAAAACTGGAATTCCTCTACAAAATGTAAGAAAAGGGGAACTAGACCCAGACCAAGCAAAAAAAGTTGAACAAGCTTTTCAAGACCTTAGCAGTAAGAAGCTTTTTGTGGATGATGGTGGAAATGTAAATATTAACCAACTAAGAGCCAGAGCTAGAAAAATAGCCCAAATAGAATCAAACAATGTAAAGCTTATTATTGTGGATTATTTACAACTTATGAGTGGAACTGGTGGAAGTGATAGACGACTTACAGTTGATGAGATAAGTCGTGGATTGAAACTTCTTGCACGAGAGATGCAAATACCTATTGTGGCACTTTCTCAGCTAAACAGGGGACTAGAAGGACGACCAGATAAGCGTCCTATGTTAAGTGATATTAGAGAGTCTGGGGCTATTGAGCAAGATGCGGATATTATTATGTTTGTATATAGAGATGATATCTATAAAGAAAGAGATGAGCAACGAAAAGAGAAAGAGTCTTTAGATAAAGGGGAAACTCCTCCATATAAAAGTGCCTTTATAGACAAACCCATAGAAGAAGCAGAGTTAATTATAGGAAAACAAAGAAATGGTTCAACAGGAACTGTAAAATTAGATTTTCATAAAGAACTTACAAAATTTATGGATAAAGAGGAGCCATTTGGTGCGGCTCCTGTTATTACTAGCTATGAAGCAGTTTCAGATGCTTCAGTAGATACTGTTGTAGATATACCTGAGGGGATGCAACCTTTAAATCAAGCGAACAATCAACAACCAAACAATCAACAGCCAAATAATCCCCCTGAACCACCATCAAATTTAGATGTTGATATACCAGATATTTTTTAAGGAGAAGTTTTGAGTAAATATATACTTTTTGATACAGAAACAACAGGTGCAGCAGTAGAGGATAGAATTATCCAAATAGGTGGAATGATAATCAATAGTAAAACAGATATCGAAGTGTATGACGAATTATGTAGTGCACCACTTGAGATTAAAATAGAAGCTATGGAAGTACATAATATTACCCCTGATTTATTAGTGGGAAAAGCACCTTTTATCCAAACAAACTTTTATAGAAAACTACAAGAGTTGAATAACCCATCAAACTATCTTATAGCTCATAATATTAACTTTGATCTAGGGATGCTACAAAAAGAGGGATTTGAAAATCAATTTACTCTTATAGATACCCTTAGATGTGCAAAGCATCTTTATTCTGAACTTCCTTACCATAGATTACAATATATTCGATATGCGTTAGAATTATATAAAACAGAACAGCAAGAAGCTGATGCTTTAAATATTACTATCAAAGCACATGATGCTATTGGTGATGTTTTGGTTATGAAACTATTCTTACGACAATTAGTTATAAGATGTAATGAAATATATCCAGATTTTAATACTATGGAAAAGCTAGCAGAACTTACAAATACTCCTGTTTTTATCAAGACTTTTAGATTTGGAAAATACAAAGGGCAAGATGTGCTTGATGTGGCTAAAAGTGATATTGGATATCTTCAATGGATGCGTTCAAATATGACTGATCTTGATGAAGATATGAAATATACTTTAGATAAAGCAATAGGTGCTTAAAACTTACAAACTAGAGAATATCTCTAGTTTGTAAGTTTATTGCTAAGTTTTTTAATATCTAAAATAGTTAAAAGTTGATTATCTTCATTTTGTTCAACGGAAACAATACTTTGAATTAATGCACCACCAGTAATAAGGTTGTGTTCAAGGGGTTTTAGTTTTTTCGTTTCTATATCTATAATATTTTCTATTTTACTTACTAAAAGTCCTACAAAATGATGTTCTTGACTATCTTCATAATCTACAATTACAATCTCATTATAGTTTGTATCAACGGGTTCTTTAATGAAAGATGAAATATCCAGAACACTTACTGCCATTTTTTCATGTATAATAGTACCTTTAAAACAATTTGTATCATCAAGATTAATTGCGGTTTCAAGTTCATCTATACTAACAGCACCAATCACATCTTTACAATAAGAGCCTAGATATTTATTTCCTATTCTAAAAGTAGCAATCTCTTGACAATTATCATCATTTGATGTAACCACCTCACTGCTAAGTGATTTTGCTTTTGATATTTCTATTGGTATATTTGCTTCACTTATATATGAAAAGAAAAAAGAATAAACATCATTTTTATAATCATCACTTCCGTTTTTAAATTCTCTATAACCATTTGAACACTTTACACCTATAGTGTAAAACTTATTATTTAAAGTGATAATTTCACTATGAGTTTCGCCATTTTTTAGATTGAAAAATTTATCATCAATATCTAAATAAGAACCAACTGTATACTCATCTTTTGATGATGAAATGATAGTTTTACCTTTTGTTGCAAATACACCAAATACACCATTTTTCACTTCATCTTTTACAGTTCTTGGCATAGATTCATCTATCATAGCTTTAAATTCAACTTCTGAGTCAAATACAATTCCAATTCCTCCCACAATAGTATGGTCATCTTTTTCTGATTTTATAGGAGCATTGTAGATATAAGTTGCTTTATTATCATATAAGTCAGTTATCTCAAAATCAGAAACACAGTATTTTGAAGAATCTTTTATTTGTAATGTTTTGTTTGACCATATAGTATCTAGCTTTTTACCCAATAGATGTTTTTGATTGTTTTGAGACACAGAGATAATAACTCCATTTTTATCATAAATAAAAAGATTTGTATATACTGTATAAAGATTATTTATATAGCTTAATGTTGCAGAAAGTGTTTCTTTTTGACTATCTGTAATAATTTCATTGTCTAAAATAGTTCTAAATTCTGAATTTAATGCCCACCATCTACAATCATTAGCTCTTTCATAAAGGTTTCTGTCCATTATATCTATCATCAAAGAAGCTATAGAGATAGTATCATTAAGTATGATTGTTTTTGTAAGATTGATAATTGAAGATTTAAATATATTTTTTGTCTCTTCTCCTGTTTTTGCTATCTCATTAAGAAGTAGTCTTGAAAAACCTTTGTCAGAATTACTCTCTTTGCTTTGTGATACATTCCCATTCCAAACTGCACGATTAAGGTTTTCTTGAATTTTATTTGCTTGTATTGGTATCTGTTTTAGTTCATCTGAAAAACTATCACCATATTGTAAGATTGCCTGAAGAATATCTTCTGATATTTCTAAATTATTTTGATCTTCTAAAAAAGCATGTTCTAAAGGAACCATAATATGTCCACACCAATCTAATCCTTTAAATCCTTGATAACCATTAGTAAAAGCTGTTTTACTAAGATAATATCTTCCACCAAAAGATACGATTTTATGCATACCTTTTGTTGCTATTTCCATTTGTGCATTGAGAGGTATTTGGTATTTATCGCTACTTGCTATGACATATCCATTTTTATCTAATAAAGTAAGACATTCTTGATTTTTTTTATCAACAAGATTGTTAAATATACCTTTCATCTCATCTGTAAATTTAAAACAAAGTGCTAATACACCAATAACTTCTGAATTTTTTTCATTTGTTTTTGTTACTTTAGATGAATATACTAGTGTTTTTTTATATTTTGGAGAAAAATCATGGTATTTATATGTTTCTACATAATCTTCATGTGTAGTAAGAGTTAAGTTTATAATTTCATCATTTGATTGTTTGATTTTTGTATCATCATCTAGATTTACCAAAATATTTCCATGGATATCCATCAATACTATATCAAAATAAACACTGTATTTTTTTATATACTCTTCAAATCTATTTTTAAGATGTAAAATATTATTTTCATAAGATTCATCATATTTTGATACTGTTGTATTTAAAAAGTCTCTTATATCTTCATCAGTTGCTAAAAAACCAATATCAGCTGTTCTTTCAAAAAGATTTCTTATAACAATATCAACTGCAATTTGTGCTTTTGCTTGCATTTGTCTAGATGTTTTTTTGATAGTTTCAATACTCAGATGATTTAACAATTGTTCTGTTAAGTTTGCAAAACTCTTTTTTGTGGAGTTCATATTAATATTATTTCCACCAAGTTGCCCCATAATTGTTAGGTTATCCCAACTTTTTTCTAATAATTGTAGATTTTCTCTATAATCTTCAACTGACTCCATATGTTTAATATAAGGTGCAATATTGTCAAATATTTTTAGTCCCTTATAGATTTTCAAGCTTTTATTAAATCCGCTATTACTCACTTGTTACCCTTTATCTTTTAAATTATTTTAATGATGGATTATATAAATATTATCTGTTAAAGTAAACGAAACTATTGTATATAAAGTAAACATTTACAATTATGTAAAAAATTATTATTTTATAAATAGAAGAAAATTAAAGACTAGGAATGAAAGGTTCAGGATGATAAATATCTTTTTGTGAAATATTGAGAGTATACTTATGAGAATGTAAAATAGAAAAAACCAAAGTGGAGTTGCTACATCTGTTGGAGTTATATTATAATTTATAAGCCAGAGTAATATAGTATCCAATAATCCACCAACTTGTAAGATATGTAAAAGTGCAACAAAAGGATAAAATAAAGTAAACAAAAGCGTAAAAATAGGGGAGAGTAACTGTTCAATTGTTGTTGTAGTAAAGAAATAATGTACTATTGGATTCATAGCTAGATATATCCAAAAGTTGAATAAGATAAATTGTAAATATTTATTAATTCCTTTAAAATAGTGTAAAAATAAAAATATATAAAATACCCCAGCTACACTAAACCATAGTGAGAGTGAGAATAAAAGTTTAGGGAAAAAAGCAATGATAAATAAAACTATAATAAATAATGTTTCAAAAGAGAGAAGCTTAATATTATTTCGTAAAAGAAATAGAGCAAATACAAACATCACAAATGCTCTTAATAAAGATGGTACTAGGTTCACAAATAATAAATAGATAAAAAGAATAACTGTAATAACTAACATAATATCAAATCGTTTATTTCTATATGGAAAATATTTTTGATGAATATTATTATATAAAAGATGTAAAATAAAATATAATACTAAACTTATAACTCCAAGGTGAAATCCAGATATTGCAACTAAATGTGATATTCCAAAGAAAGAACACATATCACGGGTATTTTTATCAACTGGTGTTGCTAAAAATAAAGCATTGTAAAAAGAAGCAATACTTTTGTTTGAGTGTTGTTTCTCTATAAATTTATAGATAGCTATTTTATTAGTAGAGGTTTCTAGTATAGAGATATTAAAACTTTTTGCATAAAAACCTTTGAGATATTGGTAAAAATTTATATTGTTTGTTAAAAGAAATATATTTGTATTTTGAAGTATAGAGTAGGCGATATTTTTATTGACCGAGGTAAACAGTGTAAAATCATTTGTAGTTATTTTTAAAACATTGTATCTGTCTTTTTCATAAATATTTACTATAGTACCTTGGGTGTGAAAAACTTCATCTTTTATGAAGTTTTGGTATTTTAAATAGTTAAAAAAAAGATTACAAGAGAAAAGGAGAAGAAGGAAAAAAGAGAGATAAAGTCTCTCTTTTTTATTTTTAAATAGAGGCAAATGCTCCATAGAAAAAAATTATGTTAAAGAGGATGTTTGATATAGTTGCATCAATCCATCATAGAAATCTTCACATTTAAACTCATCTATAACACCTGAAGATGTGGATAAATTTTGATATATTTTCTTTAAAGTTGCTTTTCTTGAAGGGTAAAGTTCACTTAAAATTATAGCTGAAATCTCTTTTCTCATTAAAATAGCAGGTGGGATAATACCTAGTCTAAAAAGTTCCATGATTGATTCATTGTGATATTTTACATGATGATGACTTCCATGTGGACAAGCATTTGTACTTACTAAAGTAGTACATTTATCACAATATACAAATTCACTTAAAATCTCTATTTTTATATTAAGTGTTTCTAGTGTATCAACTATAGATACAAATTCATTATGATCCCAGTATGCACCAAGTCCACCATGATTTTGACCGATTATAAGTTTTGTTGCACCATAATTTTTTGATACTATAGCATTGAGTGTAAGTTCATTTAATCCACCAAAAATATAGGTATTTTCTAAAGGTAACAACAAAACTCTATCTTTTGGTAAAAAATTATCAACAAAATATTTTAAAGTTTGGTATCGCACTTTATAGCTTAACTTGCCATCATCATGATAAGGTTTTTGTAAAAAGATGATGAGTAAATCACATTTTACTAATGTTGTTCTTATAAGTCTTTCATGTACTCTATGGAAAGGTTTTCCAGATAAAATAATAGAAGATATTTTTTTAGCCTCAAGATTATCAATAGTTTTTTCTGTTTTTTTGATATTATTTTTAATATCATCAAAGTCAATTGTATATTCACCACAAACAGCTAAATTTCCTAATCTTCTATAGGTATCTTTTACACCAGGGTGTTCAGGATTGTTTGTTCCATATATTTTTTGTATTCTCTCATCTTTATCTATCTCAAATACTTCATCAACTGTAAGTGCTCCACACTCTTTATTTTCACAAATTAAAGTAAGAACTTCCCCTTTTTTTGTATCTTTAAGAACTGCATTATTTCTTTTTCCTGATGGAGATAAGATAAATGAGAAAGGAAAGACAGAATCTTTATAAAAACCAGTTTTATTTACCTCTATAGATTCTTGACTATTCATTAATTTTGTTACAGGCGTAAGTAAACCATCTCTAGCCATAGCAAGAGTTGCTACAGCTTCCTTATCAATATAAAGTAGTTTGTTTGAAGTTCTCATATTATTTACTTAAATGCTGGTTCTAAGAATGGAACAATTTGTTTTTTTCTACTTAAACAACCTTTGAGCCAGAATTGATTGTTTTCAATTTTAATATCCCATGCTTTTTCTACAATATTTGGAGATTTTGTAGCTACTAGAATTTGTGAACCCATAGCTATAATATCTGTTAAAAGTAGTAAAACCGTGTCATTATCTTCCTCTTCTCTTAAAGCTTCAATATCAGCTATAAGGTCATCTTTTATCTCATCAAAGATTGATAAATCAACAACTTCAAGTTGTCCAATACCAACTTTGTGTCCATACATATCGAAGTTTTTGAAATCTCTTTTAACCAAATCTCTTGTAGGTACCCCTTCAACTTGTGATTTTACTTTGAACATCTCCATACCAATATCTTTAAAGTTTTCTATACCAGCTATAGAAGCTAGCTCTTTACAGATTCTTGTATCTATTTTTGTACAAGTTGGAGATTTAAATATTACTGTATCACTTAAAATAGCACACATCATAGCACCTGCTAATTGTGTAGGAATTTCAACTTCATAATAATCAAACATCTCTTTAATAACTGTATTTGAACAACCAACAGCTCTAATCCATACATCTAAAGGTCCAGCAGTTACTAAACCACCCAGTTTATGGTGATCCGCAATCCCAACAAGGTTTGCCTCTTTTAAATCATCTGGACCTTCAGTGTAGTTGTTGTAATCAACCATAAACAGATCACAACCTGCAAAAGATGTTTTAAGTTCAGGTGTTTCAAGATTAAATTTTTCTAAAATATATGCAGTTTCTGGATTGATATTACCTTGTCTTACAGCTTTTGTATTTTTCCCTAGTTTTTCTTGTAAATAAGCCATAGCAATTGCACCAATTATACTATCACTATCTGGTATTTTATGTCCACATGTATATAACATTTATCATCCTATATTTTAATTTTTGTTATTTTAATATAGTTGGAGTAAAAATATGGTTAAACCTTATTGTTTATAGGTAAAGAGATAGTGAATTTTGCTCCATAATATATATTGTTTTCATAATTAAATTTTTCATTTGAAGCAATTATGCTACCATTGAAACTATTTTTAATTATTTGATAACTCATATAAAGACCAATTCCTGTACCTATACTTTGATGTTTTGTGGTAAAATAAGCATCAAATATTTTAGGTAAAATACTTGCATCTATACCACGACCATTGTCTTTAATTGTCAATATGATTTTATCATTTTGGGTAAATAAATCTATAAAAATCAATTTTTTATCTATTTTTTTTGCCTCTAAACTATCTTTTGCATTATTTATGATATTTATAATCACTTGTAGTAACTCATTCTCGTGTCCAATTAATTCTAAATCTTCAGTATTAGTGATGATTTCAATACCGTGACTTGTGAAGTTTTTTCCAAACATTTGAATTGTTTTATCAATAATTTTTTTGACATTGAATTGTTTATTAGTTTTTTCTGGATTAAGAAAGTTTTTAAAATCGTCAATTGTAGCAGATAAATAGTTTGTAGAATTAATTAAAAGATCTAAATTCTTTATCTCTTCATCCTTTTCAAAAATATCATATTCAAGTTTAAGTTTTATACCACTTGCTACTGTACTAATAACACTTAATGGCTGTCTCCACTGATGCGATATATTTGCTAGCATCTCACCCATAGCTGCCATTTTTGATTGTGTGTAGAGTATCCTATCTTTTTTTGCATTTTCTTCTATAGCATTTTGTATTTTTAATTCTAGGTTTTTGTTGAGTTCTAATAATTCTTTTGTTTTTTCTTGAACTTTTTGATGTAAATTTTGATTAGCTTTTCTTAAAACAATTTGTCTATAGATAACAAATATAAAAATAATAGCAACAACAAGCAATACTTGCCATAGTAAATTATAATTTACTTTTTGGTCATATTTTATAGCAATCCATTTATTTAAGATTTCTCTATGTGTTTTTTCGGATATTTTTTTGATACTTTTTTGTAATATATTTAAGAGAACAAGGTCATCATTTCTTACTCCTATTCCAAGTTCCCAAGTTTCATCAAATTTACCAGCAACCTTCAACTCTCCTGTAAATTCTGTTTGAAACATATATCCTACACTTGCTAGTGTTCCTATATATCCAAATAGTTTCCCATCTTTTACTTGTTGTAAACCATCTTTTATATTTTTCACCTCAATAATATTAAGATTTGGATATTTGGTTTTTAAAAGTTCAATAAAAGCATATCCTTTAGGAATACCAATCTTTTCATTTTTAAGTGTTCTAAAATCGGAAACAAAAGTGACACTTTGATTTGTAGCAAGAACTAATGGAATTTTTAAATAAGGAGTTGTGAAATTAAGATACTCTTTTCTTTTAGGAGTTTCCATCACAAGTGATAATATATCACATTTTCTACTCTTTGCAAAGTCTATTGACTCTGGCCATGTATTAGTTTTAATAATTTCAATTGGTAGTTTAAAATCTTCTTTGAATATTTTAAAATAATCCGCTGTCATACCTATATATTCATCGTTTTGAAAACTTTCAAAAGGCATCCATGCTGGGTCTATACACATAGTAATATGTTGTTTGTTTTTTAAATAATCTTTCTCATTTTTTGTTAAAAAATCTAATTTAGTATTTTGTATCTCTTTTGTATTATTTTGTCCATTTGTCCATTTAGATACTATTTTATTCTTTTCTTCATAGCTTAAGGCATTTAACCCTTTTTGTAAAATATTTTGTAAAATAGTATTATTTTTATTGGTAAATAGATGTAAAGGTGAAGGTATGAAATTAGTTTGATAAATTGGTTTTAAGTCATAAATGAAATTATCATTTAGAAAACTATCAATTCCAAATTGGGTATTGAATATTGCATCTACTTTATTTGATAAAACCATATTAACAGACTGTTTGAGTGTATCAACTTCTATAATTTTGATTGTGGGATATTTCTTTCTTATTTTTTCAATAGCTCCATAAGATTTAACTATTGCAATAGATCCATTTTCTAAATCTTCAAAACTATTTATATTCTTATCTTTTTTAACATAAAGTTGCTCTTTAATATCCATATATGGCTTTGAAAAATGTCCATAAACTGCTCTTTGTTTTGTATAGTAAGTAGTTGGAAGAACATCAATTTTATTTTGTTTAAAGTCTTCAAGTAAAACATTCCACTTATTTGGTACATATTGAACATTTAAATCTAGGTTTTTAACAACGTTATTGACCATATCAAAACCAACACCACCAAATTCATTGTTTTTTTTATTATAGTATGTAATAGGATACCATGGTGAAATTCCAATTTTTACAATATTGTTTTTTATCCATAATTTTTCTTCTGCAGTAAGGTTAATTATACTATTTTTTGTTTTGTATATAAATTCATCTATATCGATTTTATTTTGAATAAGTCCCATTAAATTATAGATATCAATAATTCTTTGGATTTTATTTTTATTTATTACGCCTATTTCATTTGTGTTGAGTAGGGCTAGTTTTTTTAGCTGTTCTGCTTCATAGAACAAAGCTTCTTTTGTTTTATTCTGGGTATTGTATTTTTTTAGTATTAGATTTACAGTTTCATCTATATGACTAAAAGCATATCTCCAGCCTTTTAAAGATGCTTCTTTAAAGTTTTGAACTCTTCGCTCATTATTTGAAAGCTCTTTTGTAGAAGTAAATAATAAATCATTATAAAAATCAAAGCCATAATTTTTAGGATCCCAAATTTTATATTCTATGTTTTTATTCTTTAATTTATATATCTCATTTGATATAAATGCTGAGTATATATCAACTTTACCTGTGATTAAATCTTTAATATTAAATGTTGGCTCAACCATTACTATGTCATTTAAGTTGATATTTTTAGAGTATAGCATACTTAAGATAGGGGCAGTTTTCATAGCATTACTTTCTATCATAAGTGTTTTATTTTTAAAATCATCTATAGTATTAATATTTGAAGATTTTAAAGATACTAGTATATGAGGAGAAGACTGAAAAATAGCACTTATAATATTGATATTAGCACCACGTGATTTATCTAAAATAATATTAGGATATCCTATCCCATAGGTGCTTTTTCCTTGTTCCACATCAGATACAATATCAATACTAAAATCGTATTCTTTTAGTTCAACATCTAGGCTAACATCATCATAAAAACCTTTCTCTTTTGCTATATAAAATCCAGCAAACTCAAATTGGTGTTTCCATAAAAGCTGTAGCGAAACTTTTTCATTCGTTTTTCCAAAAAGATTTGAAAAAAGTATAAATGTTAATACTAATATTTTATAATATTTCATATTATGATGATACCTTCATTAACTTGAAAAATCCCTTTTAACTTTCGTGTTTTTTGAAACTACTATCTCTTTTTGTTTCTCTTTTCTACGCGTATCTTTTTCTACAAAAATTTTTTTTCTAGTTATTGGGTCTAACTCTGTATAGTACATCACAGCAGAATATGTTCCAGGAGTAGGGGTAAACACTTGTGCTTGTTCGGGATTCATCTTAAGTTCTTGTGTTGTAAAGCGTTTAAGTTCATGCATATCTTTCTCTTCACACCCTGGATGTGCAACTATGAGATAGTATGTTAAAAATTGTTTTTTTCCAGCTTCACGATTGAGTTTGTCATAAAGTTTTTTAAAGTCTACAAGAGTTTGTTTTCCTGGTTTCCCCATGAGATCTAGTACATGTTGCTCTGTATGTTCAGGAGCAACTTTCATTTGTCCTGAGATGTGATCGTTTACAAGTGATTTGAGATAATCATATCCAAAAGCTTTATCTTCAGTTATGAGGTCATATCGAATTCCAGATGATACAAAAGCTTTTTTTACCCCTGGTATCTCTTTTACTTTTTTATTCATATTCATTACACGAGCATGATTTGGTTTCATGGAGTTACAAAGGTGTTTTGAGTCTACACAGCGTTGATAATCACAAGTTCCAAGTTTGAGTTTTTTGTCACACTCATATCCATACATATTAGCAGTAGGTCCTCCTAAATCTGAAATGATACCTTTGAAGTCTTTGTATTCTTTGAACTCTTTTACTTCATTTACGATTGAATCTTCACTTCTTGTTCGTATGGTTCTACCTTGATGTACTCCTATAGCACAAAAGTTACACTCACCCCAGCACCCATGATGTGTTTGGATAGAAAACTTGATAGTTTCAAGACATTTCACTTTACCCTCAGGTCTATGATAGGGGTGTAACTCTCTTGTAAATGGTAGAGCTGATACTTCATCCATCTCTACTTCATTGAGATAGTCACATGGGGGATTTTGTATAGCATATCTAGTATCTATTTTTTGGCAAAGTCCTTTGGCACTTATTGGATCGTTGTTGTCATAAAAAAGATCAAAAAGATCTATATATTTTTCTTTGTTTTTTAGACAATCATCGAAAGAGGGGAGTTGATGATATGATTCAATTGGTTCTTTAGAGATATAGCAGATACCACGGATACCTTTATAATCTTCATCCTTGTCAATTGCAACAGTTAATTCTTTTAATGCAACTTCACCCATACCATAGATAATTATATCGGCTTTACTATCAAATAAAATTGGTTTTTTTAGTTTGTTTTGCCAGTAGTCATAGTGCGTAACACGTCGTAAACTAGCTTCAATACCACCTAGAACTATAGGGACTGTATTTTTAAAGTATCTTCGTATGAGATTTGTGTAAGCTAAAACTGCACGGTCTGGTCTTTTGGTGTTTTTTCCACCTGGGGTATAGTCATCACTATTTCTAAATTTTTTAGTTGCAGTATAATTAGCAACCATAGAATCAATACTTCCACCACTTACACCCCAATAAAGTCGAGGCTCACCAAGTCGTTTAATATCAATATTACTATCAATATCAGGTTGCCCTATAATACCAACTTTATATCCAAGTTTTTCTAACATTCTACCAACAACTGCAACTCCAATAAATGGACTATCTATATAAGCATCTCCACCTACAAGTATCACATCACACTGAGTCCAACCAAGCTTATTCATCTCCTCTTTTGTTGTAGGTAAAAACATATTTCTCTTTTTGTTAAATTTTCTGAATTGTAGCTAAAATGGAGGCATAGATAGCTTAACTTTTAAAAGTAAAAATTTAAATCTATTCTTTAAGTGTGCTTATTTTCTAGTGGTAAAGTAATTATAGTTTGAGCTCCAATATAAGTTTTATTATTAAACATAAAGGTTTTATTAAATGTTTCAAGAGAACCCTTCATATGGCTAACTATAAGACTATATGACATATGAAGTCCTAGTCCTGTACCTTGCGATTGGTGTTTTGTTGTAAAATACGGTTCAAATATTTTACCTATAATATCTTCAGGGATACCCCCTGCATTGTCTTGAAAAGTTATAATTATAGAGTTGTTTTCAATTTTCTCTGAAATGGAAATATATCTTTCATTTTCTGGATTATTTTCTACTAATGCATCTTTTGAGTTGTTAAAGATATTGATAAAACACTGTAAAAGTTCATTTGGAAAACCTTCTAGTTCTATATTTTCATCAAGGTCAAAAACTACTTGAATATTATGTTTTTTGATTGTTGCAGCAACAAGTTTGATAAAACTATCTGTATCACTTTTTAAATTAAATAAAACAGGTTTTGAATCCCCTTTGATAAAGTTTCTAAAATCATTTATAGTTTGTGAAAGGTATTGGGCATGGTCATTGATGAGATTACACGTTTCTTCAAAATTTTCATCACTTAAGTTACCAAACTGTTTCTGTACCAACATACCAGTAGCTCCACTTGATATTACAGAAAGTGGTTGTCTCCACTGATGAGCAATGTTTCCTATCATCTCTCCCATAGAAGCTAATTTTTCTGACTTAAAAACTTGTTCTTGGGCTTGTTTATTTTTTTCAACTTCTTGTTTGATTTTTACTTCAAGTTCACTATTAACTTTTTGTAATTCGTTTGAATATTGCATAATACTATGTTGCATATTATTAAGTGCATTGGAAATAAATCCTATCTCGTTATTTTGATTATCAAATGGGATATTGATATTTGTATCGGGAGAATAGCCTTTTAATAACCTTGCAATTCGTCGCAAAGGGGAAAGAAGTCTTTTTACATATAAACTAAAAAGTAGGAAAAATATCCCAAATACAAAAAGCACTTTAATTAAAAGTGTTGTATATCTATCTATAAGTTTTTTATAGTTTTTATTTGAATAAGTAAGAATTAAAGTCCCTATCTCTTTTTTAGAGTTTGGTTGAAAAATAGGGGTACTAACAACAAAAGAGTCATCAATATTATCTTCAAACTCTTTTGACTTTCTTTCGTTGATAACCTGATTACTTTGTAGTACTTTTATAGATAATATATTTGGATTAGTAACAAGTTGTTTTGTGACTTGATCAATTCTATCATTAAGATTTAGATAAATATTTACAGCAATAAGAGGTTCAATAGTACTTAATACTAATTGTGCTTTTTCCATCTCAATAGTATAAAATGCTTCTTTATTGATTTTTTCAAAGAGATTAAAAATAAGTAAAATTGAGCTAAGCGTTACTACTGCTATTAAAAAAACTATTTTACTTGAAAGTGATTTTATTTTTTTATTCATTTTACAACTTTATATTAAACTATTATTTATGTTCATCAAATATACTAGCATATAAATTTTTTGAATCTAATGTATTATAATATAGTATATCTTCCTGATTAGCATAATCTTTATCAACAAATCGAACCATTTGTAGTAAAGCATCTACAAAATCTATTTTTTCACTATAGAGGTTTTCTTTTTCAAGATATAACACTGTTGATTTTTCAATTACTAATGAGAACATCAAGCCTCTTTTTAGGTTATTTATATCGTATGAAAAAGAGATAATACCTTTTGCATTAGCAATACCAGCAATTTGTTCAATATGTTCTTCTAAATTTAGTACATAAATTGCGGAAGCTTCTGTTTGTGTTGAAAAGTTTGTAAATTCTACTAAATTTATTTTATAGTCATATTTATCTAGCTGTCCTTTAAAGTTTTTATTTATAAATTCTTCAATAGATACTGCGGTGTGATGGTCTGCTTTATCATAAATAATAGTATAAATTATTTTACCATCAATAAGTTTATCTTCTATCTTTTTATCTAAAAGTATAATTTTAGGGAAAATAGAAGCTTGTGCTTTAAGTACTAAATCATCATAGTTATATCCAAAAGCTATGTTAAGAAGAGTTAAATAAAGAAAAAGTATTTTTTTCATCTAAAACTCCTTTCTTAAAGTTATAAAAAAGGTTCTACCCTCTTGGGTATAATCTCTTATGTATGTATTTGGAGCAGATGGATAGACCACATTTGCATCAAAAATATTTTTTATACCCACTGTAACATCATAGTTATTCTTATGATTTTTATAGTTGAAAGTAGT
>Ga0209633_10002627_pt1 | contig 17116 bp, 12 predicted proteins | sample Cruoilmetagenom1_FD_187290 | JGI IMG/M metagenome (GOLD analysis project Ga0209633, IMG submission 187290) | Oil polluted marine microbial communities from Coal Oil Point, Santa Barbara, California, USA - Sample 1 (SPAdes) (version 2) | ecosystem: Environmental > Aquatic > Marine > Oil seeps ... | reverse complement strand
CGGTCTTTAATTCGAGGTTGCTCAGGTCAGTGGTAATACGTTCACCATTGCGATGCACTGCCATTACCACAGCATTGTAGTGGCCAAAGAAATCAAATTCACCCAGGGTGCGTTGAATTCCGGGGAAACGGGGAGCGATTACCACCTCCACCTGTCGCAGGGATTTTTTCAGGAAATCGGGAGCTACATTATTAAGGGCTTTCATTTTTACTTCTGTGGCCTGGGTCAGGTAACCCACATTCTCAGAGCTCCCGGCAACAATTAGCTGATCATCCGCTTCCAGACGAAATGGAGAATTGGAAATACGAATGTGTTTGCCATTCCTGATAATGGTTCGAACTGTAAATTCATTGAGTCCGGGCAGGCGGCGCTTCTCAATCTCTTTCCCGATCAGGCTTGAATTTTTTGGCAAATACAGATCAAAATTGTATTCCCGGGTATCATTGGGAAAACTGAACTTTGGTATTTTTTCTCCCGGCAAAAGCCGGTTGGAAAAGAGGTTCATGTAAATAAAACCGAAAAAAACAATAAAGAGGCCCACTTTGGCAAGCTCGAACATCCCCAGACCGACCATTCCGCGGTCAAGCATCATACCATGCACCAGGAGGTTGGTGGAGGTACCGATAAGGGTACAGGTGCCGCCAAATATGGTTGCATAGGAGAGAGGAATCAGGAATTTTTGCGATGGCAGACTCAGTTTGTCTGCCCATTTTTTCAACATGGGACCGAAAATGATGACCACCGGTGTATTGTTCAGAAAGGCTGAGATGGCTGCCACAGGGATCATGACTTGCATGAGCAGCCTTGGAATTGGTTTCCGTTTTTTCGGAAGAATGACCCTGCCAATCCGGTTTAAAACACCCGATTCTTTTACTCCTTCACTGACCAGGAATAGCAGGGCAACAGTAATCATTCCCTTATTGGAAAAGCCTGACAGGGCCTCCTCTGCCGTGATAATGTCGGTAATCATGAATAGCACCAGGGCCGAGAAAAGAATGAGACCGGGGCGCATCATCTCCCGGATCAGTGCAACAATCATCAGGAGAATTACTCCAAGGGCTATGTAGGCAGTAATTGTCATTCTTAATCCCTTATGTTTGTCCAATCGGGCAATGGCCTAATTGCAGGTTTGCGGCCATAAAACAGATCGTCCAATTTAATGGCCAGATACCGGAAAAGCAAATTATTTTTTATACCCCATCTAATAAAGCGGTGAAATGCATCATCGGGGTGACTATATGGACAGGCGGTGATGCATCTTCCACAATCGGTTCCGGAGGTGGTCCAGAAGTGATAGCACCTCTCCGAATCTATCTTCCAGCGTTCCTTACCATCAATGTCTTCACGAGGGCCATCGGGGATGGCGGCGGAAGGACATACCCCGGCACACTTCTTACAAATGTGACAGAAATGGAGGGTGGTCCTGTCGGGGACTACTTTCCCATAGGAGATTGGCAGGTTGGTGGTCACCACCGAAATCCGAACCCTGGGGCCGAGTTTGGGAGTCATCAGGAGGCCCATCCTTCCTATGGTCCCGAGTCCTGCATCAACAGCTACCAGGGGACAGATCAATTCGTAGTTTCCATCAATGTGGGCAGTTGCTTCATAGCCAAGCTCTCTAATCCAGGCAGCCAGTTTCAGAGCAAGAACTCCCGATTTCAGGTATTGTTCGTAAGACTCCATCACTGAGCTTCCTTCAGGAGCCGATTGCATCATTCTGTGGTCCATCTCAACCGTGAGGGCGATGGCATGTACATGTTTATTTTGGATTGGAGAGCCCGATCTGGGTCCTCTTCCTTTGTGCGAATAGAGATGATAATCCTGCAGTCTGGTAAATCCAACACTATGGGCCCCTGTTTTTTTTAACCACTGGGTGATAAAACCGGCCGTACGATCCGGATTTACCTTTACCGGATCTCCGGAGTGGGATTTAGCTGTGACATTATGTATTGGATGTAATCCCCGGGTGAGTTCACCCAGGTGATTAATCACTTCAGAAATAGCCTTAGAAGCTGCGAAGGTTCCTGCATGAAAATATTTGGACCTGTGATCCAGAAGTCCCGGCGCTTTTCTAGAACGTTCATCAGCTTCCAGGAACTCAGGATGTAGTTTATAATAAGAGTTATAGGCTTCGGTGTCGGGAAGAAGTAATCTTCTTGAAAGCACTATATCGGCTTCATGAATTCTCTTTTCCGGAAGGTCCAGGATAAAGGAGCGTGCACCTTTAAAAGGAATAAAAAGTAAGAGTCCTATGCCGCCAATAATGCAGAGAACTATAAGTAAGAGGCTCATCGGGTAGTCAGTCTATGCTGCAATAGTAAAAAAAAATAGTTAATTTGACCAAACTCTACTGAAATTGGGCTCTATGAAAAGCTTCAGGTATTTGTCGATCCTGGTGTTAATTGCATTGTCAGCATCCGCTCTGTTTGCTCAGCAGGGATTTACCAATGAAACAAGAGCCCTGTTAATACTGGATATTTCCAGGTATGTGTACTATGATGATGCCGTTCCCGAACAGAATGAATTTTCCATTACCCTTCTTGATAATGACTCGAATCTTTTTTTTGATCTCGAGGAGCTGGCAAAGACCAGGAAAGAGGTCCAGGGCAAGCCTATTAGAATAAGTGTGTGTACAAGCATTGAAAAGCTTGAACCCGCACAGGTGGTATTTTTGAACCGGGTGGATGGATTCCGGATTGAGGAGGTGATCACTAAGATTTCCGGGACCAATACTTTGTTGATTTCCGAGGGCTATCCCTTCCGATCGTCCATGATAAACTTTGTGGTGATTGATGGTGAACCCCAATTTGAGGCAAATGAAGAATTGATGATTCAGGAGGGTCTCTATGTAAATGAATTGTTTTTGGCACAGGCCATAAAAACCAGGGAAGATTGGGAGTCTCTATACCAGGTAACCGAGGATGAACTGGAAATGGAGAAAAGCATCACAGAACAGCAATACCTTTTGATCGAACAGCAGCAGGATCAGATACGCGATCAGGAGTTGTTAATCGATGATAACAGGAGAACTCTCCAAGAGTTAAGGAGTGAAATTGAAGTTAGAGAAGCTGAAATCGAACAGAAAACTTCGGTACTTGAAATGCAGGAAGGAGAGATTAAATCACAAAATCTTACCATTGATGCCCAGCTAGGAGAGGTGAAACAGCAGCGTGAAATACTGACCGAACAGGAGCAAAGTATCAGGACCAAGGAGGAGGCTATATCCCAGAAGGAGGAGGAGATCAGGATACAGGATGAGAAAATTGTGTTGCAAGCAGAGGCTATTCAGACACAGAAAATTATTATACTGGCTGCTGTGCTGGCTCTTATCCTGGTCTTTGGCCTGGTCTACTTCATCTGGCGTAATTACCTGAATAAAAAGAGAGCCAACATCCTTCTGCAGGCTCAGAGGGACCAGATTGCCTATCAGAAGCAACATATCACCGACAGTATTGAGTATGCAAAGATGATCCAGGCTGCCATCCTTCCTTCCATGGAACTCTTCTCCCATGAACTGGAGCATTTTGTAGTGTTTAAACCAAGGGATATTGTGAGCGGAGATTTCTACTGGGTGGAGGAGATCGATGGGAAATACCTGATTGTCACAGCCGATTGCACTGGTCATGGTGTCCCGGGGGCTTTTATGAGTATGCTTGGCATCAGCCTCTTAAATGAAATTATTATCTCCAAGGAAATCACCAGGCCTGATCTGGTCCTGAATCATTTGCGTAATAAGATTATTGAAGCACTAAGGCAGAAGACCGGAAGCATCGTGAAAGATGGAATGGATATGACCGTTTGTCTCTTCGACAGGCTTACACTCCAGTTGCAATTCAGCGGAGCCAATAATCCGCTCTACCTGGTATCTGATGGCAAGCTTACACAGATTAAAGGAGACAAAATGCCAGTTGCCATTCACGATATAATGGACCCCTTTACATTACATCATTTGAAATTGAAACGGGGAGATACATTTTATACATTTTCGGATGGATTCGCAGACCAGTTTGGTGGTCCGAACCGAAAGAAATTCCTTGCTAAAAATTTCAAAAACCTGCTGATCTCAGTCCAGGACCTCTCCATGATTAAACAGGGCAAGAGGCTGGATGAGGTATTTACAGATTACCGCCTGGATGTAGAGCAGATTGATGACGTGGTGGTTATCGGTGTGAAAGCTTAATAGCAATTCCAGTAAGTAGTGATACCGTTAATGGTAACCGGAGGTGCATCTTCCTTATCCTTTAAATCGTCTCCACAGAAAGGCAGAGGTGTTCCATAGGTCTTGTTACCACCAGCATCTTCTGTGACCAGTTCGCAGGTCCCACACTCTTCGATGACATCGCAGGCTGGAAGAACTCCCATAGCAAGCACAAGCGCTGTTGCAATTAATATATTTCTTTTTTTCATCATAGCTAGATCTTACCCTGCAAAAATACAATAAGCTACAGGGATATTCAAAGATATATACGAAGCATTTTTACAAAAGGTTCGTGGTATTGCGTCCTTATTATTAATTTCGGTATAAGATTCTATATTTTATCATAAAGTGGCCAAACGGAAAATCAAAATCCTCCGTATAGGGGGTTGGATTATTATCGGGATTGTTTCAGTGATTATACTCACTACCCTGGTGTTTTACATCAGGCGGGACCATATCTCTGAGCGGGTTGTGAGTTATTTGAATGAGCAGCAGCCCGGTGAAGTAAAAATGGGGAAGATGTACCTGATACCCTTTCTGAATTTCCCCGACGTCACACTTCACCTGCAGGAAGTGAAGTATTATGAAAGTAATGAGATGGCAGAGAAGTCCACTCTAGATCCCATACTCTCACTGAATGAGATATCTGTTACACTGGATCTGATTAAACTTATAAGAGGTGGTATCATGGTTTCGGAGGCCAGGTTGAAAGATGGATTTGTGCATATGGAAATCTATTCAGACACTGTAAGTAATCTGGAGCGGGCACTGGGATTCAGGTTTGGGGCTCCATCTGAAAAGGATACAAGTCTTACCACTCCACTGGCCATTGATCTGGACAAGATTGAACTTGTCAATGTTCGCGCCCGTATGGATAACCAGGTGAATGACGAACATGTGGACCTTGAAGTGAACCAGGTGAGAAGCAGCTTCTCTTACTTGTCAGGACAAATCAAATCTTCCCTTGAAGTCGACATTTATATAAATACAGTTAAGTATCAAACAATCAATGGACAAATCGACAAAAATATTAATCTTAAAGGGAGTTTAATACTGGACTCTGAGGCTCATCTGCTGGAGCTTGAGCCCAGCAGTATAAGTGTTTCCGGACTGGATTTTGAAACCTGGGGGAGTGTTAATCTTACAGATACTCCCCGAATTGATCTGGCTTTTGCGGCAACCAACGAGGGATTGGAACTTTTAAATTTCCTCTTTATGGGAATTTTGGACATGGAGGAGATTGAACAGATTGGAGGTGGAAGCATACATTTAAATGGTACTGTACATGGGAATATGGGTGGAGATGAATTACCCGTGATCCGTGTAAACGGAGATGCCGTTGATCTGGGTTTCAGAATTAAAACCCTGAACAGGGATGTAAGCGGTATCTCGTTCAAGTTGTTTGCAACCAATGGAAGGAAGAGTGACTTAAGCGAGGGTCATGTGGATGTGGAATCATTTAGTGCGCAATTTCCTGAAGGAAGTATAAATGCTAATCTAACAGCTATAAATGCTAAGTCACCTAAATTGAAAATTGATGTCGATTGTTCAGTAAATCTGGAAGGCCTGGAAGATATGTTAACTACTGATATCTTGAGCAGTTTGTCTGGATTGGTGGACATCCAGGGTCAAATCAGCGGAAGTGTTGACCGGGGATCTGGATCTTTTCTAAATGATGAAGGAGCCTTGATAGCTTCACTGGACGATGTGTCATTTGTGCTTGAGAACGACAGTGCAAGCCGGGATAGTATTCAGCACATATCAGGGGAGATTGTGATGCATGATACAATCCTGGGAACCAATGAGCTGACTCTGGAATTTAATGGGAACCATTTTGATGTGGGTGTTTCTACAGAAAATTTGTTGCTCTATCTTTTGGATTATAACAGAAACATCAGCACAGGAATCTCCATTTCATCCAAGCATCTGGATCCAGCAACACTCTTAAGAGACACCTCCATAAGTAATATGATTGGGGGTGAGATCCAGGATTTTTATTTTAGAGCAGGAGCGACGATTCAGAAAGCTGATCTGGATAATTTTTTTAATTATGACACGATTCCCCAGATGGAGATTACCCTGGATAGTTTTGGAATAGCCATGCCCTTATTTGCGGATATCACCAATGTAAGTGCAGCATTGTCTTATGGCCCCGATTCCATTGCACTCCATCATTTTAACGGGACCATCGGGGAGAGTTTCATCGATTTTTCAGGGATCATATCCAACTACGCCTCTTTATCTCAGGCCGATTCCGGGGGAATTGTAGCTCTTGATTTCAAAATCTCTTCTGAGCTTCTGAGGGCAGAGGATCTCCTTACAGTTAATAAGGAGTTTATGCTTCCTGAAGAATTCAGCACAGAATATCTTAAAGACTTCAGAATGGCAGGCAGGTTGGAAGCACCAGCTGCCGGATTGGTTTATGATAGTATTTCAATGGATTTTGGAATTGATATTGAAGACCTTGGATGGAGTTTCAGGTACTACCCAAGCATGTTTAAGGATTTTTTAATTCAGGTAGAACGGAAGGGGGACCTGTTGGAGATTGAAAACTTTCAGGGTAGTATAGGTGAAAATAATATGGTATTATCAGCATCCATCGGGAATTTCACCGATTCCCTGGTGGAAAATATGTATGGTAGTTTTGAATTGTATTCTGATTTGCTTGATTTTAATCAACTGCTTAATTACAAGCAGCCAGAAGAAACAAATGAGGAAACTTCCACTGATAGTACGGAGGTGCGGGAGCCGCCAAATATTAATGAAATGAAATTTCCGAATATCGATTTCACAGTTAATATTGGCGAGCTGCATTATGGTAATCATACCATATACGGAATGAATGGAAAGTTGCGGACAAGCAAAGAAAAGGTATTGTATCTGGATCGTTTTGTTACCTCTCCAGAGGGAAGGGGCACGCTTGAGTTAAACGGGCAGCTAAATGTCGCCAATCCCAAACAATATGTCTTAAGTGCCGATATGAATCTGAAAGGGATTGATATCGGTGATCTGAACCTTGAACTTGAGTCCGGGGATACCACCCATATATTGAAGGATAATTTCCGGGGAATTGTAGATGCTAGAGGTCTTGCAGAGATCTTTATTACACCTGAATTGAAAGTGGATATGGCTTCCTCCGTAGCACAGTTTAATGTTATCGTGAACGATGGAGCCCTGATTAATTTTACACCTTTGCAGGCAGCTGGAAAATTTTTAGATAGCAAGGATCTGAATAATGTCAGGTTTGATATATTAAGGAATAATTTTACCCTGATGGACTCCCGGATCATTATACCAAGGATGTTTGTTGAATCGACTATAGGTCTGATGCTTATTGTAGGTGAACAGGGACTGGATGGAAGCTATCTCTACCTGGTTCGTGTGCCCCCCAAACTTGCCAGGGAGGCAGCCAGAAGCGCCATGTCTGAAGGTTCAAAGGATGATGGAGAGGATGAGGTAAGCCAGATGAGAAGGGGGAATTTCCTTGGGATTACTCTATGGAGTGATGGAACAGAATCGGATGTTAAACTGGGGGACAGGAGGAATAAGTATAGGGAATGAAGGAGATTCGATTTGCCCTGGGGTATATGCCACACCGTTTATGGGGGAGCATACTGCAGGCACAGGTACTTGAAAAGGAGCCCGGAAGAGATTTTTATAGTCCGGGGGAATACATACAAAACGACAGCGAAACCAGAGCGTATCAGCGCCTGAGTCCCATGCAGAGGGAGGTGCTTCGACTGATGGATGAGTATAGCGACCGGAACCTTCATCGCATTTTTTCCAAGCAAAAGACTGTAAAGCAGTTTCAGGATAAGGTAGATCAAGCTACTATTAGCGGACACATCCGGCCTTATATTGAGAAGCAGCTCTATGCAATCCTGGAAATTGCAAGGGACATGAGAATCCCCGTCTTTGTAAAAGAGAAGAGTAGCAGAAATATCTTTCCCGAAGACTTTCTGCATTTGGAACGGGTGTCGGCTGCACCTGTTTTTAGTTTTCGTTACCGGGACCAACTCTCCTATGCTCTTTTTCTTATCCATGGTGATCAGCAGCTGGTTTTAAAAGATAATCCTGTAGAAATAGTAAGTAATAGTCCTGCAAGCATTATCCTGGGAGAGACCCTTTACTTTATCAGTGAGATTGACGGGAAAAAGCTTAAACCCTTTATGAGCAAAGACCGGATTGAGATTCTTCCCAAGTTTGAAAGAAAATACTTTTCATCCTTTGTAAGGAACTCGCTTCGGGATTATCATGCCCTGACTGAAGGTTTTGAAGTGCGGACAGTCACCCCTTCCCTGAAAGCTGAGTTAAGCCTGGAGATCGGAATCTCAGGGAAAGCCGTATGGATCCTGACACTTCATTATAATAATTACAACATTGCACGCGAAAGTCCAATCAAAAGATTCGTTGATTATCTGGGTGAGGCAGAAGGGCACGCTTTTGAAAAGTATGAGCGTGATATTGACTGGGAAGAGCAAGTAGTGAATGCTTTGAACGAAGTAGGACTCAGATCCAGGGATGAGCGTAATTTTTATTTAAATAATACCTTTAATAAAGAGGATGAAAATGACATGTACTCAGCTGTTAATTTTTTTAATGAGTATGGTTCATCTCTAAAGGATGCCGGGATAGATATCCAACAGCGATTGAGTAAGGAATATTATCTGGAGAAGATCGATCTGAATATTGATTCAAGAGAGGAGGCAGATTGGTTTGATATATTTGGAATGGTCAGGCTGGGAGATGTGGAAATCCCTTTTATCTCACTAAAGGGGCATATTCTGGATGGAAATAGGGAATACACTCTTCCGGATGGCAGAATCGTGATACTTCCCGAAGAATGGTTTGCCCGCTACCGCTCAATGTTTGAGTTCGGGAAATCTACCGGAGAGCTTATCAGTATACACAAACAGCACTTTTCCCTGGTCGATGATTCGCTTCGGGGATTTCATACGGATACTCTTGAGAAGCTGGAGGCGCTGAACAGTATTCAAAATTTGCCTGAGCTGGAGCTGCCCGAAGGATTGAATGCAAAACTCAGACCTTACCAGGTTGAAGGTTTTCAGTGGTTATGCTTTCTTCAAAAATATGGCTTTGGAGCCTGCCTGGCAGATGACATGGGGCTGGGGAAAACCTTGCAGACTATTGCAGTATTGCTACGATCCAAGGAAGCAGACAGGATGGATGATTCAGCTTCCATTGACCAGGAAACGGTGGAAGAAGAGGGACAGTTTTCTCTTTTCGGAAGTGCTAAAAAGAAACTTACCTCACTGATTGTTGTTCCTGCCTCCCTGCTACATAACTGGTCGAAGGAGTGCAGGAGGTTTGCCCCTGGACTGAAAGTTCTGATACATGTGGGATATCAGAGAAATCGGGACCTCACGTCTTTCCCTTACTATGACCTGGTTATTTCCACCTACCATACGGTCCGCCAGGATAGCGCCAAACTTTCGGATTTTCGCTTCCATTATATTGTTCTCGATGAGAGCCAGATGGTCAAGAATCCATCTTCAAAGCTTTACAATGCGATCGTTACATTGCAGTCGGATCATAAAGTGGTACTTACCGGTACTCCCATTGAGAATTCACTGACCGATCTCTGGGCGCAAATTAACTTTGTGAATCCAGGATTATTGGGAACACTGGGATTTTTTAAACGAAGTTTTGTTCAGCCCATCGAGAAAAAGGGTAATGAAGAACGGGAGGCAAAACTAAAGGAACTGATTAATCCTTTTATACTCAGGCGTACTAAAGATGAAGTTGCCCGGGAATTGCCCCCGGTCTTTGAGCAGGTTCGTTATGTGAATATGGCTGAATCACAGCTCAGATTATATGAGGAAGAGAAGTCCCAGGTTCGCAATGCCCTCCTGGAGAACCTTGAAGATGTTGGCCTGGAGAAATCCTCCATCATGGTATTGCAGGCACTTACCCGTCTTCGGCAGATAGCAAATCACCCTGATTTGCTTGAAGATTTCAATGGAGAAGAATCTGGAAAGTTCACAGAGGTATACAGGGATATCGAAAGTGTAATCTCGGAGGGGCACAAGGTGCTTGTTTTTTCATCATTTGTGAAACACCTGGAGTTGTTCCGAACCCACCTGGAGCAGGATGGAATCGAATATGCCTACCTCACCGGTTCCCGGAATCAAGGTCAGAGGGAGGCGGCCGTAAAAGCTTTTCAGACCAGAAAGTCTTGTTCACTTTTCCTGATATCTCTTAAAGCAGGAGGAGTAGGACTCAACCTGACTGCGGCCGACTATGTATTCATCCTTGATCCATGGTGGAATCCTGCAGCAGAGATGCAGGCACTGAGCCGGGCTCATCGAATAGGGCAGGAGAACCGTGTATTTGTTTATCGCTTCATATCCAATGATTCTATCGAAGAGAAGATTCAGCGTCTTCAGGAACGCAAACGTGAACTGGCAGAAATCTTTGTCACTTCTAATAATCCTTTGAAATCTCTGACTGAAAATGAACTCATGGAGCTTTTTAGCTAGTGCAGGGGATATCAGAATTTTAGCACAAGAGTAGCCATGGCGCCACCTGCCAGGGGGGAAATCCCAAGATGCAGAGAGCTTGATCTGTTTGCTTCCATCTTTCGGGCGGTTTCTGCCCTGGAAAAAGCATAGGAAGTCATTGCTACAATACTAGCTGTTCCCAGTATTCCGCTGGCGATTGTCAGGGGAAGGGTAGCTCCCCAGTCTGTTGTAAAACCGTAGAGGGCCATAGAAGTTGGAATGATTGACAGGGCATAAAGGGTCCACCCCAGTTTGGCCCTGGAATTAGAGAACTCCTTGGAGATTTCAACCGAACGGCCACCGGCATAAATCATTGGAGGAGCGAGGAAGATCATGGCAGTGGCCGGAATTCCGGCATATCCTGCATTCCATTCATTTATCAGGGCTGAGACAAACATCAGGGTAATTACCGATGGAGCTGTGACATAACCGATGGTTACCGCTTCATTGGCCCAACCGGTTGAGATGGGTCTCATTGAAATAGTATCTGGCTGAACAGAGTCATTCTGCTCAGTCATTTGTCCATTTAGATAACAGATGGAGATGAATAGGAGAGTCAGGATCAGAATGAAGTTCTCTTTCATGTCATGGATCATTTTTTCATAAGTTACTTATAATATTCAATCAACATAGTACCTTTAATCCATGCGTGAATGTTTGATACGGGAAGTGGAATTCAGGACCAGCCGATCTTCAGGACCAGGTGGTCAGCATGTGAATAAAACGGAATCACGTGTGGAACTATTGTGGTCTCCACAGGATTCTGACTGTCTGAGTGAAGCACAAAGATTGATGATAATGAGCCGACTAAGTTCTCGCATCACCGACGATGGGGTTTTGACTATGGTAAGCGAAAAGTACAGATCCCAATACCGGAACAAGGCAGAGCTTACAGAGCGCTTTCTGGATCTCATACTGGCCAGTCTGGTACCGGTGAAAAAGCGCAAGCCAACCAGGCCTACCCGTTCAAGTGTTGAAAAGAGGATCCGATCTAAGAAGATCCGGGGAGATATCAAAAGGTCACGCCGGAAGGGTCCTGAAGAGTAGGCCCTTGGGTTTTAAAATAGAGGAGGCTGCCCGAAATGAGACAGCCTCCTGAAATTTATTGTTCCGGCATACAAGCCAGCATCAGTGTCAATGCAGGCTATTCTGCGGGAACCAGATCTTTGTTCTTGTTCTTTACCGGTTTGAAAATACCGATCAGGCCTTCCAGTCCAACGGTCATCACAATGTTGATGAAGAAGAGCAGGAATCCTATAAGCAACAGGGCACCGCAAACCAGCGCCAGGATCATGTAGAGATCATATTCCCCATTAAAGTAGAGGGTTCTTCTGAGCATCCCTTTCAGTCCGGCCATACCCATGAACGCTCCCATACCAATACCGCCAAACAGATGGAACCAGAAATGAAGATTGGCCATTTTCTGACTGTACAGTTTAGCCCCATTGGTCAGAATTGGTAGCAGGAGATAGATTGCTGCATAAAGGGTCATGGTTAAACCTACCAGTATCGCCACATGGACGTGAGGTCCTATAATCCACTGGGTGTTATGAAGGACACGGTTTAATCCAACATCTGCCTGCATAATACCGGCAGGGACAGCCAGTGCAAAACCCAGGAGTCCGCCCAGCAGGAATTTTAATTCATTGGTCATCTTTAATGGTCTGGCAGCCCATAGGGTGGTCAGGGTGATAAAGAATGCCAGTCCCTGGGTAATCAGTTCAAAAGCTGTTACCATCTCACCTGACACTACTTTTAGTATAGCAGGTTGAGCCTGGTCAGCCAGGAGGTGGTGCGACCAGACGGTCCAGGATACAACGAGTTCCAGAAGCAGTGCAGCACGAGCAATATTCTGCATAAATAGCTTCTTTCCTGTGATCATAGTAGCCAGGAGGTACCAGGTACCGGCCACAAAGATCAGGACCAAACCGTCAGCAATCAGGTCAAGGCCCCACCAGAACCAATTCTTATAAAGAAGAGCATCTATAGCCGTATCCTTCAGGTCATATCCAAGAATGGCTCCAATCATGTAGGTCAGGATCAATAACCCGGTAAAGAGGATAATCCCTGCATTAAGAGCCATGTCCACTGTTCCCCGGGCAATGGCAGCCACAGGTAGGGATACCAGGTGCTCTTTCCGTTTCTCCTTTTTCCGAAGTAGATTTCCAAACCCGACAGTTCCTATGGCCGAACCAAGCAGTTTAGCACCGGGTTGTTTTTCCCAACCTTCGGGAGTATAAGCAATGGTTTTAAAGATGTTGATTACAAAGAACACCGAACCCACCATCACCAGGGCAATGCCCAGTATAAAAATGGCACCACCTACCGGGTTGAACTGGGTGAAGTCAGCGGGAAGTGGCCAGTACAAGGTGTACAGAGGGGCGTAATGAGAAATAAATCCTGCCAGCCAGAAAATAAATGTACCGCCTGCGACCAGGAAAAAATTCCAGTGCGCCAGTTTCATACTGTAAAGGGGTTTTTTCATCAGGTAGGGAACCAGAAATAGAAAAGCACCCATTACAATTGCGTAAGTGGATCCGAAAATTCCCACCAGCGGATGCGCTGTCAGGATGGCGAAAAACTGCTCCTGGGAAATCATGTCGATCTGTTCAACCTCCACAATCCGCATGAGCATTCCCTCGATCACAACAAAAAGATAATAAACCAGGCCTACGACCACAAAGCGCAGTGTAAGCTTCTGCATAGCGGTGAGGGATTCTGCTTTGAACAATCCCTGTTCACCTTTCATCAGTGTATTTACAAATGACATATCAATAATCTTTTAAGGTTCGACAACTTCCACTGCATTCTCTTCAATCATGGCTATTCCTTTGGGACCAGAATACTCGGTAGACCGGATGGTGTAGAGACCTGGTTTAAGGAATTTCCATAAGATATCATTGCGGTGGCCCGGGACCACCTGCATTTGAAATAACATGGTGTTATCCTCACGGAAGATGCCGAATCCGTAGGTAAGGTCTTTGGATGTTACATCGAATTCGACAATTTCACCAACCTTAACGACCATTTTCTCCTCAGGAAGAATAAATTCGTGATTTGCCACATCAATGACAAAAGATTGGTCAGGGGTAATCTCATGACGGTTAAGGTCCATTTCGGACCAGGGAATGGTGTTGTAGGTAATGATGTGCAGGGAGACTCCCAGCAGGGTCAGAAATCCGACAAATGTGTAAAACAGAGCCGGCTTCACTTTGCTTTTTCCCGGTCTGGTTATGCGAAGTGCAAACCAGGCCATCACCAGCATGATAACAATGGTGTAACAGGTGTAAGCAATTGTTTGTCCTTTCAGGACCAGGGCAGAATCAACCATAAGACTTCTTTTTTTGGTTAGTTTTAGTGATTAAATGCTATACGAATATAGCACATTATTTAAAAAATTTTCAATGCTATTCATCATGTTTTTTCAATTGTGATAAAGTCGTATTCCTGAGTACATTAAGTATGTTTTCCCTGGTACTCATCCAGGTTTCATGCATGGCGCAGGTATGGTCGAAAGGACATTTTTTGAACCCCATAATGCAGGTGCCAAACACGTTTAAGCCTTCCACCGAATCGACAATTTCGGCCAGGGTAATTTCATGGGCCGATTTTTGAAGCAGGAATCCACCGTTACGTCCCCTGGAACTTGTGATAAATCCGTTTTTTGAAAGATTTGTAAGCAATTGTCTCAGGTAAGGCCAGGGAATTCCCAGCTCTTCGTGCAATCTTTTTGCGGAATATCTATTTCCTTTATGGTCAGCCAGAAAGCTAAGTGTTGAAAGTGCATATGAGGTAGTTTTACTAAAATTCAATTCAATTGGATTTCCAGGAGAAGAAATTCGAATAAAATGATATTCGAATATAGCAATTATAGAGTGAACATAAAGCAAGGATCCTTTTTATCTTTGGGGGGCATAAGAGCACTATGATGGCCAGGTATCCGAAAATATCAGTAATCCTTCCCTTCTATAATGCAGGGAAAACCCTGGATCGTGCTATTTCCAGCATTCACCATCAGGAGTTTGGGGAATTTGAGTGCATTCTGGTGGATAACAATTCGACAGATGGTGGAAGGAAAATCGCGTTGGAGTGGGAGCAAAGAGATTCCAGATTCAAAGTGGCCCATGAAGAGAAACAGGGCGTGATGTTCGCTTCAAACCGGGGGTGTGAACTCGCAAAAGGAGAGTACCTGGCGCGGATGGATGCCGATGATGTGGCTCTTCCGCTTAGATTCAGGCTGCAATATGAATTCCTGGATTCCCATCCGGATTTTGGTGCCGTTGCCGGGTTGGTGACTCATGTGGGAGATCCGGAAACCACCGGGGGATTCCAGCGTTTCGTGGCATGGAGCAATTCGGTCGTTACCTACAAGGAGATATATAACAGACGCTTTATTGAGGCGCCCATTGTTAATCCCACAGCCATGTGGAGAAGAGAGACCATGAGGCGATTCGGGCTATACCTGTCGGGCGATTTCCCTGAAGATTACGAGATGTGGTTGAGATGGCTTGATGCTGGTGTAAAGATTGCGAAGGTGCCGGAGGTTGTTCTGGACTGGCATGATTCATTGGGAAGGTTGACCCGTACGGACCCCATTTACAGCGACAAGGCTTTTTACGAGATTAAAAGCAGGTACCTGGCCAAGTGGCTTTCAGAGCATAACCCTTATCATCCTGCAGTCTGGGTATGGGGGGCCAGCAGAATTTCCCGTCGAAGGGCAAGGATCCTTGAGCAGCAGGGGGTTCGTATAGAGACTTACATTGATACCAAGAAGAGTCGCCAGCTGGATAAAGAGGTCATCTATTATGAAGATATACCTGCGGCCGGAAAGGGATTTATTCTTACATACATCCGGCAGATGGACAACCGGGAGAGGATACAGGCCTTCCTGGAGGGGCGTGGATATGTGGAAGGGGAGGACTACCTCTTGGTATCGTGAATCAAAGAGATATGACTTAAGTATATGTTTAAACGCAATTTCCGGGTTTCATTATAAAGACTATCAAAAGAATAATTTCTTACATTTAAGTTCTTCGAAAGTATTCAACTTTATAAATAATTCTTATGGAACGCAGATCTTTTCTTAAAAGTAGTGCGGTGGCCACCGGAGCCCTGGTAACCGGTGGAATGGCACATGCTTCTGCAGCCTCGGCAACAATACCAACTGCAGGTAAACATCAGTTTAAATTGAAATATGCTCCTCATTTTGGCATGTTTAAACATTCCGCAGGCGAGGACCTCCTGGACCAGCTCCAGTTTATGACAGATGCTGGATTCAGGGCCATGGAAGATAATGGTATGAAGGGTCGGGAGATCGTAATGCAGGAGAAGATAGCCAGTAAAATGGCCAATCTGGGCATGGAAATGGGGGTCTTTGTGGCTCACACCATATACTGGAGCGAGCCCAGCCTGACCAGTGGCAAAAAGGATAAGCTGGACCAATTTTTGAAAGAGGTTGAGGAATCGGTTGAGGTGGCAAAAAGAGTCAATGCCCGCTGGATGACCGTAGTTCCGGGCTTTGTGGATTTACGTAAGGACATGGATTACCAGACTGCCAATGTGGTTGAGGCGCTAAGACGCGCAAGTGAGATTCTGGAGCCACATAATTTAACCATGGTACTGGAACCTCTTAATTTCAGAGATCATCCTGGCCTGTTCTTAAATAAGATTTCACAGGGATACCAGGTTTGCAGGGCAGTGAACAGCCCTTCCTGTAAAATTCTGGATGACCTTTATCACCAGCAGGTTCATGAGGGGAACCTGATTCCCAACATTGATTTTGCATGGGATGAAATTGGCTATTTTCAGATGGGCGATAATCCCGGAAGAAAAGAACCGACAACAGGAGAGATCAACTACCTGAATGTGTTCAAGCACATTCACAAGAAAGGATTTACCGGTATTATGGGGATGGAGCATGGCAATTCAAGACCAGGCAAGGAGGGAGAATTGGCAGTTATTGAAGCCTATGCCAAAGTGGATCAGTTCTAAAAAAGCAGTTCGAAAATAAAAAACCGGGTATCCATTGTTGGATTACCCGGTTTTTTTATTCACAATGTTCAGGGGGCTTACTCAGGAGCCGAACCTGCTATTGGCGGAACTTTATTCATAGCTACCGGACCCAGCTTTATTTCACCTTCAGGTCCCAGTTTCATACTTGATCCCATCATCTCTTCCCAGGTCACTTTTTTACCAGTATAGGCAGCTTCTCTACCCATAATGGCGGTTAGAACCGACTTTGCTGTCTCTTCGGCTTCGACAATCTGGTTTCCAGTACGAATGGCTGCAACCAGATCAATATGCTCCTGTACATAAGGATCATTTTCCAGGCGCTCACCCTCAGCATCTACCGGAGATGTATATTCGTATAGAACATTTGCATCGTGATCAAAGAGAT
>Ga0209633_10002624_pt1 | contig 17143 bp, 13 predicted proteins | sample Cruoilmetagenom1_FD_187290 | JGI IMG/M metagenome (GOLD analysis project Ga0209633, IMG submission 187290) | Oil polluted marine microbial communities from Coal Oil Point, Santa Barbara, California, USA - Sample 1 (SPAdes) (version 2) | ecosystem: Environmental > Aquatic > Marine > Oil seeps ... | reverse complement strand
ATAAGGTTTTCCAGTAGTTTTAGATATCCATTTCTACCATTTCCGCTCTTGCTCCAAATCGAATTGGTAAAATACTTGTTCCAATTCCTTTTGAAATGTACATTTTTGGTTCGGATTCTTTATACCAACCTTTTAAATATTTCCCACTTCCTTGAGGTTTAAAAGGAACAATTCCTAAAAACGTAATTTGTCCTCCGTGAGTATGACCAGAAAGTATTAAATCTATATTTAAATTTGCTTTTTGTTTTGTGATTATATCTCTGTGTTCTGGACAATGTGATAAAACAATATTGGTTTTAGTTTTTTTTAGGTTTTCAACTGCTTTTCCAAAATCAGCATTTCCACCAACAAAATCGTCAATTCCTATTATAGAGATTTCTCGATTATTAATTGAAATTGTTCTATTCTCGTTTATCAATAATTCACAATTATTTTTAGAATAAGTATTTTTTAGTTTTGTCAGATTTACCTTACCCCAATATTCCCAATTTCCAGTTATCGCATATTTTCTAATTGAATTATCAATTAATTCAAGGAATTCATTCATAGATTTTATTTTTTCTGTTTTATCAACAGAGTCTCCAGTTATAAATATTAAATCAGGTTTTATTGAATTTATTTTTTTCGCAATAGATTTGTGAAAGTATCTTAATTGGTCAAAATGCAAATCCGAAATTTGAATAATTTTTATATTATCTTTTTCCGATTTTGAGATATCAAAGTAATTCCAGTCAATTACATATTTCTCAAACCAAAGTGAGTCCAAAAGTACTAATCCAATTGAGGTTAAAATTCCTCTTTTAATAAATTTTCTTCTGGTTAAATTCGTCATTTTTCAAATTTCTGGTAACGTATTTGTGTATAATTTCGTTGCGTGTTTCAAGTACCTAATTTAGCAAATACAAACCGAACCTGCCTGCCGGCAGGCAGGTAGAAAATTCGCGAAGACTTTCGCAAGTAAGCAAGAACCAGCAATTTATTTTATAAGGTATTGGCGATAGTTTTTTATTTGCTATTTAATGGGAGGCGCCAACTAAATTATAAAATTTATGAGCATTATCAATATACTTTTGATTTTCTACATATTTAGCTTTGTTATATTGTTGAAACATTTCTGATGCTTTCTTAAATAATTTAGAATTAGGCTGTTTTATTGCACATGAAAAAAAGCATATAGACAAAACCAAAAAGCTGATTAAGAAACATGTTTTTTTCATTAGAAATTTATTTATAAAGTTTTATAGATGATAATTAATTATCCAAATTATAGCCAGCTATTATATAAACCTATTCCGTTTATTCTTCCATTGTCTGAACTTCATTATGTACAGGAATATAAATTTCTGTAAGCAAATCTGCCGGATTTGGTGTGTCATGTGGGCTATTTACATATACTTCAAAAGGTTCACCGTTTTCATTCATAGAATAACCTTCTACATTTTCAACTTCTTTCATTGCCGTATTCCATGCTTCCTCAGAATTTTCATAACTACCTTTTAAAGTAGTTTTAAAATATGTACCACTTTCCATAAATCCAGATAAAATATCACTTCCACTAGGTGTAATCATTTTCTCTGCTACCGGATAACAAACTGAAAACATAGCGGTACCATTATCTTCATCGTATTTATGATACAGAGTAAAAGGTCCGCCTGTAGTTCGTACATTATTCTGCTTATTAAAGCCAAAGATTTTTAATAATAATACTGGGTATTTTGACCCTATTTCATCAATTTTACACGAAGTTGTAGTATATAAATAATAACCTCCACTATAATCAACTACTCCATTGGTTTCAATACTAAATACTTTTGTCTTTTTTAGTAAATTTTTATCAAATAATTCAAGGCCTCTTTCTTCCATTGGGCCTATTTGATTTTCCATTCCACTTGCCATAAATCGAGAGAAAAAACCCATTTCACCTTTCATTCTCCAGGTTAAATTGGTTCCTTCTTTTACTTTTTCCAATGACCAAAAAACATCAGACCTCATATCACCAAAAGGGGTGTTGAAAATAATTTCTTGATCCATACTTTTTGGCTTATCAATTTTTAAGGTTTTTATTGTTCCTCCACCTTCTTTACCTGTCCATGAATAGGACCCTCCTTCACCAACAGTATTAGTAGCATAGGTAGCTTCAATAGTTGGGTCTTCTTCATACCAAGGACCCCATTCAGCCCAATTTTTATAATCGTTTAAATCATTAAAAATAACTTCAGGTTCTGCAGCAATAACCCTAGATCGTTTTACATCGTAAGAACCATCAAGTGTTGCTAAATAAATGGAACCAATTACTATTAAGGCTAAGAGCAAAAAAAAGATATATTTTAAAATTTTCATTTTATTGTAGATTTAGTTGAATCAAATATAATCAAATAAAATATATTCGTTTCTTATTAGACTTTTTATAACACTTCCTTTTTTGGTAAACCTTTTATTTTAACTAAATTTGGGCATTCTTATAAAAATTTAAAACAAATGAAATTCAAACATTTTCTTAGTACTTTTCTTTTTGTAGTCGTATTGTTTTCTTATCACAATACTAAGGCCCAAAAAAAAGAGGTTAAATCAGATTTTAATTATGTTGCAGAGCAATTTGCAGATGTTAAAATTCTACGCTATCAAATTCCCGGTTTTGAACAACTGACCTTACAACAAAAAAAATATGTGTATTATTTAACACAAGCAGGTTTGGCTGGTAGAGATATTATGTACGATCAGAATTATCGTCATAATTTAAAAATAAGACGTTCTTTAGAGCATATTTATCAAAATTTTAATGGCGATAAAACTACAGCGGACTGGAAAAATTTTGAAACTTATTTAAAACAGATTTGGTTTGCTAATGGTATTCACCATCATTATGCAAATGACAAATTCATACCAAAATTTAGCAAAGATTATTTGAACACTTTATTAAAAGACACCAATACAAAATTAGACGGTGAAGCTTATGAAGTTATTTTTAATAAAGCAGATGCAAAAAAAGTAAATCTAAATGCAGATAAAGGATTGATAAAAGGGTCTGCCATTAATTTTTATTCTCCTGATATAACTACCAATGATGTTGATGCATATTATTCAAGTATTAAAGTAGATAAAAAAACTCCTATTGAAAAAGGATTGAACTCTAAATTGATAAAAGAAAACGGAGTTGTAACAGAAATGGTTTATAAAAGTGGAGGGCTATATGGCTCGTCCATTGACAAAATTATCTTTTGGTTAGAAAAAGCGAAGAAAGTTGCAGAAAACGACGAACAGGCTAAAGGTTTAGGTCTATTAATCAAATATTATCAAACTGGTGATTTACATGTTTGGGATGATTATAATATCGTTTGGGCAAAATCTACAGCTGGCGATATAGATTATATTAACGGTTTTATTGAAGTTTATAACGACCCAAAAGGCTATAAAGGATCTTACGAGTCTGTAGTACAGATCAAAGATTTTGATATGTCAAAAAAAATGGCGGCTTTAGCAGAAAATGCACAATGGTTTGAAGATAATTCTACTCTACAAGAAGCCCATAAAAAGAAAAATGTTGTTGGTGTATCTTATAAAACGGTAAATGTTGCTGGTGAGGCAGGAGATTCTTCCCCTTCTACTCCTATTGGAATAAATTTACCTAACAACAACTGGATTAGAGAACAACATGGTTCTAAATCAGTTTCTTTAGGAAACATTATTGGGGCTTATAATAATGCTGGCGGAAGTGGAAGATTAAAAGAGTTTGCTTATAGTGAAGAAGAAGTAGAATACGAAGAAAAGTATGGTAAATCAGCCGACAAATTACACACTTCTTTACACGAAGTTATTGGTCATGCAAGTGGTCAAATTAATGAAGGAGTTGGTACACCTAAAGAGACTATGAAAAATTACGCCTCTACTCTTGAAGAAGCTAGAGCGGATTTGGTTGGTCTATATTATTTACCTGACGCGAAATTAGTAGAAATAGGAATTTCACCTGATGCTAATGGAATGGGTAAAGCGGCTTATGATGGTTATATTAGAAACGGATTATTGACACAATTAATTCGCCTAAACTTAGGAGATGATATTGAAGAGTCACATATGCGTAACCGACAATTAGTCGCTGCTTGGGCTATGGAAAAAGGAGCAAAAGATAATGTGATTGAAAAAATTACAAAAGATGGAAAAACTTATTTCGTTATAAATGATTATGATGAATTAAGAGTTTTATTTGGTGAATTATTAAGTGAAATACAACGCATTAAATCAGAAGGTGATTTTGAAGCTGGTAAAGCACTTGTTGAAACGTATGGAGTTAAAGTCAACCAAGATATTCATAAAGAAGTGTTAGAAAGAAACAGTAAATTTAAATCGGCTGCTTATAGTGGATTTATCAACCCTGTTTTAGTTCCAGAAATTAATGATAAAGGTGAAATGACAGATGTAAAAGTTATACAGCCTGATAGTTTTTCAGCGCAAATGTTAGAGTATGCGAAAATGTACACTACTTTACCTGATGTTAACTAAAAAAATAAAATTAGAAGAAAGAGGTAAGCCATCTTACTTCTTTCTTCTTACTTTTTACTTCTATAAATATGACAGGTATTGTTACTAAATCAACCGGAAGTTGGTATTGGGTTCGAACAGAAAACCATAAGCAATACCAATGTAGAATTCCGGGGAGGTTTCGAATAAAAGGAATTAAAAGTACCAACCCAATAACGGTAGGTGATCATGTTGATTTCAAATTAGAAGAAAAAACCAATACTGGAATCATTACTGACATTCACGAAAGAAAGAATTATATTGTTAGAAAGTCGGTAAATCTATCCAAACAGACTCATATTATTGCTGCAAATATTGATATTGGTTTTTTGATGATTACCTTGGATAATCCTCAAACTTTTCCAGCATTTATAGATCGTTTTTTAGCTACCGCCGAAGCTTATGATATTGAGGTTGTTTTATTATTTAATAAAATTGATATCCATAACGATAAGATAACCAAAAAGAAAAATGAGCTTGTAAACCTGTATTCAAAAATAGGCTATACTTGTATAGAGATATCCGCCAAAGAAAATATAAATATCGATAAAGTAATAGATGTTATGATTGGAAAAGTAAGTATGTTTTCTGGTCATTCTGGTGTTGGTAAATCGACTTTAATCAATGCGATTGACCCTAATTTAAATTTAAAAACTGCCGAAGTTTCAAAACAACACAAACAAGGGCAGCATACAACTACTTTTGCCGAAATGTTTGTTATACAAACCGAACCTGAAAGCTATATTATTGACACTCCTGGCATCAAAGGTTTTGGTGTTGTTGATTTTGAAAAACAAGAAATTGGCGATTTTTTTAAAGAATTTTTTGCTTTAAAAAACCAATGTAAATTTAACAATTGTTTGCATGTAAACGAACCCAAATGTGCCGTTAAAGAAGCTTTAGAAAAAGGGGAAATATCACGCTCGAGATATAGAAGTTATTTGCAATTACTTGAGGGTGAAGACGAGCATTATAGAACAAATAGTTATTTAGAATAATTACTTTAAAATGAAAGCAGTACTTCAAAAAGTTACCTCTGCATCGGTTGTGGTTGAAGGAGAAACAATTAGTAAAATTGATATTGGACTTTTAATTTTACTTGGAATAACTCAAGAAGATACTACCGAAGATATTCAATGGTTATCAAAAAAAATAGCCAACCTACGTATTTTTAATGATGAAAATGATGTGATGAATAAGTCACTCATTCAAATTGATGGCAATGCCATAGTAGTTAGTCAATTTACGTTAATGGCGAATACAAAAAAAGGAAATCGACCTTCGTATATTCAAGCCGCCAAACCTGAGATCGCCATACCTCTTTATAAGCAATTTATACATCAATTAGAAAATGATTTAGACAAAAAGGTAGGCACTGGTATTTTTGGTGCGGATATGAAAATCGATTTACAAAATGATGGGCCGGTTACTATAATTATTGACACTAAGAATAAGTAATTTTAACAACTACAGTCTGTATCACAACCTCCATCCTTATTTTTAGTTTTGAAAAAATATTTTCTTACCAAAAATAAAATAGCTAAACCTAAAGCAATGTAAACAAAAACTTGTTGCATTATTTAAACCAATATATTATACGTTAAAAAAGCAGCTAAATAAGCCAAAATACCCATACCAAACAACTGTAAAAAAGGCCATTTCCAGCTATTGGTTTCACGTTTTACAATAGCCAGAGTACTTACACATTGCATGGCAAAAGCATAAAACACCAATAAAGACATCCCCACAGGGAAATTAAATAAAGGTTTACCCGTTTCCGGATTTATTTCAGCAGCCATACGTTGTTTAATAGTCGTATTATTTTCGTCGTCATTACCAACACTGTAAATAGTTGCTAACGTTCCAACAAAGACTTCCCTAGCGGCAAAAGATGCTATCAAAGCAATTCCTATTTTCCAGTCGTAACCCAAAGGTTTAATAGCAGGTTCAATACTTTTTCCCATGATACCAATATAGGATTGTTCTAATTTATAGGAAGCTAATTGTTGCTCATAGTCTTCACTATTCAAATTAATACCTGTATGGTTTGATTTAAAATCATTTTCAGCGTTATCAAATTTTATCGGACCATTAGATGCTAAAAACCATAATATGATTGAAATAGCTAGAATTATTTTTCCTGCCCCAAAAACAAAGGCTTTTGTTTTTTCAACTACAGTAAAAAAAATGTTTTTAATGGATGGGATTTTATAATTTGGCATTTCGATTACAAAAAATGTTTTACTCTTAACTTTTAACACATGGTGTAATAAATAACCAGAAAGCAATGCCGATGTGAAACCTAAAAAATATAAAGCTAATAAGGTCAATCCTTGTAAACTAAATATTCCTAACACCCGCTGTTGCGGAATTATCAAAGCTATTATGATGGCATAAACAGGTAATCTGGCCGAGCAGGTTGTAAATGGTACTACTAAAATTGTTATTAACCTTTCTTTCCACCCACTTATATTTCTTGCCGCCATAATTGCAGGAATAGAGCATGCAGTACCTGAAATTAATGGCACTACACTTTTACCACTCATACCAAAACGACGCATAATTTTATCCATTAAAAAAACTACACGACTCATATATCCTGTTTCTTCTAAAATGGCAACAAATAAAAATAAAATGGCAATTTGAGGTATAAAAATTACTATACCGCCTATACCTGGTATAATGCCTTCGATTATCAAATTAGTTAACATTCCAGCCGGTAATATTTCTTTTACCTTCATGCTTAAGTTGGCAAAAAAACCATCAATCAAGTCCATTGGCACTGTAGCCCAGTCAAATATAGATTGAAAAATAACCATCAATATCAAGGCAAAAATGACATATCCCCAAATTCTATGAGTAAGTATTTTATCTAATTTAGATCTCAAATCTCTTCCTTCAGATCTATTCACATGATAATTCTTTTTTAAAATCTCATTTATTTGTTTGTAACGAAATATGGTTTCTTTATGCTGATATTTTTTTATTTTTTCTTTCTCTTTTTTATAGGAATTAATTTTTGTTTTTTGATCTTCTGTCAAGTCATTAAATTCTTCAACCTGTGTTATGTACAACCACGATTTATACAGTGGGAACTCGGGAAAATCTTCTTTTATTTTTTTAAAGTAGTCTTTATCAATTTTTTCTGAAATATTAGCAATTGGCAAAGTGTTTAAAGACTCAAAATTATCTATCGTTTTTTTAACTTCATCAATACCTTGATTCTTACGAGCACTGATTAGTATAATTTTTGTTTGTAGTTCTTTTTCTAGATCTTCAATATCAATTTTAATCCCCTTTCTAGACATTTGATCTGCCATATTCAGCACTAAAAATGTGGGAATTTGTAAATCTTTTATTTGAGAAAAAAGTAGTAGATTTCGTTTAATATTCTCAACATCTGCAACAACAACTATTACATCGGGATAACTCTCATGCGATGATTGTAATAAGGTGTGCAATACAATATTTTCATCTAAAGTTGTTGGATTGATACTATAAGTTCCGGGCAAGTCAATTATAGTTGCTTTACTATTTTTTGATAGTTGTGAAACACCAACTTTTTTTTCAACAGTTATACCAGGGTAATTTCCAACTTTTTGATTTAATCCTGTAAGCTGATTAAACAATGACGTTTTACCGGTATTTGGATTACCAACTAAAGCAACTTTTATGGCCTTATTGTTTGCCATTAATTATTTTTTGGTAATCAATATTTGTTCTGCGGTTTCCTTTCTAATAGCCAAATGACTTCCATTTACCCTTATGTACAAAGGATCATGTAGCGGGGCAATTTGTATTAATTCAACATCTTCACCAGGTAAACAACCCATTTCTAAAAGCGACAAAGGAATGCTTTCAAGTGAAATATCCTTAATAACACCTCGATCTCCTACTGATAAATTTGCAATAGTTGTTTCCAATTTTTATTTAGATTCATTATAAATACTGTGCGAAAGTACATAAATTTAAATTCAAAAAAGTGATAAATGTCATCTTTTGATAAATTTTATATGTATGAATAAAAGAGAAAAACACTTAAATAGCATTCAAAACTTGTGGAGCAAGTCTTATTAACTTATTCCATTTTTAAAATCTCAATATCATCAATGATTCTTTGCATTTCGTCAGCTTCAGTACCATCATAAAAGCCACGTATTTGTTTTTTCTTATCAATCAAAACAAATTGTTCGGTATGAATAAAGTCTTGATCACCACCATCTCCTTCATCCAAAACCGCAAAATAGGATTTTCTTGCTAACTCGTAAATATGCATTTTATCACCAGTTGTAATTTCCCATTTTCCATCAATAGCACCTTTTTTATCCGCATAAGCTCTTAAAACAGGTACACTGTCTATCCCTGGAGTAACGGAATGCGATAGAAATTTAATCTCATTATCATTTTTGTAGTATTCTTGAAGTTCGGCCATATTAACTGCCATAACCGGACAAATAGTTTGGCATCTGGTAAAGAAAAAATCTGCTACATAAATTTTATTCTCAAAATTTTCTTGAGTAATAATTTTACCATTTTGATTAATTAATTTAAAATCAGATACTTTATGATCTTTACTTATGTGCTTTAATGCATCATCCACCAATCGAGGGTTTACATCACTTGGATTAAAAACCGGTAGTTCACTTTTTGGTTTTACCATAAAATATAGAATTGGTAAAAAAATTAATGTGAAAAAAAATAAAAAAATAAAAGTAGACTTTGATTTTTTAAAAAACTTAATTAAGTACATTATTTGTATATTTGATGTTTCTTAGACTACCAAACGAATAGGTTTAAATAAATTGCTAAATTCTAATTAAACAAATTTACTTTATATGAAGCACATATTACTTTATATATTTATTTTATTTTACTTTGTGTCTGTTGGGCAAAAAGTAGAAATTATTACTAACGATGATTTAGATGAAATTGTTCATTTTGAAAAAAGAAATGCTGCCAATAAAATTACCTTTAAAGCGAATCCAAATACAACAAATTACGATTTAAAATACCACCGATTAGAATGGGCGGTTGATCCGACGATAGCTGAAATTAATGGTAAAGTAACCTCTTATTTTACCGCTAAAGATGATTTGAATCAAATTACTTTTGACTTAGCTTCTAATATGTCCGTTTCAAAAGTATCACAAAGAGGTGTAGATTTAAATTTTACACATAATTCAAACGAAGAACTTGTAATTGATTTATCGTCAACTCAAAATATTGGAGTGTTAGATTCCTTAACAATTACCTATGGAGGGAATCCGGTAAGTTCTGGTTTTGGTTCTTTTGAAATAAATACGCATGGATCTTCAAACACTCCCGTATTATGGACACTTTCAGAGCCATATGGGGCTAAAGGATGGTGGCCTTGTAAGCAAGATTTAATTGATAAAATTGACTCTATTGATGTTTATATAACGCATCCATCACAATACAAAGCTGCCTCAAACGGAGTTCTAAAATCTGAAATAGTTTCAGGAAACGATAAAATTACGCATTGGAAACACAAATTTCCAATACCAGCTTATTTGATTGCCATTGCTGTAACAAATTATACAGTTTATACGGATCATGTAGATAATGGCAATTTTGATGTTGTTAATTATGTTTATCCAGAAAACTTAAATACCGCTCAAGTAGGAACATCTATAACACCAGATATTATGGATCTTTTTGGAGAATTATTTGAGCCATACCCGTATGCTTCTGAGAAATACGGTCATGCCGAATTTGGTTGGGGTGGCGGTATGGAGCATACTACAATGACTTTTATGGGTGGATGGAATCGGAGTTTAATCGCTCATGAATTGGCTCACCAATGGTTTGGAAATAAAATTACTTGTAGTTCTTGGGAAGATATTTGGCTTAATGAAGGATTTGCTACCTATTTAGATGGTTTAGTCTATGAAAATTTTGATGGTGAAAATAATTTTAAAAGCTGGAGATTAAATCAAATTAATAATATTGTATCACAATCTGATGGATCTACATTTGTTAACGATACCACATCAGTTTCAAGAATCTTTAGTGGTAGGTTATCGTACAGAAAAGGATCCATGATTTTACATATGCTGAGGTACAAGTTAGGCGACGATCCGTTTTTTCAAGGCATAAAAAATTATCTATCCGATCCTGTTTTGGCATTTTCTTATGCTGCCACAAAAGATCTGAAAAATCATCTAGAAACTGTTAGTGGTGAAGATTTAACAGAATTTTTTAATGACTGGTTTTATGGAGAAGGATACCCTTCTTATGATGTTTCATGGCATCAAAATCCTACCAATAAAATTATTCGATTTACAGTGAACCAAACACAATCTCATAGCTCGGTTTCATTTTTTGAAATGCCTTTACCTATTAGGGTCAATGGCTCAGGAGGAGAATCAGAAATTGTACGATTGGAAGTAACCGATAACGGTCAAGTATTTGACACACCCATTAATTTTGATATTACTTCTATCGAAATTGATCCAGAATTCCAGTTGATATCTAAAAATAATAATGCTGTTTTAGGAGTTGATGATCTCACTTTGCATAACGAAATTACTATTTATCCCAACCCCGTTAAAAGTATTTTGACAATTAACAATAACAGTCCTGCACATTTAAAAAGAATTACTTTTTACGATGTTTTGGGAAAAATTGTATTGCAAAAAGAAAATCCTCAATCTAAGGTATCTATTGATGATTTAAATATTGGATTATATTTGTTAAAAATAGATACAGATAAAGGCGCTGTACACAAAACTATATTAAAAAAATAATTCTATTATAAATAAGGTTTTCGGACTTTTCATTCGATAACTCATTTTTAACATCTATTTTGCATCTACCAATTTCTTAATATACTTCATAAACCGTACATTTGTGCGATTTTAAAAATTCAGAAACAAATTAATGGAAACATTTATAAAAATTACTCAGTTTTTATTGAGTTTATCACTACTAATAATTTTACATGAATTAGGACATTTTATTCCTGCAAAATTATTTAAAACAAAAGTCGAAAAATTCTATTTGTTTTTTGATTACAAATTCTCCTTATTTAAAAAGAAAATTGGCGAAACAGTTTATGGAATAGGATGGATACCTCTTGGTGGATATGTTAAAATTGCTGGGATGATTGATGAAAGCATGGATAAAGAGCAAATGGAAAAACCACCTCAACCATGGGAGTTTCGTTCAAAACCAGCTTGGCAAAGATTGATTATTATGTTAGGTGGTGTTACCGTTAATTTCTTATTAGGTATATTTATTTACATCATGATGTTTAACGCTTGGGGCGAAGATTATGTTGGAGTTGAGGATGTTAAAAAAGGCTTTTCTGTTGTAGATAGTTTTAAAGAATTAGGTTTTCAAGATGGAGATAAAATCTTAAAAGTAAATGGTGAAGAACCTTTTAATGTTTTAGATGTAAATAAACATCTGTTTTTAAGAGATATTAACAAGATTGAAGTTGAACATGCTGATGGTCAAAACGAAAAAATAAATTTACCTGACGATATTGGTTTAACCATGTGGCAAAGTGGTGCTATGGAACCTTTTACGCCAAGAATAAATGCCGTGTTAGACAGTGTGCTACAAGATTCTCCTGCGAATAAAGCTGGATTATTAAAAGGGGATTATATTACTGATGTAAATAACGTACCAATAAGTTATTGGGATGAGTTTACCTCTATGGTAAGAAATAATGAAGATGCAAGTGAAATGCAAATTACGGTTAATAGAGATGGCATAATGAAAACCATTCAGGTTACACCAGGTAGTGATCAAAAATTAGGTGTTTACCCAAAAGGTTATACAGAAGATGTTATTGCAATTCATCATAATGATTATTCTTTTGGAGAAAGTATAAGTTTAGGAATGTCAAAAGCATATTGGACCTTAAAAGACTATATGGCTCAATTTAAATATGTATTTACAGAAAAAGGAGCAACAAGTTTAGGAGGGTTTATTACCATTGGCAGCATTTTTCCAGCTACATGGAACTGGCAAGCCTTTTGGAATATAACTGCCTTATTATCAATAATGCTTGGCTTTATGAACTTATTACCTATTCCAGCACTTGATGGTGGTCATGTGGTATTTGTATTATATGAAATGATTACAGGAAGAAAACCTAGTGATAAATTTTTAGAGTATGCACAAATTACTGGTTTTATCTTATTAATTGCCTTACTACTTTTTGCAAATGGGAACGATGTTTATAAGTGGTTAACGGGACAGTTTTAGAACGTTTTAATTTCGATTCTAAGTTTTATAAATTTGATTTATGCTAAAAAAATACTGCCTATTATTTTTCATAATTTCTAATTTCACTTCCTTTTCACAATCGATATCGGTAAATTTTTTCAAGCTTTCATCACCTGAAAAACATTGGGTTATATTTCATCCATTTAAAGCTAAAAAAGCATTTATAATATCTAACGAAACCTTAAGAATAACAGATTCTATTTCAAAAACAAATTTAATTGATGACGATATTAATGGCGGACAATTAGACGCCTTTAAACACAGTTTTTGGATGGCATGTTTAACTCAGAAAATAGGTTCAAAATCTGCCTTAAAATTAGGAGATGTTCATGAAAAGGGTAATTATATATCTTATAAAAAAGGATTAAATGAAGATGGAAATTTACCAGATAAAATTTCCTCAACTATGGATTTATTTAATAATAAAATTGGATCTAAAATTGCCATTGATAATTTAAAAATTACAAACAAGGAGTTAATCCTATTCATAATTGAAGAAATTAACAATGGTAATATGAGAATTCTAAAAAAAGATAATTATCATAATTTCTTGAATTGTTCTGGTGATATTATTTCAAAAGAAACCCTAAAAGGGAAATGGGAAAATGATAAATGCTTAATTCCTTCCAATTCTAATTTCAAAACAACAAATTAAGAAAATCTTTAATGTTATAAAACATAGATTATCCCCTACTTTTATACAAATTATTCTAATTTCTCATAATCTTTAAAAGTCGATAGATTTAAACTTTCCACATGTTTTCTATACTCTGGCCAATCCGTTTCATAAAACTTATTGATATCTAAAATAACTCCATCCAATTTATCATAAGCATTTTTAACAAGTTGTTTTTCCGTTTTACCTGGTTTTTCCTGTAAGGAACCAACATACCAATTTGCAGTATTCAAATACGAAATATTTGTTGGTTCTTTTGTTGCTGTTATTCCTTGTCTTTTATCTTCTTTACCTAGAATATCATTTAATAAAACGTCAATTTGTTTTATTATAGAATCACTCTCTTTAATAAAATCTTTATACTTTTTCTTATCAATATCCTTGGCTTGGTTTTTATAATCTTGAGTAATTTTTTTTGATTCTTTCAATTGCTCAGTGGATCTATAGGCAAGATCAAATTTAGTTTCAATCTCTTTTTGTAAATCGTATTTACTTTGTAAAACATCATTAGAAATAGGTATTCTAGGATCATATTTAACGGTAATCAGGGTTGAATCTTTATTTTCCTTATAGTTCAAAACTAATTTGTAATCACCTGGCAATACTGTTACTCCTCTAGGTTCCGATTTGCTTTTACTGGCTTTTCGAGAAGGTCTTTTTACTCCTTTTTCATTCAAATACCAATACATACGGTTCAAACCATTTTCTTTAGGTATTTTTTGTTTTAATGTTCTTATCAAATCATTATTTGCATTATAGATATTTAAAACAATACTGTCGTTTTTTTTACTTTTTTCTTTACTCTTTGATTCTGAATTAATAGGTTTTGTTGATTCAGATTTATTACTTTTTTTAGGTTTGTTAATTACATAACTAATCATGGCGCCGCTTTTTCTGTTATCACCATTAAAAATTGCATTTCCACCAAACCTTGTTCCGCTAGCTTGTTGATTTTGTGTTATATAAGCTGTGGGCGGTTCAAATATTTTAAGTGTATCATTTAAAATGCCTGCTCCTTTTTTCGCCATTTCTCTTAATGGTCTTATATCATCAAAAACATAAAAAGATCGACCAAAAGTTGCAATATCTAAATCGTGTTCCTTTGGATGAATTACCATATCCATCGTTGGAACACTCGGGTAGTTTTCTGTCCATTTGGTCCAAGATTTTCCTTCATTAATGCTAACGTAGAGACCGTTTTCTGTCCCTAAAAAAACTAAATTTTTATTAATTGGGTCTTGTACAAAAGATAAAGTATATCCAAAAGTTTCTGATTTACTGTTTAATAAACTTTCCCAAGTCTTTCCATAATCTCTAGTTCGAAATAAATAAGGTTTAAAATCGAAATTTCTATAATTATTTACAACCGCATAGGCTTCACCTTTACTAAAAGTTGACGGTTTAACTTGAGCTATCCAACCATTTTTGGGAAAACTTGATAATGTAGGTGTACTATTTTTCCAATTCTCACCTCCATCTTTGGTGATTTGTATTTTACCATCATCTGTACCAACCCAGATTACATTTTTTTCTAATGTACTTGGGCTAATAGCTAGAATTGTGCAATAATTTTCTGCGCCGGTGGCATCCATAGTTAAACCTCCACTTTCATATTGTTTTTGTTTATTCAGATCATTTGTCGTAAGATCAGGAGAAATAATATCCCATTCATGTCCCTTGTTTGTTGATTTATGCACAAACTGACTTCCAAAATAAATTGTATTACTATCGAATGGATCCATTGCAATGGCCGAATTCCAATTAAATCTTAATTTTATATCTGGATTTGGATGTGTCGGTCTAATCATTTTTGCTAAACCTGTTTCTCTATCATATCTTCCAACAAAACCTTGTTGTGACATTGCATATCCAAATCGTGAGCTTTTTGGATCTGGAATTACGTCAAAACCATCGCCAAACATTAGTTCTTGCCAATATGAATTTCTAATTCCTTGAGATTTTAAAACATAAGCCGGTCCAATCCAAGATCCATTATCTTGCATTCCACCATAAAGGTGATACGGAAAATCATTATCTACATTAATATGATAAAATTGCCCTACAGGTAAATTCTCTACAAAACGCCAAGTCTTACCCTTATCTTTGGTAATATTTAATCCACCATCATTACCATCAATCATAAAACTGGGATTTTCTGGGTGAATCCACCATGCATGATGATCAGGGTGAACACCAACATTTGTACCATATGCAGGCATTAATTGTTGAAATGATTTACCTCCATCAATACTATAATTCACATAGGTGAAAACAGTATATATTCTATTTTCATTTTGTGGATCAACAAAAATATCAGAATAATAAAATGGACGATTACCAATTCCTGAAGCGCCTCTTCCACTTGATTTATCATTAATTTTTTCCCACTTAAACCCTCCATCAACTGATTTATATAAGGCGTTTTTTTTAGCTTCAATTAATGCATAGACAACTTTTGGGTTACTTTGAGAAATTGCTAATCCAATTCTTCCTAGATTTCCTTTAGGTAATCCATCTTCATCCGTTTTCTTTTTCCAATTTTCACCTCCATCAAAAGAAATATATAAACCAGATCCTTCACCTCCAGAATTAAAAGTATATGGTTTTCTGCGGTGTTCCCACATGGCTGCAATCAATTTATTAGGGTTTGAAGAGTCAACCACCAAATCAGCGGCTCCTGTTTTATTATTGACAAAGAGAATTTTTTTCCAAGACTTTCCTCCATCTGTGCTTTTGAATATACCACGTTCGGGATGTTCACCCCATGGAGACCCTATCGCTGCTACATAAATTGTATTAGGATTATCTCTATCAATAATAATTCGATGTATGTTTCGAGTTTTTTCTAAACCCATTAAATTCCAATTTTCTCCTCCATCAATACTTTTATAAATTCCATAACCGCCATTTAAACTATTTCTAGGGTTCCCTTCACCAGTACCAACCCAAATTACATCTGGGTTACTTTGTTGAATTGTTATGGCTCCAATTGCTTGTAAATTTTCTTTATCAAAAATTGGCTTCCAATCGACACCTTCACTCTCCGATTTCCAAACTCCACCTGATGCTGCACCAACATAAATAACATTTGGTTGATTATTGACAACATCAATTGCTGTAATTCTTCCACTCATTCCTGCCGGACCTACCGCTCTTGGATGCATCCCTTTTAATTTTTTAATATCTATTTGCTGCGCATGTAAAATTGAAGTAAGTAGAACAAAAAAGAAGAGTAATTTTTTCATAATATTTCTATAATTAGAATTGAAATTAGGTGTTAATTTTTTGGTATATTGCAGTCTATATATTTTTTTTATATTAAATACCGGATGCAACTAAAATTAGTTAAATATACAAGTTTATTTTTTTTCTTACTAATAAGCTGTTTACATACTTTAACCGCACAAGATTACTTACCCGAAAAGCCAAAAATTGAAACTAGCGTTTATGATTATGCTAAAATGATGAGTGGTTTCGAGGCAAAGTCTTTAGAGCAAAAATTAATTCGTTATAACGACACCACATCAACTCAAATAGTAATTGTTACTGTTAATTCTTTAGAAGGAAACGATATTTCGTTATATGGAACGGAGTTAGCCCATAAATGGGGTATTGGACAAGCAGGAAAAGACAATGGTATACTAGTTTTAGTATCAAAAGAAGATAGAAAAATTAGTATAAGAACAGGTTATGGTA
>Ga0209633_10002623_pt1 | contig 17151 bp, 13 predicted proteins | sample Cruoilmetagenom1_FD_187290 | JGI IMG/M metagenome (GOLD analysis project Ga0209633, IMG submission 187290) | Oil polluted marine microbial communities from Coal Oil Point, Santa Barbara, California, USA - Sample 1 (SPAdes) (version 2) | ecosystem: Environmental > Aquatic > Marine > Oil seeps ... | reverse complement strand
CATGTACACCTGCACCAGCGGTTACAAATGAGGATAAGGTAGAAATATTAAATGTATTTTTCCCATCGCCACCAGTACCACATAAATCGACAGTATTATAATCAGAAAAATCAACAGCAATACACAGATTTAATAGGGCATCTCTAAAACCCTCTAATTCTTCAACGGTAATACTTCTCATCATATATACTGTTAAAAAAGAAGCTATCTGACTTTGATTGTAATCTCCTTTAGAAATATTTACCAATGCCTGTTTTGCTTCTTCTTTTGAAATAGCTTCGTGATTGATCAGTCTGTTTAATAGTTGTTTCATTCCCCTCCTAACCTCCCCAAAGGGGAGGAATTATTATGTTAATTATTTTTTTTAGTACACTATCAGTAAACAATATGGACTGCGAACTGAAGACTGCTATTGCTAACTACTCACCCAATTTTCTAACATCTGCTTACCGTCAGGTGTCAATACAGATTCAGGATGAAATTGTACTGCTTTTACATCGTATGTTTTATGCCGTAATGACATGATTTGCCCGTTAGTATCAACAGAAGTTACTTCAAGCTCTTCTGGTAAATTTGTATCTACCACCCAAGAATGATATCGACCAACTTTTAATTTTTTTCCCAACTCTTTAAAGAGTGATTCATCATCTACAGTTACCTTTATTTCAGTTGCTACTCCGTGATAAACGGTATCTAAATTAATGATTTTTCCTCCAAAAACTTCGGCGATGGCTTGTTGACCTAAACAAACTCCCAACACACTTTTTGTTGCAGCATACTCTTTGATGATTGGTTTTAACAAACCTGCTTCATCTGGAATTCCCGGGCCAGGTGACAACACAATCTTATCAAAAGGCTCTACTTCTTCTAAAGTTAATTTATCGTTTCGTTTTACGGTTACATCACAACCTAAATCCTCTAAATAATGGACTAAATTATACGTAAAACTATCGTAATTGTCTATGACTAATATTTTTTTCATTCTTTTTATTCTTTTTTGTCATTCCCACGAAAGTGGGAATCTCATAATTTTATTTCTTTTATGAGATACTGAAACCTCCGAAGTCTCGGGACAGGAATGACAAATCATTGCTACTTACACTCTTTCAGCTAATTCAATTGCTTTTGTCAAGGCTCCTAATTTGTTATATACTTCTTGTAATTCATGTGCTGGGTTAGATTTAGAAACTAATCCAGCTCCAGCTTGCCAGTGCAATTGATGGTTTTTACTTAAAAAAGTTCGTATCATAATCGCATGGTTATAATTACCATCAAAATCCATAAAACCTATAGCACCTCCATAAAAAGTTCTATTTGTTTTTTCATATCTTTCAATCAACTGCATGGCTTTGTGTTTAGGAGCTCCACTTAAAGTTCCTGCAGGAAATGTATCAGCAACCACTTGCATAGTGGTTGTATTTTTATCCTTTTTTCCAACCACTTTACTCACCAAATGAATGACATGAGAAAAAAATTGTACTTCTCTGTAGGTTTCTACCTTAACCTGGCTACCATGTCGACTTAAATCATTTCTAGCCAAATCTACCAACATCACATGCTCTGCATTTTCTTTTTCATCTACTGATAATTGCTTGGCCAAATCAGCATCTTTTTCATCATTACCTGAACGCTTAAAAGTTCCTGCAATAGGATGAATTTCTGCTTGATTATCTTTAACTACCAATTGTGCTTCTGGTGAACTTCCGAAAATTTTAAAATCTCCATAATCAAAATAAAACAAATATGGTGACGGATTGATACTACGTAATGTTCTATACACGTTAAACTCATCGCCTTTAAAACCTTGTGTGAATTTTTTTGACAACACCAATTGAAATACATCACCTCTTGCACAATGATTTTTTGCAATATTTACCTGTTCCTTATATTCGTTATCTGTAAGATTTGATTTAATTTCTCCATCCTTCAAAAATGGATATGTTGTAAAATTTTGAGCTTTTATCAATTGATGAATACTCTCAATATTACTTTCTGTAGTATAAGTATGTGCAAAAATATAAGCGTTGTTTTTAAAATGATTAAAGGCAATAATATTTTGATAAACAGCATAAAAAACTTCAGGAATTTCTAAAGAATTTTCTTTTTTTGAAATTTCAATATCTTCAAAATACCGAACGGCATCATAGGTTGTATAGCCAAAAATTCCGTTATTAATAAATTTAAAATTTTGATCTTTATCAACTTCAAACCGTTTTGAAAACTGATGAATTTCATTGGGAACATCAATAGTATCATCAATTAGTAGTTGTTTAGTACTGCCATCAGGAAAAGTTTGAGTAATTTTTTCATTTTGCACTTTAATTGTTGCTATCGGGTTAAAACAGATATAAGAAAAACTATTATCATTACCATGATAATCACTACTTTCTAATAAAATACTATTAGGATACTTATCTCTAATTTTAAGATAAACACTTACAGGCGTAATAGTATCTGCAATTATTTTTTTATGATCTGTTGTAAGACTATATCTTTTCATTTTTTATGCTGCCTCGAGTAATTAGAGATCGAGAGTTTTAATTCTTGTTGTTAGTTTTTTTAACTGCTGAAATAAATTCAATAAAAACAAAAAAGGCTTGTCGTGATTGACAAGCCTTTATATATATTATTTTAAATACAATAATAGGTTTACTTCACGAATATTGAGTTTCGAGAGCACCACCACCATTTTGTATTTAATACTGTATTCATATCTAATTTGATTTAGACAAATGTAATCATTTTTTTGAATTCACAAAATATAAACTCAACTCAAATAGCTTTTAGGGAATTTTGACGAATTTAATTTTTTCTTTGTCAAGGCAAAATTTTCAAGCATAGCCTTAGTTACGGTTTGAAATTTTAACGCAGAGAAAGGGAAAAAGAAAGAGTGAAAAAATCGAAAAGCTATTTGAGTTGAGTTTATAGTACACTACAATCTTTTTTATGGAACCAATTGCACTTCTTTCCAAGCAGTACCATTATGAAAATATAATTTATTATCTGTACCTACATATAAATCACCTAAAGCACCACCGGCTGGAGCTGCTGCTTGAGGTTCTAAACGCATTGCACCACCAATATGTACTTTTTGTAGTGGAGCTTCTACACCTACACCGATGTTACCATTAAAGTAAGAATCAGCATTTGAATCTGAATAGATTGAATAATTCTTAGTTGTTCCTTTGTTAAATGTTTCATCAATATATAAGGCATAACCATTCGTTGTTGTTCCTGTACCTAAATGTTGAAGGTATAAACCAACAGCATCAGTAATTGTTCCGTTATTTGTAATAGAACCAACAGCACCACTAACAAAACCCATGTTTCCAGAATTTTCAATCTCACCCCAAGAACCAAATCCAAGAGAAACAGTTCCTCCAGCAACATTTGCTACAGTACTTCTCCCTCCTATAGCAAATGACATGGCTCCTATATTTGCATTATTTGCTGTACTCGCTATTCCAATAGTTGATTCATTTATACCTGTGCCATCATATATAGCACTAACTAAAACTGGCAAATTATGGTTTGTTGTTGTTGTTTTGACTTCTACATACAATTTATGAGCTGTAGAAAAAGTATTTCTCCCTATACCGACTCTGTCTGCATAATATGCAATATCTGGAGTAGCACCATCTACAAATTTTCCACTTCCTGTAGCTTCTTTCCATAAAGCACCATCATTTATCCAAACTGATTTTGTGTCAGTATCAAAAACTTGTAAACCCATTGCAGGACTCGCAATAGCAGTTCTTTGTACTGTTGTCATTCTAGGCATTAAAAAACCTTTATCTGTTGCAGTAATGTCTAATGCTGATGATGCATCTGGACTTGTTGTACCGACACCTACTTGTGCGAAACTTGCAAAAGCAGTTGTAAACATAAATACTGCTACTTGTATCTTTTTTCTCATAATTTTTAGCTTATCTTATTTAACTATTATTTTTTTAACCCCTTGTTTTCCTTCTTGTTCAAACTTTAAGAAATAAACGCCATTTCGTAGATTTGGTTTCAAAATCTCTCCTTTACCACTTTGAACAGTTACATCCTTAAATATCCTTATTCTTTTACCCATAAAATCATAAAGAGTGACTTGTAAATTTTCTGAATGTGTTACAGTAAATTGAATGTGTTTTTCTGCGTTTTCAATCGGGTTTGAAATGATACGAATATCATTTGACTGAAATAAATCATCAATACTAAGTACCGCTTGATGATCTATACCAAAAGTATATTGAGTGAAATTTCCTAAGGTTATTTCATTGGCAACATCACTAGTTACCGTTCCATTTAAAAGGTCTCCAGTTACTGTATTGGTGTTTATTGCACTTGCTAAACCCCAAACTCCTCCATTAAGACCTACAATTGAAACCGAACTTAAATTACCGCCATTATCATTTACTAGCGATGTAATATCACTATCTGAATTCCATGGTAATGTGATTACCGCATTACCTGATAACTTCCAAAACTCTTTAGTTGAAACCGCATCAACATCTGTTCCGTTTGTACCAACTGTTGGCATAATATTAAAATAGGATGCCTCTATGGTTCCTGTATGATTGGCAAATACTGGAGCATAAACACCATTATTACCTGTAGGTAATTTGGTGGTTCCATCTCCGTAAGCAATCACTTTTCCATTGACGTATTCGCTAAGCGAACCCCAATCATTTTCAGCTTCAACAGAAAATATTCCTGTTGAACCTAAAGTTACAATTGTACTACTGGTAGTAAAGGGCATTTCCTTTCCTAAGTAAAACTCCGTATTGTCACCCACATACAATTCTTGTGTATAACCTATTTGAAAAGTAAATACTGCAATACAAATTAGTGTAAAAAACTTATTCATAAACATTTGATTTGTAACAAAAATATATAATTATCTGTATATATAACAATTAATACCTTTTTTATCCTAATGATTATTTATATTTTATTTTAAAATAAATAATAATGATAGCTAATATTGCCGTAATTAAATTGGCAACGATCATAGCAATACTATGTGTAACTATACCATAGGTAAACCATAGTATAACCCCTATAAAAAAAAGGGTGAACATGGTTAATGACAAGTTTTCAGCAGATTTTGTTTTCCAAATCTTATATACTTGTGGTACCAATGAAGCGGTTGTTAAAGCACCTGCAAGTAAACCAACAATTTCTATAGTTGCTATCATCCTACAATATTTACAATTTTACCAGGCACTACAATTACTTTTTTAGGTGTTCTGCCTTGCAATTGTGCTTGAGTTTTTTCATGTGCCATCACTGCTTCTTCAATTTCATCTTTGCTTAAGTCTAAGGAAAGCTCCATTGTAAAACGCATTTTACCATTAAAAGAAATAGGATAGGTCTTTGAACTTTCTACCAAATACTTTTCCTCAAATTTAGGAAATGGAGCTGTTGAAATAGATTCTGTATGACCCAATTTATTCCATAATTCTTCTGCAATATGTGGTGCATATGGCGAAATTAATATGATTAAAGGCTCTAAAATCTCTCTACTGGTACATTTTTGAGCGGTTAACTCATTTACAGCAATCATAAAAGTAGAAACCGAAGTGTTGAATGAAAAATTTTCAATGTCTTCTTCTACTTTTTTGATGGTTTTGTGGAGAACCTTAAATTCCTCCCCCGAAGGGGGAGAACCCGCATCCAGTTTTCCCCCTTCGGGGGAAGTAAAGGGGGAATATAATTTCCACAACTTCTTTAAAAAACCATGCACACCCGTAATACCCGCGGTATTCCAAGGTTTTGCTTGTTCTAGCGGCCCTAAAAACATTTCATACAAACGTAAACTATCTGCTCCATATTGCTCGCAAATGGCATCAGGATTGACAACATTGTATTTAGATTTGGACATTTTTTCGACTTCGCGCCCAACAATGTAAGATCCTTTATCATTTAAAATAAATTCCGCATCTTTATATTCTGGTCTCCATTTTTTAAAGGCTTCAATATCTAATTCGTTTGAAGTATTTATTAAAGAAACATCTGTATGAATAGGCGTATAATCAGACCATTTATTTTCATTATTTTCAATTTCTTTTAGGGAGCCTAATAAATTAATAGAATGTTCATTGAGCTTCTTTGTTGAATTTTCAATGATCTTTCTTTCTTCAATAACTTTATCCATTACATCTTTACTCACAAAAATTACCCTTTTTTCAGTATCAGTAACATTTTCTTTACTGTATTCCCATCTATAAACAAACGCACTGGTTCCCAAAATCATCCCTTGGTTAATCAGCTTTTTTGCATATTCATCAACAGGTACAATGCCTTTATCAAATAAGAATTTTTGCCAAAAACGTGAGTATAATAAATGCCCTGTAGCATGTTCGCTACCACCAATATATAAATCGACTTCTTTCCAGTAGTTGACCGCCTTTTGAGAGAAAATTTCATCTTCGTTATGAGCATCCATATAACGATTAAAATAGAAAGAGCTTCCTGCCCAACCTGGCATGGTGTTCAACTCCAAAGGAAACACTGTTTTATTATCAATTTTCTCATTACTTACTACTCTATTCTCACTACTATTCCATGCCCAAACTTCAGCATTCCCCAATGGAGGTTTTCCATCTTCGGTGGGTAAGTATTTTTCTACTTCTGGTAGGCGGATAGGTAAATCCCTTTCGTCTATCATTTGTGGCAACCCATCTTTATAATACACAGGAAAAGGCTCTCCCCAATACCGTTGACGACTAAATACAGCATCACGTAATCTGTAATTTATTTTACCCTTGCCTTGACCGAGTTTTTCCAACTCGTAAATGGCTAGTTTTGTGGCTTTTTTATAATTTAATCCGTTTAAGAAATCACTATTAGCAATGACTGTATTTTCTTTATCGGCGAAAGCTTCTTCGCTAATATCTACACCTTCAAATATATTAGGAATGTTAATATCAAAATGCTTGGCAAAATCATAATCACGTTGATCGCCACAAGGCACAGACATTACCGCACCTGTTCCGTAGCCAGCTAATACATAATCGCCTATCCAAATAGGGATGGGTTTTTTTGTAAAAGGATGCTCAGCATAAGCACCTGTAAACACACCAGAAATGGTTTTTACATCTGCCATTCTTTCGCGTTCGCTACGTTTTGCAGTAGCGGTTATATAAGCTTCTACTGCTTCTTTTTGTGCTTGGGTTGTGATTTGTGATACCAATTCATGTTCTGGAGCTAGAGTCATAAAACTGACCCCAAAAATGGTATCAGGGCGAGTTGTGAAAACGTCAATCTCCCTAACCCCCGAAGGGGAGATATTGGAGATTTCTAATTCTTTTTTTATCTTACTTAAAACATTGTCTATATCTCCTAAGACTTCTTCGTTTTTGAAACGAATAACTTTATAACCTAGTTTATTAAGTATATCTGTTCGTTGTTGATCTTGTTCTTTTTGAGAATCATGAATTTTACCATCAACCTCTATAATTAGTTTTTTTGTAAGGCATACAAAATCGACAATAAAATCAGCTATTAAATGTTGTTGTCTAAACTTAGCATCTAGGTTTTTAGCTCTCAAGCTTTGCCATAAAGCATCCTCAGCAGGAGTAGGGTTAGCTCTCATTTTTTGAGCTTTTTCAATCAATAAATGAGAGTTATTTCTACCAGTCATATAACCAGCTTTGGCTCCCCCTCCTTCGGAGGGGGCTGGGGGGAGGATATTGAAAGTCGCCATTGCCCCCACAGATCTCCCAATCCAATTCGTTTGTGAATCTTTTAAAGGTTGTGGCCAATCAATGGTATTTAATCCGTCTAATAAACGTTGTGCATATGCGGTGATTCGCATAGACCATTGTTTCATTTTTTTACGAACTACAGGATGCCCTCCACGTTCTGAAACGCCATTTATAATTTCGTCGTTAGCTAGGACGGTTCCTAATTCGGGACACCAATTTACTTCGGTTTCAGATAAAAATGTTAATCGGTATTTTAATAAAATTTCTTGTTGTTCTTGTTCAGAAAAGCCATTCCAATCATCTGCCGTGAAAGTATTGGAAGTCCTTCCCTTTGGGAAGGATTTAGGATGGGCTTCATCCGCGGAAGCGTTAACCTTATTATTTCCTTCTTTTTCAAAAATAGCAATTAGCTTGCTAATATCTTCGGCTTTATCACTGTCTTTATTATACCATGAGTTATAGAGTTGAATAAAAATCCACTGTGTCCATTTATAAAATTTTGGGTCAGAAGTACGGACTTCCCTACTCCAATCGAATGAAAAACCAATGCTATCTAATTGACGACGATACGTTTTAATATTGGTTTCAGTTGTAATTGCTGGATGCTGCCCTGTTTGAATAGCATATTGCTCTGCAGGCAAACCAAAACTATCATACCCTTGCGGATGCAAAACATTAAAGCCTTTATGGCGTTTGTAACGAGCATAAATATCTGAAGCTATGTAACCTAATGGATGTCCGACGTGTAGACCTGCTCCTGATGGATAAGGAAACATATCCAGTACATAATATTTAGGTTTCATTTGCTCCCCACCTTTGGAGGGGTCGGGGGAGATTGCTTCAAAGGTTTTATTTTCTGCCCAATATTTTTGCCATTTGGCTTCTATCTCGTTAAAATGGTAACTCATTTTTTTTGCTTTGACTGATTTGTTTTACACCCCTATAGTCCCCTCAAGGGGACAATCCAAATAATTATACTTTCGTGAGATAGGTATATATTAAAGATGTGATGTAGAATTTACATGTGCAAATTTAAGATTAATACAGGACAAAGAAAAGACTTTGCTTTAATAAACTACCTTGGCCCAAGAGTATGGAGAGATTAAACAGGAATTCTTGTTTATTTCACTTTAAAAAACTACCTACTTAGTTGGTGGTAATGTTATGTTGGCTTTGCCTATTTTTTAGACCTCACAGGTTTTAAAAACCTGTGAGGTCTTTTTAATTTAAAAATATCTAAATTATTTTACTTTTGTTTCTCACTTCTCCTTTTAGGGATTTTCCAAAGCCACCTTCTTAGAAGGTGAGATTTTTACTTCGAAGCAAGCGTTGGGGAATCTGTCTTATCGGCACGTAGGTTAACCCCTTTTTGCTATCGCCCTTTGATTAAAATACAGCATGTAAAAGCTTCGCAGAATAGAGTATCCAAATCATAGATGCAATTGCGGAAAGATTCATGGCGTAACCAAATAAATTCATCTGAGCTAAACTATATGGTTTGTCTTTAAAAAGTATAAAAATATCTATCAACAACCATAAAGAAAAGATAGCTAAAAATCCTGATAGGACATAATCCTCAAACCAAAATGTTAAAATATAAACTTCAATAAAAAGAAAAGCTAACATTAGAAATTTAGTGTTTTTCCTGCCAATTAATGTTGCAGTTGTTTTCTTTCCTGCCTTGATATCTGGTTCTATATCCATAATTTCACCTGCAATATGAGATTGAAAAGCAAAAAGAGATAAATACAAAATAGTTTGCCATGGCAGCATCTGTAAATCATTTAAAACAATACTAAAAAATGCGGTAAAAACGTAGCCTATTTGGATGGCAATTTCAAAAGGAGGTCTTTCCTTTATTCTAAAAGGCTTAAAATTATAGAGTATATTTATCACTATCATAAAGAGTAATAGCAACAACATTTTATATCCAGAAAGTATCGTGAAAATAATGATAAAAGGAAGAAGAATAAACGTTGTTTTTAAGGGGATTAAAGCGAGTTGTTTTTTAGTGGACTTGGCTCCAAACAAAAAATTTCCTTTTCTTTGATTGACTTGGTCAGCTTTAAAATCATTATAATCATTCAAACCATAAACCAAATAATTTAGCGGAAAAGTAACAAAAGCTAAGCCTAGCCAAAAAACAGAATTTTCCCAAAAATGAGTTTCTATACTAAATGGTACAAGATAAATCCAAATGGTAGGAAACCATAATCCAGGTCTAGAGATTTTTAAATCGTGCAATAGTTTTTGTTTTGAATAAGCAAACTTAAGTCTAAACTACTTAATCACAAAGCAGAAAGTTTTATATATTTACTGCATAAATCATCCCTTATGAAAAAATTATTCTTTTTGTTTGTCATTATTATCATGTCTTGTACTGCTCAAGAGAAAGTAGATTTAATCATTACGAATGCCAATATCTATACAGTGAATGCTAATTTCGCTAAAGCGGAAGCATTTGCAATAAAAGACGGGAAGTTTATTGGGGTTGGTACTACTTCAGCAATTCAAAAACAGTTTGTTACTGAGCAAATAATAGATGCAAAAGGCAAGACGATTGTACCAGGCTTGATAGATGCCCATTGTCATTTTTATGGATTAGGCTTACAACAACAAAAAGTTGATGTTACTGGTACCAAAAGTTATGATGAAGTATTGCAAAAAATAGCTGAATTCTATCAAAAAAACAAACCAAATTTTCTTACTGGTCGCGGATGGGATCAGAATGACTGGGAAGTCAAAGAATTTCCTACAAATGAAAAATTAAATCAATTTTTCCCTGAAATTCCAGTGGCTATTGCAAGAATTGACGGACATGCCTTACTTGTTAATGCAGTGGCATTAGAACTTGCAGGGATAAATGAAAATACAAAAATAGAAGGTGGAGAAATTGTCAAAAAAGAAGGTGTTATTACTGGCGTGTTGATAGATAATGCAATGGACTTGGTCTATAAAATCATTCCTAAACCGAGTAAACAAGAATCGACTTTAGCTTTAAAAAATGCTGAAAAAATATGTTTTGATTTGGGTTTAACTACAGTTGATGATGCTGGTTTAGATCGAGAAATTATAGAATTGGTTGATAGCTTACAACAAGCGGGTGAATTAAAAATACGCATGTATGCGATGGTTACTGCTGATCAGAAAAATCTAGACTATTACCTTAATAAAGGAATCAGTAAAACTGAGCGTTTGAATGTACGTTCATTCAAATTTTATGGTGATGGTGCTTTGGGTTCTAGAGGTGCTGCAATGCGAAAAATGTATAGTGATAAAGCCAATCATTTTGGAGCATTAATCTTTGATGTAAAGACGATAAGAAATACAGCGAAGCGTATTGCTGATTCTGAATTTCAGATGAATACACATGCTATTGGAGATTCTGCTAATCATATCATGTTAGAAACCTATAAGCAAGTATTAAAAGATAAAAAGGATAGACGTTGGCGAATTGAACATGCACAAATATTGTCTCCAGAAGATTTTGATGCTTTTTAGCAAATTATTCCTTCTATTCAGCCAACACATGCTACATCTGATATGTATTGGGCTAAAGATAGAGTTGGTGCAGATCGTATTAAAACTGGTTATGCCTATAAGGATTTACTAGAAAAGTATGGAAAAGTGGCGTTGGGGACAGATTTTCCTGTAGAAAAAGTAAACCCGATGTTGACTTTTTACGCTGCTGTTGCTAGAAAAGATTTAAATAATTTTCCTGATGGAGGATTTCAATCTGAAAATGCATTATCACGAGAAGAAACCTTAAAAGGAATGACCATTTGGGCAGCCTATGCTAATTTTGAAGAAGCCGAAAAAGGATCTATTGAAGTGGGTAAACTAGCCGATTTTATTTTACTTGATCAAAATATTATGGAAGTTGATATTCAAGAAGTCCCAAAAACAAAAGTACTGGAAACCTATGTTGGTGGTGAAAAGGTGAACTAAAAATCCAACTTCAAATAAATGAAATCGGATTTTCATTAGTCTTTTCTTCTTTTTTGAGAGATATTAATTACTATTAAAAAAACAAAAGACCATTATCTTTTAACAACAGCTTGCTCTTTTTTAAATTTAAGTGGAATATTAATTCTAGTTACATCCCAACCTAAAACCATATTCAACTGCTCTTCATCATCGCTAAATGAAATTGAAAATATTTCAAGTTCTTCCCCTTTCTTAACAGGTACAGAAATCTTAGCTATATTAAATGCTGGGTTATATTGAAAAGAACCCCAAACATCAGTTTGAGAGTTTAAAATAACTTCCCATTTTTCCTTACCAGGAATGGTCACTAATACATAAGTGCCAGCTTTAACTTTGGCATTACCAAATTGAACATCTTTATAAAATTTAACTTCAGTAGCTTCATTCGCTCCTGTTCGCCATAATTTATCAAAGTGTACAGTATTACCAAAAACGGCTGAACTATCTTTTTTAGGCCTTCCGTAAAGAACTTTCACCAAAGGTGGTGTTATTTTACTTTGTCGATAATATGAAATGTCATGCGAAATATCATCAACGGCTACAAAACCTTGAGCGTTGATTTCAGTAGTGAAAGAAAATAATAGTAGGAGGGGGATACTAATAGAATAGTAAAGTTTTATCATCAAATAGTTTAGTTTTTAGAAGATATATAACGTTTGTATTTTTTTTTTAGTATTTAAAACTCTAATTAATTTATTCATTATTATTTATTATAGTTTCAATATTTTATAATTAATACATTTTTAATGATAAATTGTAATTATATTACATCTTTTTGTTTTCATATTTAAATAAAAAACTAACATTTGCAGTCTAAATTAGAAATATAAAATATTATGTGCGGAATTGTATGTGCCTTTGATTTAAAAGAAAATGCTGAGGCTTTAAGACCTCAATTGTTAGAGATGTCTAAAAAAATTCGTCATCGTGGTCCAGATTGGAGTGGTATTTATTGTGATGACAAAGCAATATTGGCTCATGAACGTTTGGCTATTGTTGACCCTGCCTCTGGCAAACAACCTTTATTTAGTGAAGACAAAAATCTGATATTAGCTGCCAATGGCGAAATTTACAATCATAGAGAATTACGTAAACAATTTGAGGGATCTTACAATTTTCAAACAGAATCTGATTGTGAAGTCATTTTAGCATTATATCAGAAAAAAGGCGTTGACTTTATAGATGAAATGAACGGTATTTTTGGTTTTGCCATTTATGATGTTGAAAAAGATGAATATTTTATTGCTAGAGACCATATGGGTATTATTCCTCTATATATAGGATGGGATCAAAACGGAACCTTTTATGTTGCTTCAGAACTAAAAGCTTTAGAAGGTGTTTGTACCAAAATAGAATTATTCCCTCCTGGTCATTATATGTCAAGTAGTGATGGAAAATTTGTAAAATGGTACCATAGAGACTGGACAGAATACAATGCAGTAAAAGACAATGAAACGAGCATTCAAGAAATTAAAGAAGCCTTAGAAGCTGCTGTACATAGACAATTAATGTCTGATGTGCCTTATGGAGTTTTACTCTCTGGAGGGTTAGACTCATCTGTCACCTCAGCAATAGCAAAAAAATATGCTGAAAAACGTGTCGAATCTAATGATACTAAAGAGGCTTGGTGGCCACAATTACATTCCTTTTCTGTAGGATTAGAAGGCTCACCAGATTTGGCTGCTGCTAGAAAAGTAGCAGATCATATTGGTACGATTCACCATGAAATTAAATTTACCATTCAAGAAGGTTTAGATGCTATTCGCGATGTGATTTATAATTTAGAAACTTATGATATAACTACCATTAGAGCTTCTACGCCTATGTATTTAATGGCCAGAGTCATCAAATCTATGGGAATAAAAATGGTATTGTCTGGCGAAGGAGCTGATGAACTTTTTGGAGGCTATTTGTATTTTCATAAAGCCCCAAACGCTAAAGAATTTCATGAAGAAACCGTTCGTAAATTAAGCAAATTACACATGTATGATTGTTTACGTGCTAACAAAAGTTTAGCGGCATGGGGTATTGAAGGTCGTGTGCCATTTTTAGATAAAGAATTTATGGATGTTGCCATGCGTATCAATCCACAAGATAAAATGATCAATGGTGAGCGTATGGAAAAATGGGTAGTGAGAAAAGCTTTTGAAGACATGATACCTGAAAGTGTAGCTTGGCGACAAAAAGAACAATTTTCTGATGGTGTGGGCTATAGCTGGATAGATACTTTAAAAGAAGTTGTAAATGAAGCTGTAACTGATGAACAATTGGCAAACGCCAAGTTCAAATTCCCTTTACAAACACCAACTTCAAAAGAAGAATTTTATTATCGTTCAATTTTTACAGAACATTTTCCTAGTGATGCAGCCGCATTATGTGTACCTCAAGAAGCTTCTGTTGCTTGTAGTACTCAAATTGCATTAGAATGGGATGAAAGTTTTAAAAACATGAACGACCCATCAGGAAGAGCAGTCGCTAATGTACATGATGATGCGTATTAAAACCTAAGTTCGATAACAAGATTTAAAACAAAAACTTCGTTTAAAAACGAAGTTTTTGTTTTTTGTGATATCTTTGGCTTTTACAATACTTTATATATGAAAAATATCAACCTACTAATTGTACTTATTTCATTAGTTTTTATACCTCTAAACTTATCTGCACAAGATAAACTAAAAGGGAATAAAATTGTAACTACAGAAGATCGGTATATAGACAATTTTAATAAAATTGAAGTAAATGATAAAATTGAAGTTATACTTTCGCAAGGCATGGAACAATCGGTTACTGTTGAAGCAGATGAAAACTTGCACGTTGCGGTATTAACAGAAGTAATTGACAGTACATTAACTATCAGTGTAACGAAAAGAATTTTACGAAAAAAAGCCTTAAAAGTTTATGTTGTTATTGACAATTATATTACTGAAATTATAAGTAATGATAAGTCTGATATTAACTCGGCTAGTACTTTAAAATTCAATCAACTTACTATTAATGCTGATGATGATTCTAAATTAACTTTAGACATTCACGCTTCAAAATTTGTGCTAAACAACAATGAAAGTGCCAATGTAAAGTTGACTGTAAATGCAGACGATGCTTATATCAATGCAGATAAATCTGGAAAAGCTAAAATAAATATTTCTTGTAACCATATAGAAGTCACACTTCAAGGAAGCTCAACAACTAATGTTTCTGGTACTTGTTCAGAATTGTATGTAAACGCTGAAAATAAAAGTGACTTTAAAGGTGAAACCTTAGAAAGTAATGATGTTATTATTGATGCTTCTGACAGTGCAGATGTACAGGTAAATGCCAAAACAACCATTCTTATTTCAGCTATCGATAGTTCTGAGATTCACATTTATAACAATCCAACAATTACTATTGAAAAATTTACTGACAAAGCCATTTTAAGAAAGAAATAAGTATATTTATACAATTAACACCTTATATTTTTCGTTTAAAAAATATAAATATAAAATATTAAAAAAAGTAGTCAATCCCAACAAATCATAATTATAAAAACAAATTTTAAACTATGAAAATTTTAATTGTTGAAGATGAAACTGAATTACTAGATTCAATGACTACCTATTTAAAAAATGAAGATTTTATTTGCGAAAGTGCTACCTCTTTTTTTGATGCGGAAGATAAAATTATAAGTTTTGGATATGATATTATTATTCTTGACTTAACCTTGCCTGATGGTACTGGTTTAGATTTATTAAAACTAATAAAAGAACAATCTAAAAAAACTGGTGTTTTAATTGTATCTGCTAAAGATTCTTTAGATGATAAGTTAAAAGGATTAGATTTAGGTGCTGATGATTATATCACAAAACCATTTCACTTGGCAGAACTCAATTCAAGGATTAATTCGTTAATAAGACGTAGAAATTTTGATGGAGATGACAGCAGTATCCAATTCAATGAAATAAACATTGACCCGAGTTCAAAAGCTGTTACCATTAACGGTAAACATATTGAATTGACAAAAAAAGAATATAATTTATTACTTTATTTTGTTACCAATAAAAACAAAGTACTAACTAAAGAGTCTATTGCTGAACACCTTTGGGGTGATGATATAGAAATGGCTGATAGTTATGATTTTATCTATACTCACATGGGTAATCTAAGAAAAAAAATAAAAAAATTAGACGGCACTGACTACTTGCAAACCATGTACGGACTTGGTTACAAATTTACAGATGTTGAAAAATAATTCTAAGAAAATCAGTAATTTAAAACATATTGAGTAAACACTTATGAAACTCATACGGAAAACTGGTAGAACTTATTTATGGTTATCTATCATTATATTTATCCTTTCTGGAGCTACACTTATTTTTGTACTTACTAATGTAATGAATAATAGATTAGACAATCAATTATTTTACAATAAAGAGGTTATCGCAAAGAGAATAAAATATGATGTTCCTTTAACTATATTTGAAGAACCCGAAGAATTATCTGAAGCCGAAAACAAACTTTATCCAAAAGACACCATAATTTACAAAGACACACTAATACTTAGGCTTATTAAAGGAGAGGGTGTTGATGAATTTGAAAAATACCGGCAATTAACCTCTTATGAAACCTTACAGGGTGTTAGATATAAAATAATTGCAAGAAACTCTTTGGTAAGAAATCAGGATTTAATTTGGGTAATTTTACTATCTACTTTTGTTATTATTTTACTTTTATTGTCTGGTTTATGGATTCTAAATACTCAAATTTCTAAAAAAATATGGAAACCTTTTTATATCAATATAGATAGACTTAAAAACTTCTCTATACAAGATCAAAATTCTATTGAATTAGCACCATCAAGTATTGATGAATTTAAAGAATTGAATACTTCTATAAAAAACTTAACACAAAAATTACAGTCAGATTTTAATAATTTAAAAGAATTTTCTGAAAATGCTTCACATGAAATGCAAACTCCTTTGGCAATCATGAAATCAAAAATTGAGCTCTTATTACAATCTTCTGAATTAACAAAAGAACAATCAGAACAGCTACAATCCATCTATCAAGCTGGTAATCGTCTTTCAAAATTAAACAAAACATTATTGTTATTAGCAAAAGTAGAAAATCAACAATTTAGTAATAAAGAAGAAATTTCATTTAAAAATTTAATTGAAAAATCACTAGACAATTACGAAGATTTCATTATTAATAAAAAAATTACTGTACGTACTGAATTATCTGACCACATAAGCTCTGCTAATACAATATTAATAGACACTTTAATTTCTAACTTATTGAGCAATGCTATTAAACATAATATCACTAACGGTAAAATAACAATTACTTATACTAAAGATAAGCTTGTATTTTCGAATACAGGAAATCCTTTAAAAGGAAATCCTAAAAACCTATTTAATCGTTTTAAAAAAGAAAGCACTTTAAAAGATTCACTCGGATTGGGTCTAGCTATCATCAAGCAAATCTGTGA
>Ga0209633_10002622_pt1 | contig 17162 bp, 13 predicted proteins | sample Cruoilmetagenom1_FD_187290 | JGI IMG/M metagenome (GOLD analysis project Ga0209633, IMG submission 187290) | Oil polluted marine microbial communities from Coal Oil Point, Santa Barbara, California, USA - Sample 1 (SPAdes) (version 2) | ecosystem: Environmental > Aquatic > Marine > Oil seeps ... | reverse complement strand
CAGCGAAATAAAATCCATTCTCGCCGTTCCCTTATACCGTTATGCGGCTGCCGGACATGTGTTTACCGTGATGTTTGGCTTTACCTTGGCCGCATGGATCGCGGCACACTATATGCGCAGTTTCGGGTTGGCAGAACACAAAGCCGCACCCATTGTCGCGTTAATCCTCGTAGTAGGCGGTGTACCGGGCATGATATTTGGCGGATTTGCCGCTGCTAAATTATCCGAACGTAATATGCGGTGGCTCTCGCGATTGCCCGCTTTTTTCGCACTGCTTGCTTTTCCGTTTTATATTTATGCCCTGCTTTCCCATGACCTAACACTTGCCACCGCCGCCTTTATGGCCGGGACATTTGCCCTGCAAGCCAGCTTTGCGCCGCCGCTGTCTGCTATTCAACACGCCGTACCCGCAAGCTCACGCGCCCTCGCCGCAGCTTTGGCATTTTTCTTCTCGAACTTAATAGGACTTGGTATGGGGCCGTTAATCGTTGGTATGGTCAGCGATAGCGGCGCGCGCCAAGTCGGGCCAAGTAATTTATCTTTGGGTCTGCTTGTGCTGACCATCAGCTTACCACTTGCTAGTTTGTGCCTATGGCGCTCACAAGCATTTCTAAAACCGCAAGGTGGACAATAAAATGAGTGCTGCAACCACAAAACCAAAACGAAGAACTCAGGCCGAGCGCATAGCGCAATCGGAACATAAAATACTTCATGCGGCAGTTACCTTGATAGCTCTAAAAGGCCCAACCGATTGGACACTGGCCGAAGTTGGTAAAAATGCGGGGTATACAGGCGGACTTGTTAGCCACAGGTTCGGGTCAAAAAACGGATTGCTCTTGGCCGTCACCGACCGGATTGTAGAATTGTTTGTCGAGAAAAATCTAACACAAATAGTTGGAGGAAAATCATCTTCAAAATTATTAATTTCGTTTTTCGATTTGTACATCCAACAGCTTAAAGAAGGTTCAGATTTGTTCATAGCCTATCACCGCCTCATGGCCGAAAGCCAAAGCACTCTCCCCCAACTTCGCCCGGCATTTGAGAAAATCAACATCCGCTTACGAGCAGCATTTGAAGCAGCGATTGTCGAAGGACAAACAGACGGCAGCTTGAGACCAGACTTAAACCCAGAGTTCGAAGCCTACAGCTTCGCCGCCCTCTTCCGCGGCCTAACAAATCTATGGCTCACGGGCCCTAGAGATTTGGATATCGACCGCTATGCCAAATATGAGTGCAAACATCTTTTGGCCCGCCTGGCACATAATTGATGGAAATTTAGAGAATGCCAGCATCATAAGTAAACGTGGACGGTTACAGAAAGTTCAAGACTTACCGAGAGTGTTCCTGAGCGCTTGTTTGTCGATTTTACCATTGGGTAGTAGTGGAAAATTTGTAACAAGATTGAATTGTTTTGGGATTTTATAATTGGCGAGCGTTTGTTTCAACACTTTGGGCAAAGATGCTATATCCACATTCGCATTTGTTTTTGGAAGAATATATGCACAACCAACTTCATGAAATTTCAGATCAGGTATAGCTATAACAATAGCGGCTTCGATTGACGGCACAGCTTCTAACGCTTGTTCAATTTCGCGCGGATATACATTATAGCCGCCAGATTTGAACATGTCTTTTAGGCGGCCTACCATTTCGTAATAGCCATCCTCGCGCTCTATTGCTAAATCACCGGTCCGCAACCAGTCATCGGGCGTGTAGGCTTGTTTGGTAGCGGGTTCGTTGCGCCAATAGCCTAGCATGTGCACGGAGCCTTTGACTTGCACTTCGCCGGATTGTCCATTGGGTGCTGGTGTGCCATGCTCATCTGCGATGCGCACATTGTATGGATGTATGGGTTTGCCGATTGTCCCGGAAATTATGTCGTCGTCCCCGCCAAGTACCCACAAAATAGAGCCAACCGTTTCTGTCATGCCGTAAGCATTTTGAATGTGCAGACAGATTTTTGTCATACGTTTCACTAATGGTATAGGTGCGGGTGCGCCTGAGGTGAATATCCGTTTTATGGATGATAAATCGCGCGGGGATTGGTCTTGAACATCAAGGGCGAGTTGAAACATTGTTGGGATTTGCCCCCACCAGCTGATTTTGTTTTGCTCGATAAGGTCGAGCACACCGCTGGGGCTAAATTTTTCTTGAAAGACAATGGCACCGCCCGCCAGTAATGTGAACGCCGTAATGTCGCCAATACAGCCAATATGATTTATCGGAAGATTGTTGAGCGTTACTGGCTGCGCTAGCCCAACGGCTTTTATTTGCGCTTCACAGCACTCAACCAAGCCCCCATGAGGGATAAGTGCGCCTTTTGGTTTGCCCGTTGTTCCTGACGTATAGATAAGAGCGCAAGGGTCAAAATAATCAATATCTACGGAAATTTTTGCTGGGCCCTGGGCGATCATTTCATCAAAATCATCGTAAATACCCAAATGCTTCAAAGACGGATTATCCTGAAGTAACTTTCTTACATCATTTGAAAAATCGCGGCCTCGTACAGAGCGGCGGCCATAAAGGGCTATTGGTTCAGCGTCCTCAATCACATACGCCAGTTCTGAATATGTATATTTCGGATTTAGCCCAACGAAAATAGCCCCAAGAGATGTGATGGAAAGATAAGCGACGAGGAAGTCCAGTGACGGCGGAGCCAGAAAAGCTATGCGGTCACCTTTTTGCGTATTATTTGCAATTAAGGCGGCGCTAAACCGCTCGACCATGTTTTGAAGTTGACTATAGGAAACCGCCTGTTTTCCATCAAGCACCGCTGAGCGGTGCGGGTCTGTTTTCGCAAGGTTTTTCACATGCTCATGAACTAAAGTTACCACGGCTTCGTCCTATTACTTACTGCGCGCCGAAGAATTTAGACAGGATTTCTGCAAGCGCTTTAGGGCTTTCAATAGGAGGGGTGTGGCCTGTTTCTTTCATGATATGTGCTTTTGCGCCTTTAATACCTGCAATAATATGGTTGGCTTTTTCAATACCGTTGACATGATCATCTTCACCGACCACGAAAAGCGCGGGGCAGTTCACCAGTTCAAACATGTGAGAAATATCAACGCGGCGTAAAATCGGCGCGGCGGCCCGCCCAACAGCAGGGCCGTTATTCGCCAAAATATGCGCTTTCCAAAAACCAAACTCCGCCTTCATTTCGGGGGCTTGGTTAAAGCGCGGCCCAAAAATGAGCGGCATGAGAATATCAATAACACTGGCGGGGCCTTGGCTGGCAAATGGCCCCATAATATCTTCGTAACGGGTTAGGGTTTCAATATCTTCGCACATGCCCGACGACCCTATGCCCACAATAGATTTTATCAGTTCAGGATATTGCGCTGCAAGACGAATGGCAAGAACACCACCGACCGACACGCCGACAATATGGCAGGGCCCAAGTTCAAGCTTTTCAATTAGCACACGTGCATCGCTCACGAGCCCGTCGCCGTCATGTCCAAAGGCCGCAATTTCGCTTCGCCCTTGTGAACGCCAATCAAGACTGACACATCTGTATTTATCTTTGAGACCCTCGACCTGTTTGGCGAACATACGGCCATCAAAAAACAGACCGTGGATGAACAAAATCGCGGGGCCGTCACCGCCTGTGTCTTCATAATAGTGATCGGTTTTGTTAAGGATGATACGCGGCATAAAACTTCCTATTAGGTAAATGTCAAAAGACGTTTGGGAGTACCGATAATGATTTGATCTATTTCGGTTTGGCTAAATCCGCGCCGCGCCATCATCGGTAAAACGTTACGAAATATATGGCCATAGCCATGGCCGCCAAACATCGACAAGCGGGTGCGGTAGCAAATATCTTGGGCGATAACAACTTGGTTCGTGTGGCCACGGCCCAACAGTTTGCGAATCCATTTCAGGCGCACGGCATCATTGGGCATGTCGATGTCCGACCATTTATAGTAACTGGTTTCCATGCCAAACAAATCAAACTCAAGGACGCAGCCCGTATCCGCGAGCCTGAACATGCGTTCCTCGTCAAAAATCGTGCGGTCAATATGGCTGATGATAAGACGGTTCATATCTCCGCCGTGCTGCTTGACAAAATCAGCGACTTCTTGGGGCTGGTCGTCTTCGCGTCCCGGATGGATGCAAAGCGCCGCGCCTGTTACGTTCATAGCTTCAACTGCTGCCGCCATGACTTTCTTTTCTTGGTCTGTCCACGGAGACTGGCAACCGATTTCGCCGATAATACCGGCGCGGATATCTGTATCCCATGCGCCTACAAAAATTTGCTCAATCATTTCTTGAGCAAGTGTGTCGATGCTAGCATCTGCAACACTTTCGTCTTGGTAATCATGCACATAATGACCGCAGCCCATGACGATATGAACGTCCGCGTCTTGGGACACGCGTTGCAAGCCTTTTGGGTCTGGGGTTAGGCCGCCGCAGCTAACCTCTACCAATGTGCGCCCGCCTTCTTTGCGCATTTTGCGCAGCTCCGATACGGCCACAATTTGGCTGTCGAGAACCAGATTGCCCGGCGCGTCAACTTCGCCGTAATCAATCGGCCAATGGTTCGCGAGGGTTAGCTCTATGCCGTGGTCATCTTTGTCGCGCCAGTCGGGCGGGCGTATGTCGCACAGAACATGCTCATGCATAGACGTAGGGCCGATGTCATTTGGATCAATAATGCCAAGGACGGTTTGGGTTTTTCCCCTTAATGTATCTCTAGTTTGTGCCATTACATTTCACCGTCTAATTTCTTGACATAGTCCACATGTAAAAGGTCTTTGTGGGCATTACCGTAAATTTTACCGTCGGGGTAATATTCGCTATTCATTTGCACAATACTTGCGGCGTCTTCTCCGGCTATTTCGGCGATAAGGGCTAGCGTCATATCTATGCCCGCAGATACGCCAGCCGATGTCCAGATATTGCCGTCCCTGACCCAACGTTCGGACACGAGGTTCACACCAGGGAGAGCAGCGAATTGTTCGTGAGCTTTCCAGTGGGTCGTCGCGTTCTTGCCGTCTAGCAGTCCTGCTTTGTGCAATATGAATGCGCCGCTACACACGGACAAAACATGCTTGGCAGTTTTTGCTTCACGCTGAAGGAATTTAATAAGGGGGTCATTGGCAAGCTCATCAAAGACAGAGAACCCACCTGGGATGAGCAAATAATCCAAATATGGGCAATCTTCGAAATCATAATTTGCGACAACGCCCAAGCCTTTGGCGCAGCGCAATGTTCCTTTAGTTTGCGCAACAGTTACAAGTTTTTCAGGGCCGTCCGCATAAGCTGACCACATGGCCGCCATTTCCCAAGGCCCGACAAAGTCGAGTTCTTCTACACCGGGGAATAAGAGGATACCAAATGTCATGACTGGTTTCTTTTTGTGTGTGAACGCGCCGCGAGGGCAAAGAACAATGCTGCCAGTGGATAGACTATGGTAGAGCATACCAAAGCCCAAGCAAGCGGACTTTCGATGCCAGCGCCTGCAAAACGATCGCTCAGCTTGCCGACCCAAAGCGGGCCAAGACCAAGGCCAATAAGATTGATGATAAGCAATATCAATGCCGAAGCCATGGCGCGGGTTTTGTCTGGAGAGACGGCTTGAACCATCGCCCAATTTGGCCCCATCCATGCGAGGAACAAGATATAGGCAGGCGTGAAGAACGCCATTGTAGCCCATAAATTGCCCATTAAAAACCCTGCGCATAATAATGGTGCCGTGAGAATGGTAATCCAAACGCAAACCCATAACGGCCCTGCTGCAGATTTTTTCGCCACGCGGTCACCCCATAGACCGGCCATATATGTGCCCAATATACCGCCGCCGCCAATGATAAGGGACAGCATAGTTCCGAGCATGCCCGTTGAAATACCAAATTCGCGGATAAGCAAAGCTGGCACCCAAGCCAATATACAATACCCACCCATAGAGGCCAATGTGGCGGCTATGCCGATAAAAATATATGTGGGATTGCTCAACAGCATTATCGTTTGTTCAAAAAGAGAAAGTTCTTTAGTTTTTTCTTTTGAGAACACCCCGCGTTTTGGTTCCTTGACGGTGAAATACAAGAGAGCTGCTAAGATTAACCCAGGAGCACCAACAAGTATCAGCGCCCACCTCCAGCCGACCCATTGATTGACCCAACCGCCAACTAGATAACCAATTAACACACCTGCGGGAACTCCAAGCTGGAATATAGCCATGGCACTGGAGCGTTTTTCTGGTGGAACCGTGTCGGCAATTATGGAATGCGAACTGGGGAGAGCACCTGCTTCACCCACGCCAACGCCCATGCGCGCCAAAGCAAGCTGTACATAATTGGCGGCCAGTCCCGATGCCACTGTCATTGCACTCCAGATAGCCAGACACGCGGTGATTATTTTCACGCGGTTAAACTTATCAGCAAGTAGGGCGAGCGGAATACCAAGAATGGCGTAAAAAAATGCAAAATATGTCCCAGTTAATAGCCCTAATTGTGTATCGCTAATGTCCAAATCAACTTTTATGTTTTGGGCTAAAATATTGATGATCTGCCTGTCCAGAAAACTGAACGTGTAAACCGCCATAAGAATCCACAGCGTATAATTTGCGGTTTTTATTTTCGCAAATTGCGCTTCTAAGCTTGATGCGTGATTTGCCATAGTCAACTACTCTGCTGCACTGCGACCAAGTGAGCGCTTCACATTGTTGCGCCCCTCATCACTAATCCAATAGACCAGCCATTCTGTATTCAGCGCAGGCCGCTGGCCGCCTTCAATCTCTACATTGACATTGAGCGTCATTAACAGCTCGCCCGGTTTTTTTTCCAACACGTCAATCAGATCAACATTCGCCCGAATACGGTCATTGACCTTAACGGGGCTGATAAGGCGCAATTTGTTAAAGCCGTAATTTAAGGGAAAATTCTCATCCCCTTCGCTACCAGAAAATAACTCAGCCGTCGCAGAATGCATCAAGGCCGTGAGCATAGCGATAGTTTGAAACCCATAGGCGATAGTTGTACCAAAGGGGCTGTGTTTCTTACACCATGCAGGGTCGTTGTGCATGGGTTCCATGTCCTTGGTCACGCCGCCAAACACATCTATATCGTCTTGGGTAATCGTGAGCCAATCAGACACTCCAATAGTCTTGCCTTTAGAAGCCATAAATTCTTCTAGTGTCATAGATGTGTACCTTCTCTCTCGTAGTCTTCTGTATGCCAGAGTGTAGCTTATACGGATTGAATTTTCCTGCTACTAATTTATTTGACTCAGTTGTAAAATTATTGCATTATTTTACTAATAAGTAAATTAATTAAGGGGAATCATGTCACAAATCTATTCTCCAAACCATAATAGTACCGCTTCTACCAGTAAAACAAAGAACATACCTCGCTCACCCGCCCTTACCCGCACCCCGCAGATCGAGGCATGTCTCTTTGTTTTTTCGGACGGCTTTGTTTATGCAACGTCGGCTGTTTCAAGCGCCCAAACCAGTCGCCATGCGGGCGTTGTTTTAATATCTTTGGACGACACGCCCGTTCAGGTAAGCTTTGCAGACCCCAGTTCGAGTGAGCCGCGAAACATTAGTGGTCGAGTCGTAGCTTTGGCGCCTGGGGTCAACCGTTCGATTAAAGTTGGAGCCAGCGGCGCCCTCAGTATTCATTTTGATCCGTCGCATCCCGTTTATTTCCCAATGTCTGAATGCTTGGCATCAACAGGTGGGATGGCTGTTCCGTATCAGCATTTTAGCCATATAGAAGCAGATATTCATGAATGCCGGCATGCGGCGAGCGAAGATATAGCCCGTAAAATTTTTGAGAAATGCGTCGGGACGGTTACAAAATTATGTCCGCAATCTGCTGTTAGAGATCAACGCATTGTTAAATTATTGGATGATTTGCAGACATTGTCCCCTTTAGATTATGAATTTGCCAAAATACTCGAAATCTTTAATTTGTCTGCGAGTAGGTTTTCTCATTTATTTACCGCGAACGCTGGTCTTTCACTACGAAGTTTCCTACAGTGGCGAAAAATAAAGGAAGCTATTGCAATGTTTGAGACTGGTATCAGTATGACGGAAATCGCTCATGCCAGCGGGTTTTCAGACTCGGCGCATTTTTGCCGGACTTTCAATAAATGTCTTGGATTGAAGCCTTCGATGTTTGGCCCAGGCCGTCCCGTGAATGTTCAAGTGATAGATTCTGCCTTAGAGGGCGCGTGTGCTGATGCCTAATGTGCACGCCGTGAAAAAGCCGGTAACCCCCAAAAAATCTGAGATTAAACGCGCTGGTCGCCGAACGCTTATCCGAGAAGCCGCTTTACAGTTGTTTTCTGAACGAGGGTATGACCGTACATCTTTGCAAGATATAGCGAATACACTTGGCCTAACCCACCCTGCCCTTTATTATTACTACCGCTCTAAAAGCGATCTTCTATTTGATGTCATAAAAATAGTTATGGAGACGATGCTTGCAGATTTAGAAGCAAGTTTTGATGATGTAAGTTTGGAACATGCCGAGAAACTTAGGCGGCTCATTGAAATGCAAATTAGCATTCAATTTAGTATGCAAGACGCGATACGCTTGATCGATTCGGTATTGTTTGGCGCCATGAGTAGATCCAATATTTTCGCAAAAGAACAGTCTAATATTTTGCTGAACATGCAAAGACAGATCGTAGATTTATATAAAAACTTACTCTATGAAGGTGGCCAGAGCCGTGCATTTAGAATGGACGACGAAACGGTTGCTACATTCGCAATTTTGGGAGCCGTATCCAATGTGCCTTACTGGTTCAAGCCAAATGGTACATTGTCCCAACAGGCGGCCGCAAAAAAATTGGCGGATTTCATCCTAAAATCTCTCGTCTAGCGTGAGCAGTTTACCGCTTAACCACAATAGTACGTGCAAAACTAGCACCTAAGTACAAGTGCGCAGTCTATCAAAGCCCTAGTTTAGATTCACATTCTGCTGGAGAAATAAATGACCCGTAACTTTAGAAAAATTTTGATGTGTACAGCCATTGCCTATTGTGTTGGTTCGGCGGCTTGCTCGCAATCTAGTCCTGATAGTATTGTCATCGAAACTGCCCCCAAGGCAAAGACGGTAAAACCTGAAGCAATACTCCAAACGGATAGTGGACCTATGTCAGCAGACATACGCTATACAAGCTACGGTGTGCCACATATTAAATCCGATAGTTATGAAGGATTAGGGTTTGGTGTTGCTTACGCATTTGCGGATGACAATATTTGCCTGATGGCGGAACAATATATTACACTACGCGGTGAACGGGCAAAATATATGGGCGTTGAGGGAAAATATCACGACGTTTTTGCTGAAGCACTTGGTGAAGAAGTTCATAATGTAGATTCAGATTTTTACCATAAATTGATTTTTTCCAATGTTGCCGCGCATCAAAAAGCTGGTACTAGCCCAGAGCTACAAAAAATCGTCGTTGGCTGGGTTGAAGGGTATAACAAATACATCAAAGACAATGCAGGACAGATGCCAGCGAAATGTAACAATGCAGATTGGGTTCTTCCGATAACTGAAAACGATGTTTACCGGCGTTTCTTGCAATCCTCTTTGTTGGGTGGATACGGCACTTTTATGAAACCAATTGCAGACGCAATTGTTCCAACACAGCCCGTTAAGAAAACGGGCTCTCTCGACAACAATTTTAGTCGGAAACATGCTACTTTGACTGAAGAGCAGGCAATGCAGCTAAGTATTGCTTTTAAGCAAAGAGAATACGGTTCCAATGCCATTGCATTTGGTAGAGATTTAACTCCAGAAAACCATCCTATGATGTTTGCCAATCCGCATTTTCCTTGGGCAGGATCAGAACGCCTATATCAAATGCATTTGACTATACCAGGTGAGTACGACTTTGCCGGAGCTGGACTTTACGGCATTCCCATACCACAGCTTGGTTATTCAAAAGACATTGCATGGTCAGTAACCTGGTCAACCGATATCCGTTTTTTAATCCGTGAATTAAAACTAAATGAAGCCAACAAAACACAATATTATGTGGACGGGAAACTACATGATATGGATATATTCACTATTGATGTAGAAATAAAAAACGATGATGGTTCGATGCGAACTGAAACTCGGACCGCCTATAACACGATTTACGGCCCGCTAGTTGCAGGACAGTATTTCAAAGGCTCGAAAAAGAAAGCATTTGCAATTACGGATTTTAATGCAACCAATAATCGCGCTGTGCAGAGTTATTTCGAATTGGGTCAAGCAAAATCAGTACAGGATTTTGATTCTATTCAAGCCAAGCTAACGGGTCTTCCTTATTCTAATCTCACTGGTGTAGACAGGTCTGGCAAGGCTTATTATTCCAATAAATCCATTGCAGCTAATGTTACAGATGCGCAAATCAAACAATGCTTGCACGGCAATCGTGCCAAACTTTATAAAAATGACTTTGGAGTTGTCATTTTAGATGGCTCAGATAGTGCTTGCAATCCGGCTAATAATTCTGCCGCACCGCAATCTGGTATTATACCAGCCATGGACAAACCATCAATTATTCGTACAGATTATACCGTGCAGACAAATGACAGCCACTGGATCGTAAATGCTGCCCCCTCTAGTTTCAACTCCGGCTATGGGTATGTTGTTGGCGAAGAAAAAACTGAGCGCAGTGACAGGCTACGGCATGCCGTTGATTTTATCAATAAACGCAAAAGTGGAAATGATGGCCTTGAAGGCACAAAAATGACTCCCGAACACATGCACGCGATATTTTACCGTGCAGGGCTCTCTCACGGTGAAAGCATGAAGGACGATTTAATTGCGGATTGCGAAGCTAATGGCGGCGCGGACCTCGCCGCTGCATGTGAAGCCCTGAAAAAATGGGACGGCAGTGAAAGCGCGGACAGCATAGGCGGGCATATTTTCCGAGAATTTTACCGCAATATTTCAAGTCCCACAGGCGTCGTAAAAGACAAATATTGGAAAATACCTTTTGACCCTGCCAAACCACTCACCACGCCAAGCGGACTCAAAGCATCTGGGAAAACACGTAAAGCACTAGCCAAAGCTGTGAAGGATATATCCGATAGTGGTATTGCTCTTGACGCCCGCCTCGGTGATATACAATTCGTTACACGCAACGGCGAAAAAATCCCAGTCTCAGGTGGACAAGGCTTTCACCGCCTTTCGACAACATTTGTGCCAGGTCAAGGCTATACCGACCCCGTTGTATCAGGTGACAGCTATATTTTCGCTGTCTCCTTAGGCCCTAATGGGCCTCAGGGTATGGAAGTAAATGCTTATTCTCAATCTACCGACCCAGATTCGGTTCATTCATATGACCAAACCAAAATATACGGCAATGAAAACTGGGCCAAAGTCAGATTTAGCGATGCGGAAATCGAAGCTGATTCAAATTTCAAAACTGTGCATATCGAAAAATAGCCAGATTTATTTCTAAAAATTTCAATGAACGAACTATCGGGTGTTGCCGTGAAGCAACACCCGATAGTTTTAGCATGTCATGTGGTTGGCTGTAGCACCTAAATACAAGCACCTAAATCTAATTTGTCTAATTTTACTCATAAGTAAAAAATGTAAAAGGGGACATAAACCATGAAACTTACAACATACCAATTAAAATCGGCATTATTTCTAGGTGCTGCCGCTTTATGTACAGGCGCGATAAATGCCAATGCGCAAGACGTAGATAAATACAAAGAAGACGAAATCGTTGTAACGGCAACAAAACGATCTGAGAACCTTCAGGACGTTCCTTTATCGATGACTGCTTTCTCTGAGGTGAAGCTAGAGCAATTGCGCCCAGACGACCTTTCTGACTTGGCCACACATGTTCCTAATATGTATCTACCGCCTGCAAACGAATCTGGTTCACAGATCATCACACTTCGCGGACTAGGCGCAGGCATCACGCGCTCTGGGGCACGCTCGGTTGGTGTTTATATTGATGGCGTTTATTCAAGCGCGACTAATTTAACCAATTTGCCAGTGTCTGACCTTGCGGGATTAGAAGTGCTAAAAGGGCCGCAAGGCACACTCTTTGGCCGCGATACAATTGGCGGGGCTATCAATGTTACAACGCGGAAACCAGGCAATGAATTCGGTGGTTTTGTCGAAGGTGAAATTGGTAATTATGGACGTACCGTTTTAAGCGCAGGTGTTGATGTGCCATTAGCGAAAGATAAGTTATTTTTCCGCTTATCGGGTAAGAAACTAAATTATGGCGGCCATATTGATAATTTATTTGATGGCGAAAAAGCGGATGGGCTTGATCAATTCTCGGCACGGGCACAGTTATACTTTACGCCAAATGATCAATTTGATGCACGGGTGATTTATTCTCACGCGACACGGGATGATAATACAACGACAGGTGAAAATGCTGGTGGAACATTTGCTGATCAAATCCCTTACCAAGTTAACATCAATGTACGTGAAAACTTCAAGCAAAATTCGGATTCTATATCTCTCAATATGAATTACGAACTCGGTTCAGGCCATACACTTACGTCTATTACAGGGTGGGCGAAAAGTAGTGATGAATCGATCGTCGACAGAGATTTAACGCCCGAGCAAATCTCGGAACAGTCCATTTTGTATGATGTAGAAGATTTCAACCAAGAATTTAGATTAAGCTCTCCTGATAGTGATAAGTTTGATTATATCCTAGGGCTTTATTATTTAGATTCGCACACAGTTAACAGGGATATATATCCCGTATTTGGCGCAGAATGGGCTTCGCGTTTGCCGTTCCCGTTCTTTCCTTATCCGCCTCTAGTCGATGTGCTTGACGGACAACAGCGTGACTACACAACCAAAGCTGTGGCGGGTTACGTGCATTCAAACTATCATTTCAATGATAAGCTATCTGTGTTTGGAGGCCTACGGTATATTTCTGACAAGAAGGATGTACAGCTCGATGTATTTGGTGAATTGTTCACCAACTTTGGCTTTAGAGCGCCTGTCGACCCAGTTGAAACTCATGACAAAGAAGTTTCTTGGACTGCGGGGGCGCGCTACGCGTTCTCCGACTCAGTGAAAACATATGCAAGCGTGTCTACAGGCTTTCGCTCTTCTGCGGTAAAAGATGATTTCGTAACTGCAAATGACCTTGCGCTGGCAAATGGCTATATCGCTGATCCTGAATTTGTAACCAATTATGAGGCAGGCATAAAAATCCGAAGCGAAAATGGACGTTTTAGCTTAAATAGTGCCCTATTTTATATGGACTATACTGACATACAAGTCAGTGTTCCTGACGCACTACTCGGTTTCGTCCCCGCTCTCGAAAATGCTGAGAAAGCCCATATTTCAGGGCTCGAGATTGATGCGACCTTTGCAGTTACTGATAGTTTAACTCTCTCCGGTTCTGCGGGCCTTTTGAAAACAAAATATGATACGTTCTCGCAGCGCCTTGATTTACAAGGGGAAGGCTTCGGCACGGCGCCAGAGTGGACATTAGACGCGGCGATAGATTATCACACACCATTGGCAAATCTTGGCGAACTACTCTTCCATGTAGACGCTACAACGATCACAACGCCGGATGATTTTAGCCCGAACAGAACGCAGCTGACTATCAAAGGTTTTAGCACATTAAACGGTTTTGTAGCGCTTGATTCAGCGGATAACAGTTGGCGTTTGTCACTATGGGCAAAAAATATTCTGGACCAAGACAATACGACGAGCACAACATTGTGGGGTTCTGGTCTTGGTGAGAACCAGCATAACGTACTTGTCTATCAAACCCCTCGCACATTTGGTGCAACGCTTAGATACAATTTCGATTAAGGCTGGCGCCCTTCACCTTTTATCGAAGTGTAAAAGCCGCGAAGTGTTTAAAAACTTCGCGGTTTTTTTGTCTAAGAAAAAAGATTTACTTCGCAACATAGCGAACTTCCCCGCCAATCACTGTCCTCAACACTTTAGTGGTTTTGATGGCTTCAGGGTCGACCGTTAAAATATCATCTGACAACACGACAAAATCGGCAAAATATCCCACTTTCAATAGCCCTAATTTATTGTCCTGAAACCCAGCATAAGCATTAGCGCTCGTATAAGCGTTGAGAGTTTCTTCCATAGTAACAATCTGTTCTGGAACCCAGCCGTTTGGATTTGCCCCATCAGTGGTCTGCCTGCTGGTTGCAGCAAATATCCCCTGAATTGGATCAAGAGTTGCTACGTTCCAATCCGATCCAAAGGTTAATACGCCGCCGCCGTCCAAAATAGACCGCCAAGCGTAAGAGCGTTTTATGCGCTCCTCGCCAATGCGTTTGACGGCCCAACGGCCATCGTCAATGGCGTGATATGGCTGCATAGACGCAATAGCGCCGATACGCTTAAATGTGGCTACGGCGTCTGGCGAGAAATGCTGCGCATGTTCAATACGGAACCTGCGGTCACGTGGGCCGTTTTGTTTGCTAGCACTGTCAAATGTATCTAAAACCCAATCAACGCCTCGATCACCAATGGCATGAATAGCGACCTGAAGGCCCGCCTCATCGGCACCGTAAATTTGTTTGCTAATGGCTTTTATGTCCCAAGGGATACCCGCAGTATCAGGCTCGTCAACATAAGCATCATAAAACCAAGCCGTTGTAGAGCCAAGCGAACCATCGACAAAACCTTTAACGCCGCCCCAGCGCAGCCAATCATCTCCACGCCCGTTTTCATCAACATAAGTGGCCAAACGCTGCCAATCGTCTAGCTTGGTGAATGCATAAACCCGTATATTTAATTGTTCCCGTTCTTTTACGCGCTGAAATGTCATAAGGCTAGAGAAACCATCAGAACTGAGGGCATGTCCCATGTCATGTATTTGCGTGACGCCATAAGAAAGGGCAAGGTTTTGAGCTCTGCCAAATGCCGAGTCGAAATCTTCGTGGCTTGGGGACGGAATAGCATCAATAACCAATTGCATGGCTAGATCTTTGAAAACGCCCGTTGGGTCACCCGATGTGCCGTGGACGATTTTGCCGCCAATAGGATCTTTTGTAGCAGCGGTAATCCCAGCCTTTTCAAGGGCAAGCGAATTGGCGATAGCCATGTGCCCATCATAACGAAATAGGAAAACTGGGTTGTCGAGCGTGGCCGCGTCGATCCAATCTTTAGCTGGTAACTCACCGCCCCACAATTCGTGATCCCAAAGCCCGCCTTGCACCCATGCGCCTTTAGGCAGTGTGGCGGCGTAATCTGCAATTGTTGTGACAAATTCTTCTTTGCTATCAACACCTAGCAAATCTACCTGGCCCAAATTTAGCCCGCTTTCGATGAAATGCGTGTGATTATCAATGAAGCCAGGGACAACGCGTTTGCCTTGTAAGTTTATGACCTCCGTATCTTTCGTTTTAAATTGAACAGCTCCATTATCATCACCAGAGAATATGATAACCCCGTCTTTTATTGCGAGCGCGGTAACATTATCGCCTGCTCCTGTCCAAATTTTTCCGTTCATATAGACCGCGTCTGCAGACTGACTTTCGCTGGGTTTTTGCCCGCAGGCCGTTAAGGTGAAAACTAAGCATATCCATAACAAATGTTTCATGGTTCTATTCTCCGCGTAAATTCAGTGAAAGGGTCGTCATTTGGGTCTTCGTGCCATTCATACTCGACACTACTGGCAATAGAGGCGGCGCGGTTTCTGCCGTAAAGTTGCTCAATCAACCCGAGCGCCATATCCGTACCAGCCGACACGCCTGATGATGTGATATATTTGCCGTCACTCACCCAGCGTGCATTTTCGACCCAAATTACGTCATTGCTTTGCTTTTCAGCGATAAAGAAAAACCGTTTGTTGGTTGTGGCTTTATGCCCGTCCAGTATGCCTGCCTTGGCAAGCAATGCTGCGCCCGTACACACCGATGTGGTAAGTTCGGAATGTTGGTCACGCGTACGGATAAAATCAATCATTGCCGGATTTTCTAGCTCTGGCGTGGTCCCCGATCCGCCAGGAACCATAATAATATCAAGCTTAGGTGCTGTTTCAAACGAGAAATCTGCAACACTTGCTACGCCTTGCGCCGACATGACAGGCCCGGTTTTCTCGGCAACCATAATGACGTTAAATTCACGTACATAACCCCACATCTCTAGCGGGCCGTAAACGTCCAATACTTCAAAGCCCGGATACAAGATAATACCAACAGTTTTCAGGCTACCTTTGCTGTCTCCAATTGGCGTGATATTTTCCGTGTTCTGTCCCGCACTAGGCTTGACAGATGGATCAAGCGCCGCCTTTACATAGGCCGCCCGGCCTTCCCCATAGAAAGCATTATACTCGGTCAAATTATCGATTCCGTCGCCGTCTGCATCGCCATAAGGGCCAAAATATTTGCCAAGTGTAAGTGCGCGCGCGTAATCTCCGTCCATGACCCCGCCGAACATAGCACTCATGTGCTCAATAGACGCAAAGCTTTCAGGTGTGCCAATCATCACATAACCAACCGCCATATCTACGGTGGTCGGAAAACGAGACTTCAGCGATTTCAGGTCTACTTCAGCAGAATTATAAGCCTGTAAATATGCAGCTTTAACTTCTGCATGGCTTACGCCGCCTGATGATGACAAATCAAAACCTTCATCACCAAGAACTTGCGCAATCAGGGCCATCTCCACAGCGTCCAATATCCCATTGCCTTGTCCAGAATGTCCCTTGCCACCATTGCCGTCTAAACTAGCAGGATCAAAATTAACACCGCGCAACGCCACGTCAAAGTCAATAAGAACAGTTTCAGAGTTCGTTTTAATTTCGCGATCCAGACTTGAACCATGTTCAACATCTGAGCACCCCAAAAAGCATAAGCAAATAAATATGCTTAGAGAATACAAGATCATAAATACGGTTTTTTGCCCTTGTAAATTCGGTAAATCATGCAAATTTTTATAGATCATAGTATCAACATATTTTTGAATTTAAGCTTAATATTTTACTTAACTTTAATAGTCACATTGCTTTTGGTAGTCCATAGTATTTTTACTAGTCAGTAAAAATACTATGGGTACAATGGACAGTAGATTTGGAAAACGGGTTGCATGGCTGCGTACACAAAACAACAAGAGAAGGCTGGACTTGTCCTGGTTTAGTTCTGGGTTGTTATGAGTAATAACAGCCATCAAGGAGAACTATTATGGCCAAGCAACATACAAAAGAATTTCAACAAGAAACGGTGCGTATTGCACTGTCGAGCAATA
>Ga0209633_10002621_pt1 | contig 17165 bp, 14 predicted proteins | sample Cruoilmetagenom1_FD_187290 | JGI IMG/M metagenome (GOLD analysis project Ga0209633, IMG submission 187290) | Oil polluted marine microbial communities from Coal Oil Point, Santa Barbara, California, USA - Sample 1 (SPAdes) (version 2) | ecosystem: Environmental > Aquatic > Marine > Oil seeps ... | reverse complement strand
GAGGATGAGTACACCTATAAATCTGTTTTTCAAAAAGTTAGGCATCTCTTTTTTAAGCCCAAACTTTGTGATGTACTTACCTAAAAAACCGTGAGGACAGATACCACAAAAGATACGACCAAATGTCATCAGCGTAACCACGATGAACAGAGACCAAAAGAGTCCCCAAAAAAGATGCTGCGTAAAGATATTTTCTTTGCCAGGATCAGCAAAGCCCATATAAACACCATAGATAAATAGCGCAAGCACAGCTATCTTCAACACCATCATAAATGTTTGGTTTTTAAACAAAAAACCTAGTATAGGCATGCCATATATATCATTCTTGTCTCTATTTTCTTTAAATTCTACCATTCACTATCCTTTAAAACTTAACACTGAGACCCATAAGATATGTACGTCCAGGATTTACTGTTAACCCCATATCACCAATGTCATAGACACCATCATCATTTCTATCACCCGTTACCCGTGGCATCATGAAGTATTGTTCATCAAATACGTTATCCACTTTTGCAAAAAATTCTATATCAAAATCAGATACCTTGGTATTGTATTTTGTACGTAGATTGCTCACTGCATACCCACCAACTTTGATTTGATTCATTTCATCTGCATATTGACTTGATCTATACGTGACATCAGCCGTAAGTAACCAGTTTGACGTAACATGGTAATTACCTTCAAGGTTGATGGTATGTTTTGATGTTCTTGGTACTGTGTTACCCTCAAGGTCTTGACTTGTTGCAATGTCATTAAGTACTAGTTTATACTCATCATATCGTGTATAAGTTGCGTCCAGATAAGCATAGTTAAGTCCAAACGAGTATGCTTTGGTGTGATCGCTATATACACTAAGTTCTAAACCTCTATTTTGAATGTCAGCAAAGTTACCGAACATGATAGGGTTACTCCTGTTGTCTGGCTCTACTACATAGTTACCACCATTACGTGTGATGGCATCTTTTCTATCTAGTTGGAAGATAGAAACATCATAAGTGAGAAGATCATTCTTCCCTCTATAGCCTAATTCATAATTATAGGTTTTTTCTGTATCTATATCTGGGTTATTCTCATATGCATATCTACCTGACAAAATATCACCTGCATAAAGCTGATCGATGGTTGGTACCCTAAATCCAGTTGAGATATTACTATAAAAGATAGAGTCATCATGAAGTTTATAGGTGGCTCCTAGCCTAAATGACTGTTCATTAAAACTTTCATCCCACGCTTCATCACTGAGGTTATTTACATAATCATATTTGATATTATCAAATCTTGCATTAAGTGTTGTCACCAACTTGTCATTGATTTGGTATTTAACTTCTCCATAGATCGCATTGATATCTTCTCTCAAACTTGTGTCACTCACCATTTCTCCAATAGTGTGTGAGCCACGACGATCTGCATAGTCAACTCTATATTTACTATTTTGATCACTGTCATTTCTTGCAATATCTATACCCAACATGTAGGCTAACTTGTCACCATCCATTCTATATTCAGATTTTAAACCATTTTGAATTGTATTGGCATACGCATCATAAAGATGATCATCTCTTAAAAGACCATTGTCCGGTATGCCATCATACGCACCACTTTTGTTGGTTGTAGTGTCTTCATATCTATAAACTTGCGCCATAAAATTTGAATTGTTTTCAAAATCTTTTGAGTATGTTACGAAGTATTTGGACAGATCAATATCATAGTCTGTTGCATACCCTACTTCACCAATACTGGTAGGATTTGTCTCAACCTGATTGACCCCATCTACAGTATGTGTAAGTGAACCCGTATCATTTTCATACCTTGTAGATATATCTGCACCAAATGTAATGTCACTGGTATCATCGATGTAGTATTGTAACTTACCATTAAATGATTTTGCCCAATAGTCTGAATCTTCCCAGTACCCGTCACTAGCCTTGTAGCTTCCTTGGATCTCAAAAGCAAAGTCTTCCGTACTTCCCATGTAGTTTGCTAAGTATTTTTCATAACCGTAACTTCCACCCTCGACAGTTACAAAACCTTCATTTTTCCCTTTTGGTCTTTTCGTGGTAATGATAACAGCACCTGCCAAAGCATCATTTCCATACAGATAAGAAGCACCACCTTTGATGACTTTAATAGACTCAATGTTGTCTGAATCAATGTTCACACTACCCGCTCTTTCCTGTACAGGTACACCATCTATCACAATGGCAACACCAGGTTTTTCTCCCATATACATTTCAGTGCCAACACCTCTGATATGTATCTTATTTGAATCACCCTCATTTTTTCTAGCAGTTACACCAGGTATGTTGTTCAATACATCTGCTATATTTTCTGCATGATATTCTTCAACTTCTGCACCTTTAAAGGTAACCGTATTGGAGACTTCCATTTTTTTCGCATCAAATTTATCATCAATCGTTGATGACTCAACAGTGAGTGTTCCAAGATCTTCTACTGCGTATAATGTAGAGGCGAGTGCTATAACTGCTATGAGTGAGTGTTTTATCCGGTTCATATAATTCTTCCTAATCAAATGTTTTGAGCATTTTGACGAAAGACTGTTAAATTACTGTTAATTGTATTACTAAAACTAAATTCTTAAGATAATTTTAATGTTTTTTATAATTATAAGATTTTTATATCTCAACTTCAAAAAAGTCACACAACAATCCTAACTATTTTTTAGCTATAATCACAATACTATAATCTTAAAAGGTCACTCTATTTATGCATATCTACGACAGTGTACAAAAAACAAAACTTCCATTTGAACCCATACGTGAAGGTGAAGCAAGCATCTATGTCTGTGGACCTACCGTGTATGATGATGCACATCTTGGACATGCCCGTAGTTCTCTTGCTTTTGACCTACTCTCTCGTACTCTTAAAGCCCTTGGATACAAAGTCACCATGGGAAAAAACTTTACAGACATTGACGATAAGATCATCAAAAAAGTAGAGGAAACAGGTAAAACTATGGAAGAGATAACCTCTTTTTACATAGCACGCTACCTTGAAGAGATGGCAGCCCTTGGTGTCATGCCTGCAGACCTAGAACCAAAGGCCACCGAATCGTTAGAAGCCATAGAGCAAATGATACAAAAACTCATCAACAAAGATGTAGCTTATGTCATCTCTACAGGTGATGTCTACTTTGATACAAGTAAAGATGCCCATTACGGCAATATCTCACATCGCGTAGCAGAAGATGGAGATAGCCAAAGCCGAGTGGAACATACCTCAGAAAAAAGAAACCCAAAAGATTTTGCACTCTGGAAAGCATGTAAAAACGCTGAAGACATCTGTTTTGACACAGCCTTTAGCTCTGGTCGTCCAGGGTGGCACATAGAGTGTTCTGCAATGATAGAAAAACACTTTGAAGGTAATGATGAGTACAGTATAGACATCCACGGTGGTGGCGCAGACCTACTCTTCCCTCACCATGAAAATGAAGCAGCCCAAAGCCGTTGTGCCACAGGCCATGAACTCAGTAAATACTGGATGCACAATGGATTTGTACAAATAGACGGTGAAAAGATGTCTAAGTCCCTAGGTAACAGCTTTTTTCTCAAAGATGCTTTAAAGATTTATGATGGTGAAGTGTTACGTTACTACCTCAACTCTGTGCATTATAGAAATGATTTTAACTTCTCTGAAGAAGAGTTACAGACTTCTAAAAAAAGACTAGACAAACTCTACAGACTGAAAAAGCGTGTCTCTCCCGGTAAAGCAAGTACCGTCAATAAAAACTTTAAAAAAGCACTACTTGAGGCTATGGCTGATGACTTGAACATCTCCATTGCTTTAGCACTTATAGATGAACTCATCTCTGTCTCCAATGATGCACTGGATCTTAACCCAAAAGACAAAGCACTTAAAAAAGAAACATTGGCAAACATTGCTTTTATAGATGAACTCTTAGGCTTTGGAGGAAAAGAACCTTTCTCTTACTTTCAGATAGGGGTTGATGATGCACTGAAAGTTCAGATAGAAACGCTCATAAAGGCACGTACCCAAGCCAAAAAAGAGAAAGACTTTGCACGTTCAGACAGTATTCGTGATGAGATAGCTGCCCTTGGCATCTCCATTATGGACACGGCAGAGGGTACACTCTGGGAAAAAGCATAAGATGAAAAATCTTCTTAAGCAGTACCTTCCTTATCTTGTTGGCTATAAAAAGCAATTTTTCTTTGCCATTTTAGGGATGCTTGGTGTGGCTGTAGGTACTGCAGGAACAGCCCAACTCATCAAGCCCATCCTAGATGAAGTGTTCATCAACAAAGATATGCAGATGCTAACGCTCATGCCCTTTCTTTTATTTGCTGTGTTTGCACTTAAGGGCATAGGTGGATACATACAAACCTACTACACTTCCTACATCGGTCAAGATGTGGTACGAAAACTGCGAGACAAACTCGTCTCTCATCTTACTTATCTCGACATGGACTTTTTTAAAAACATGCACACAGGAGAGATACTCTCACGAGTCACCAATGACATAGCCCGCATACAAATGGTTGTGGCAAACATCATACCTGATCTTATGCGTGAGTCACTAACCATCCTTGCACTTACAGGGTATGTCATCTATGAGAGTCCTAAGCTTGCCTTGTATTTTCTCATCATCATGCCTCTGGCCATTTTTCCTCTCACCAGGCTTGCCAAAAAAATGCGTAAATACTCTAAACTTTCACAAGAAAGTACTGCAGACATGACCACAAGACTAGGTGAGATACTCTCTAACATAGAAGTCATCAAGTCTAACTCAAGCCAAGCCTATGAACAAGAGCGTTTTGCCAGCGAAAACCAAAATGTATTTAAGTTCATTATGAAACAAGTAAGAACCAACGCCCTTACCTCTCCTATCATGGAGATACTGGGTGCTGTTGCCATAGGTGTTGTCATCTACATCGGAGGGAAAGAAGTGATAGATGGTCACATGACTGTGGGCGCATTTTTTGCTTTTGCCACAGCCCTTTTTATGCTTTACACCCCCATAAAACGTCTCTCTTCTCTTTATAACAAAGCACAAGATGCCATCACGGCAAACATCCGTATGCATGAACTGCTCGATACAAAACCTAACATTGTCTCAGGAGAAGAAAAACTCACAGAACCCATTACGTCTATCAAGTTAGAAGATGTTTCACTCTCTTACAACGCAACCCCTGCATTAAAAAACATTTCATTTGAAGCTAAAAAAGGAGAGTCTATAGCGCTTGTAGGTGACTCTGGTGCGGGTAAAAGTTCCTTGGTAAACTTACTTGTACGATTTTATGATCCTACTGCGGGAAGTATCCTTATCAACGGTCATAGCCATACAGGCTTCACACTTACTTCTTTACACCAAAAGATAGCCTATGTAACACAGCGTATTTATATCTTTAACGACAGTATCGCAGCCAATGTTGCCTATGGAGAAATAATAGATGAAAGTCGTGTCATTGAAGCATTGAACAAAGCCTATGCCATGGAATTTATAGAAAAACTAAATAATGGCATACATACTGTATTGTCTGAAAGCGGCGATAACCTCTCTGGCGGACAAAGACAGCGTATCGCTTTAGCCCGTGCCTTATATAAAAACCCGGATATACTCATACTCGATGAAGCCACCTCTGCCCTAGACAACAAAAGTGAAGCCCTCATACAACAAGCCCTAGATGCACTTAAATCAGAGATGATAACCTTTACCGTTGCACATAGGCTCAGTACCATCGAAGAGTCAGATACCATCTTGGTTTTTCAAGCAGGAGAGATCATCTGTAGAGGTTCACATGAGGTTCTTCTACAAGAATGTACAAGCTATAAAAAGTTAGCAAAGACCTTATAGCATAGATAAAACTATGGTAAGATTTTCTTAACATAAATAAAGATACCATACTGTTTAATTATTTAGTGGAGAATACATGTCAAAAATCATACTTTTATCTTTATTTCTTTTTACTTCACTCTTTGCGCAGGAGACAGAAGAGTTTCCTTTTTTAGGTATTACTGTTTCAACACAGTCTGTTGATCTGGAAAACCTAAGTAATCAAAAAGAGACTACCGTTGGACTGCGTTATGGTAAACAAACTTTAGACTGGCGTACGATGTTCACTTATGAGTATAAAAGCAATGGATACAAAAGCTTTGCTATGGAGATAGACAAGATACTCATGGATGACATCATGGGTATGCCTGAGTATAGACCTTATATTGGTGCCAGTATTGGTACACTTGAAATTGAAAATGATGATCTTACAGACACAAGTGGTTTCTTTTATGGTGGACACATAGGACTGCTTATGTACGTCACTGACAACATCGATGCAGACCTCTCTTTTCACTACTACAAAGTGAAAGACATCGAAGGTGTGGATAAAATCGAAGGCGGTACGCTTGGATTACATTACTTTTATTGATAATAGGCTATAATCACTTTATACATATCCGGAGATTATAGTGTCCCTTTTTTCTTACCAAAACCTCAAAAAAATACTTTTTAAACTTGACCCGGAGACTGCACATAGTGTTGCAGGTCTTGGACTTAGAACAGTAGCTCACTGTCCTACACTTTTACGTTTCTTTAAAAATCAAAACTTTGTCACCCACCCCTCTTTAAAACAAGAGATTTTTGGGCGTACTTTTCAAAACCCTGTAGGCTTAGGTGCAGGTTTTGACAAAAATGGTCAGTACATTACAGCCATGCCAACCATGGGCTTTGGATTTACAGAGATAGGTACGGTGACACCTAAACCTCAAGATGGTAATGCCAAACCAAGACTTTTCAGACTTGTAGAAGACCAGTCTATACAAAATGCGATGGGGTTTAACAATAAAGGCTCCCACTACATGTTACAACGTCTTAAGAAACTCTATTTCTTGGATTACCCACTGGGCATCAACATTGGTAAAAACAAGCTCACCCCTGAAAATGAAGCTTTAGATGACTATGAATTACTCTTTAAAGCATTTAAAGACTATGGGGACTACATTGTGATCAACATCTCTTCCCCCAATACACCAGGGCTGAGAGATTTACAAAATGAGTCATTTATCAAAGCCATTTTTGCTATGGCTAAAGAGATCACTTCTCAACCAGTACTACTTAAAATAGCACCTGACATGGAAGCCCAAGATGCTATAGACTTATGTAAGGTTGCAGTAGAAGCAGGAGCAGCAGGCATCATCGCAACCAACACAACCATAGACTACAGTTTAACCGACAGCCCGCAAAAACAAAACTTTGGTGGCATTAGCGGTGCATTACTGACAGACAAATCGTATGAGCTATTTAAAGCCATAGGAAAAGAGCTCTACGGCAAAACATTACTGATCTCTGTTGGAGGTATTGATTCTGCAGAAGAGGCTTATAAACGCATAAAGGCCGGTGCTTCTTTAGTACAAGTATACAGCATGCTTGTCTATAAAGGCCCTGCTCTCATCACAGAGATCAATGAGGGTTTAATTAAACTCTTACAAAAAGATGGATATAAACACATCAACGAAGCGATAGGAGCTGATTGGAAATGATAAAACAATCACTATTGACTAAAATAATATTCACACTACTTTTAACTACAGGGGTACTTATGGCTAACTCATTGCCAAAACATTTTACACAAACACTAGAGAATGGTATGCAAATTGTTGTGATACCTATGGACAATGATTCAGGTGTCATCACTACAGACATTTACTACAAAGTGGGAAGCCGAAATGAAGTGATGGGGAAAAGTGGTATGGCACACATGCTTGAGCACCTCGCTTTTAAGTCTACAGACAAACTTAAAGAAGGTGAATTTGACACCATCGTAAAAAGTCGTGGTGGGGTAAACAATGCTGCAACTGGTTTTGATAAAACACATTACTATATCAAAACAGCATCTAAAAACTTAGGATTAAGTCTTGACTTGTTTTCTGAACTCATGCATAACCTCAAACTCACCGATGAGGAATTTCAAAAAGAACGTGATGTTGTAGCAGAAGAGAGACGTTTAAGAACAGACAACAACCCCATGGGTTACCTCTACTTCAGAGTTTTTAATACACACTTTACCTACCATCCATACCACTGGTTGCCTATTGGTTTTATGGAAGATATTCTTTCTTGGAAGATAGAAGACATTAGAGATTTCTACAAACGCTACTATCAACCAAGTAACGCCGTCTTAGTTGTTGCTGGAGACATCAAACCTGACGATGTGTTTAAAGAAGCAAACAAGTACTTTGGTACCATTAAAAATGAACATGAGATACCCAAAGTCATCGCAGTAGAACCTAAAGTAGATGGAGCAAAAAGAGCTGTACTTCACAAAGAGAGCAACAAAGTAGATACCTTAGCTATCACTTACGCCATTCCTAACTACGAGCATGATGACCAAGTGGCACTTTCAGCCATTTCACACATCTTAAGTTCAGGAAAAAGTTCATGGTTTGAAAAAACCATCATCAACGAAAAACAACTTGCCAACCAAGTGTACGGCTACAACATGGAACTCACAGATCCAGGTGTCTTTCTCATCATGGCGATGTGTTCACCAAGTGCCACTTTAGAGGTGCTTGAAAAAGAGATACTCTCTCAGCTTGACAAACTTAAAAATGGCGAAGTCACACAAGCAGAACTAGACAAAGTAAAGATCAACACCAAAGCAGAATTTATCTACTCATTAGAGAGCTCCTCTTCCGTTGCAGGACTTTATGGTGACTACTATGTGAAAGGAAATATCGAACCTTTACTTCAATATGAAGAGAAATTAGATAAACTTACACTCAAAGATATTAGCGATACTGCTAAAAAGTATTTTGATCACAATTTTTCAACCACAGTAATACTGAAAAAAAATTAGGAATAGACATATGAGCGATTATATAACAGGTGCAAGTACCGCACTCATTACACCATTTAAAAATGGTACATTAGATGAAGCAACTTATGCAAAACTCATCCAAAGACAAATAAATCATGGTATAGATGCTGTCTGTCCAGTAGGAACGACTGGAGAGTCTGCAACACTCAGCCATGATGAGCACAAACGATGCATTGAGATAGCTGTAGAAGTATGTAAAGGTACACAAACCAAAGTACTTGCAGGTGCTGGTTCAAATGCTACACATGAAGCCATAGACATCGCCAAACATGCTGAAGCATGTGGCGTAGATGCACTGTTTTCAGTAAGTCCCTACTACAACAAACCAAGCCAAGAAGGCCTCTATCAGCACTACAAGGCCATAGCATCTGCAGTTAAAGTGCCTTTTATGCTTTACAATGTACCAGGACGTACAGGGGTAGATGTACTTCCTGACACAGTGAAAAGACTTTTTGATGATGTAGAGAACATTATGGGTATCAAAGAGGCCACTGGATCTATAGAAAGAACCGTTGAGCTTTTAGCTAAAGTGCCTGATTTGTATGTCTTCTCTGGTGATGATGCCATAGACTTTCCCATACTTGCTAGTGGAGGAAAAGGGATCACTTCTGTCACTTCTAACCTTTTACCAGACATGAAAGCAGAACTTGCACATGCAGCACTCAGAGGAGACTTCAAGTCCTCAAAAGCCATCAATGATGAACTCTTTGATATTAACAAGGTACTTTTTTGTGAAAGTAACCCTATTCCTATAAAAGCTGCGATGTATATCGCTGGGCTTACAGAAACATTGGAGTACAGACTTCCACTAGTCGCTCCAAGTACTGAAAACATGAGGAAGATAGAATCCATAATGAAGCAATACAAAATAGTAGGAGCGTAATATGTCAGATATGAAAGATAAAACACTTGTTATCACAGGTGCCACTAAGGGTATCGGTAAAGCTGTAGCTGAAAAATTTGCACAAAATGGTGTAAATATCGCCTTTACCTACAACTCCAACAAAGAGTCTGCACAGGTCATAGCTACAGATCTTGAAAGCAAATATGGCATCAAAGCAAGAGCCTATCCACTCAACATCTTAGAACTTGACGGGTTTAAGCCTTTGTTTGCTGCTATAGATGAAGACTTTGACCGAGTAGATTTCTTTGTCTCTAATGCTATGATCTATGGTCGTCCAGTGGTGGGTGGCTATGGTAAGTTTATGAAACTTCGTCCTGCCAAGGGACTAACTAACATCTACACTGCAACCGTTGGTGCATTTGTACGTGGTTCACAAGAAGCTGCAGTACGTATGGAAAAAGTAGGTGGTGGGGCTATCGTAACACTAAGTTCTACTGGTAACCTGATCTACATCGAAAACTATGCAGGTCATGGTACAAACAAGGCTGCAGTTGAGGCTATGAGCCGTTATGCTGCTGTTGAGCTTGGAGACATGGGTATTAGAGTCAATGCCGTATCTGGTGGACCTATTGACACAGATGCACTTAAAGCATTTACAAACTACGAAGAAGTAAAAGCTGAGACGATCAAACGTTCAGCCGTAAACCGTATGGGAAGTCCAGGTGACCTTGCTGGTTCTGTTTACTTCTTATGTACCGACGAAGCATCATGGATCACAGGTCAAACCCTTGTAGTTGATGGTGGAACTACATTTAGATAAAATTTTAGTCTCCTACATCCATTACGCTATTCAAAAATAGCGTAATCATTCTATCCTCTATCATTAGCATAATGTAACAGATTCATGAAATAACGAAATGCATACGAAAAACTGTTCAACAATAAAAAATAATAAGTGGGATAAATATTCTCTAGCTTCTTAGAAACTAGAGAAATGAAGAAGTATTTATAAGGCTATCTGCCTCAAATTAGAAAGTATATGTTGCACCAACATTTGTTGAAGAGAAGAATGTATCATCTATTGGTATTCCATCAAAATCATCACCATCATAGAAACTCATGTAGTCAAAGAAAATTCCTACACCATTTGCAAGTTCATACTTTGTACCAAGTCCCCACTGTACTCCAGACTCATCATACTTTCCAGCATGTGACTGTCCATACCCTGCCAGTCCATATGCTGAGAATCCTGTAGTGATGTTATACATTGGTTTAAGATAAATACCTAAATTACTTAATTCTCTATCACGTGATGCAACTGTCGCTCCAGTATCTACATCAACATCTGTAACTGTTTGCGTATAACGTGCTTCTACTCCAATATATTTGTTAAAGTAGTACCCACCAATTAATGTCAATGCATGTCCACGAGACTCAGCATTTTCATTAAAACGTAAATAACTCAAAGCTCCCCCTGCATAAAATCCATCATAGTTAACATTGTCATCAACCATTACAATCTCTTTTTCAGGAATACTGACTTCTGGTTCAACCGGTTGCCTAAAATCACCACCTGCCATTGCTAAACTGCTTGTTATTGCTAAAAGTACAGCTGTACTTACTACTCTTTTCATTATTAAATTTCTCCCTGTCTATGTTAGTTGTTATATCTATATATAAAATTTAAATATTATATTCTTTTTTTACTTAAATATACCTCTAGATAGCATACATAGCACAACATAAATCTTTCTTTTACAAATTGTACGCTAGAATTCTATATATTAACAGGGGACTTAGGATTTAATGATGATTAAACGAAGTATTTATTTTATTATATTAGTACTACTCTTTACTGCTTGTGCAGAACGAGGACATAATATAGATTTTAGAGTAAAAGAAGTAATAGTAGAAAATAAAACTTCTATTAAAAGTAAAAATCTACAAAAAGCAACTCCACTTGTTCTAGATATAAAACCTGAGTCTATAAGTTTAGATGAGACAACAAAAAACAACATCGCCGGTACACTTGTCCTCATTATAGGTATTATTATACTTTTATAAAAGCTATGACTCACTTATATCAATAAATACGTTTACAGTTACACCAATATTAAATTTAGGGACTTATAATGACAAAACACACTCTTCTACTCTCAGTTCTTCCACTTTCAGCTCTTTTGCTTTTTTCTGGATGTGCAGAAAGAGGTTACCAGCTTACAAGTCAAAAAACAACTAACACAGTTACTGCAGAATCAAGTATGGATATTGGTGATAGCAGTGTCAAAGCTGACCGTGAATTGAAAAAAATGCAAGTGGCTGTAAAAAAAGAACGTAAAAGAAAAGTGGAATTAAAAGCCACAGATACCATCACAGAACAAAAAGCCAGAGAAGCTAATAAACTAAAAGAGAAAACCCGTAGAGTAGAAGCATTAAAAAAAGATGAAGCTCAAAGAGAAGCGAAAGTTTTAGAACAACAAAGAGCAGCACAAGATAAAATAGAAGAAGCACAAGCTGAGAAAGAAAAAATACTTCAAGCAGTAAAAGTACAAGAGGCACAAGCACTTAAAGAGAAACAATTAGAAGCGCTTAAAGCTCAAAACAAAGCTGCTGAGGCAAAGGCATTAGAGGCACAGATTGCTCAAGATAAACTAGCCCTTGAAGCTAAGAGACTTCAAGATTTAGAAAAAGCAAAAGCTTTAGAAGCTAAGAAGCTAACAGATACCCAAAAAGCCTTAGCACTCAAAAAAGCTTCAGACCTTCGTGAAGCTCAAGCCTTAGAACAAAAAGTCTTAGAAGAAGAGCGATTGGCAAAAACAAAAAGACTACAAGCCAAAAGAGCACAAGAAATTAAGTTAAATAATGCAAAAAAATCTAAAGCTACACAAGCATCAACAGAAGAACTGAACTTTAAACTCATCAACAAGATCTACCATAAGTTTGGTAATTCAGAAGTACATGGACATGTTATCTATTTGGATCCAGCAGGACAAGAAACTACCCTGGCACAATCCAAAGTATATCTTTTGCCAATCAGTGCAAAGTTAAATCATTGGTATGAAAACTATTATCTTACAAACACAAATAATCCATCAAATAACGGCATAGTAGCTAATTACCTCAATAGTACTTATCTTAATTTAGAAAAAAACTTTGAATTCTATGGTGTTGCTAACGGTTCATATTATGTTATCATTGAATCAAAATACCCTAATTATATAGCTAAAAATAAAAAGGTATATATCGCTAAAAAGATTAAAGTGGGTCAACACAAAAAGATAATGGCTGTCTTTTCTAAAAAATTATAAGGCTAACTTCCTAGATGTTTAATGTTCCCAACACCTTAGCCTTTATACGTCTTCTACTCGCACCAGTAATGTTTTTTTTACTGGTCAACCGTGATACTTCTCTTTTAATGACTATTCACTATACCTGGCTTGACTATATTGCAGCGTTTATTTTTGTAGTGGCTTCAGCTACTGATTTTTTCGATGGCTATATCGCACGTACTTTTAACCAAATTACCACGCTAGGGAAAATCCTAGATCCACTAGCTGACAAAATGCTTACACTTGCAGGCTTCCTAGGTCTTATGGTACTAGACCGTGCTTCTGAATGGGCTGTCTTTCTCATTATTACCCGTGAACTGTTCATCACTGGACTCAGAGTCTCTGCTGTAGCTGAGAACATAGACATCGCTGCTTCATGGATGGGGAAGACTAAAACAGTTGTCCAAATGATAGCCATAGGATTCTTACTTATGGAATGGCCTGGAGGGGAACTCCTCTTGTGGACAGCTGTTGTACTTACACTCTATTCTGGTTATGAATATGTCAGAGATTTTTTTAAAAACACTTCTATGAGCTAAAAACTTCCTTTTAATTGATTAAATTTTAATCAGTTAACAATTCCTTATAATAATTTAAACTTGCTATAATTAGGTATCTTAATATTAAAACAAGGAAAACAAGATGACAAAATTAAGTTTAGTAGCAGCATTAGCTGTAAGCGCTGCATTCGCAGGCGGAGATATCGCTCCAGTAGAACCAGTAGTTGCGGCACCAGTAGTTGATGCAGCAGCGTGTAATAGCAATACAACAATTAATGGTAAATTAGTAGGATATTTATATTCTGATGATTCAGCTGGAAGCTTGTTTGATGATGAAAGTACACAACTTGGTACAGCAGCAACACTTGATGTTTCACATAAAATCGTTGACGGTATCACAGCTAACTTTACAGCAGTAGGTTTCCTTAATGCTATGAAAGCACCTTCACCATATATGGAAGGTGAAAAAAGAGGTGCATTCTTCAATGTAGCAAACCTTACTGCAACTTACGGGGATACTACATTCATCGCTGGTCGTCAATTACTTGATACGCCTATGTTAGGTGGATTTGACTGGTTACTAGCTCCCGGTGCATTCGAAGCCTATACAGTAGCTAACTCATCTATTAGTAACGTGACACTTGTTGGTTCATACGTTGCTAAATATAGAGCAAATAATACTGGTGACAACTTTGTCAACTTAACTGATATTGATGATGGTAATAACTGGACAGTTGGTGCTGCATACAGTGATGCATTTGATGCTAGTGTATGGTACTACAACGTAGATGCTGGTATAGCAGTTTCAGCTGACAAATATACACAAATCTATGCTGACGCTGGTGTTGAATTCTCTGGTATCAACCTTGCTGCACAATTTGTAAATACTGACTATGATACAGCTGAAGACTCAACTGCATACGGTGTAAAAGCTTCTACTACAGTTTCTGGATTTGACCTTATGGCTGCATACAACAACATTTCAGACAACACAACTGGATACATAGGAAGAGATTCACTTTACGCTAGTTCATGGAATACATTTGCATCAAACTCAGTAGGAGATGCATTTAAAGTTGAAGCAGGTACAGAATTCTCTGGACTTTCAGCAACTGCTAGTTATGCATACTATGCTTATGATCAAGTAAATGATGAAGGTTCTGAAATCGATGTTATCTTAGGATACGGAATCACTGATTGTATCTCTGTAGATGCTATCTACTCTAACACTGATTATGGTTTGGGTGACGATATTAACGCTCTTGAGCTTATCGCAACTTACAAATTTTAATCAAAACGTGTAATCTCTCAAACCCGTTTTGAATACGCCACTCTCCTTGGAGAGTGTACGGGTTTTATCCTCTTTTTTACTTCTTAAATCACAATCAACTTTCTAAACAAAATCACTTTTAATTGATAATAACTTTCATTTAAGCTCCATTAAGAATAATTAGACTATACTACAACTAAGAAAAGAAAAATGATAACTATTATCATTTATAATTACTTATTTATTCGTATAAGGAAAAGTTTTGGAAAAAATTGTCATCGCATTAGCAGGTCAACCAAATGTAGGAAAATCATCCCTCATTAATGCCATCTCTGATGCCACACTGAAGGTGGGAAACTTTTCAGGTGTGACTGTAGATAAAACAGAAGTTGAATTTACTATTTGTGATGAAGTGTCATGTAAAGAGTATGAAGCACATATCATTGACCTTCCTGGTGCCTATTCACTAACTGAATACACTATAGAAGAAAAAGTAACTAAAAGCTTTTTGCAGTCTGATGAGTATGATGTTATCGTCAATGTAGTAGATGCTACCAATCTTCAAAGAAACCTTCTTTTTACGACACAACTCCTTGAAACAGGTAAAAAAGTAGTCGTAGCACTTAACATGAATGACGAAGCTGTAAAAGAGGGCATAGACATAGATGAAAAGCAACTCTCAGCCATCCTAGGCGTACAGTGCATCAAAACCTCAGCTACCACTAAAGAAGGTATTGAGGCACTCAAAAGTGCTATCATTTCAGCCTATGAGAAAGAAGAAACTTCATCAAAAGTAGTCTACTCTGACCCTATAGAAGAAGAGATAACGCATATAGTTACTTTTATGAAAGAAAAAAACTACAAGAGTACACTTCCTTACAGACATCTTGCAGTAAAACTTTTACAAGAAGATGAAGATGTTTATAAAAAAATGCATGACGAACCGATATGGATAGAGATACTACCTATCGTAAGAGAAGGTTTAAATCATCTCTATTTGCATAACAACACAAAAGATCTTGATGAGATATTTGCTGATGAGCATTTTGCCTTTGCAAAAGGTGCAAAGATGGAAGTCATGTCTGTCAAAAGCATGAAAGCCAAAAACCTTACACAAAAAATAGACAACCTTCTTATCAATAAAATATTGGGGATCCCTCTTTTTCTTTTCTTCATGTGGGGACTTTTCCAACTTACCTTTGAGTTAGGTTCTGTGCCTATGGACTACATAGATGCTGCCTTTACATGGCTAGGTGATCAAGTAAAGGCCATACTTGGTGAAGGGGAACTTAGTTCTCTTATAGCAGATGGTATCATCGCTGGTGTGGGTGCAGTCGTTATGTTCTTACCTAACATTGTCATACTTTTTATAGGTATCGCCCTACTGGAGACTACTGGGTACATGAGTCGTGTAGCCTTTTTACTCGATGGATTTTTTCATAAGTTTGGGCTTCATGGTAAAAGCTTCATCCCACTTGTAACAGGTTTTGGATGTTCTGTACCTGCCTATATGGCTGCACGTACACTTAAAAATGAAAAAGACAGACTCATTACCTTGTTCATCATAGGCTTCATGTCTTGTGGTGCCAGACTGCCCATATATGTACTTTTTGCAGGTGCCTTCTTTGCACAGGAACATGCAGGAAACATCTTATTTGTCATTTATATTTCAGGTGCTATGCTTGGATTGTTTGCAGCGAAGATACTTAAAATGTTTGTCTTTAAAGGTGAAGATGAGCCATTTGTAATGGAGATGCCAAAGTACCGTATGCCTTCATTCAAACTTATCTGGCATACCGTGTATGGGCAGGCTAAGTCTTACTTGAAAAAAGCGGGTACGTTTATTTTGGGAGCAGCTATACTTATCTGGTTTGCTTCCAATTACCCTAAAGTAGATGTACCAAGTAACCTAGATACTAACAAAGTCAAACTTTATGAGCTTGAACACAGTTATTTAGGTCAGATAGGACATGCCTCTGAACCGTTCTTTGAGCCACTTGGAATGGACTGGCGTATGGCTGTAGCACTTGAGACTGGTCTTGCAGCAAAAGAAGTGGTCGTTTCTACCTTGGGTGTCTTGTATGCTTTAGGTGATGAAGTAGACGAAGGAAGTGAAGGACTCATAGCGCAGATAAAAGCAAACATACCGTTTGCATCTGCCATTGCATTTATAGTCTTTGTCATGATATATTTACCATGTTTAGCAGCTTCAATGGTTTTTGCCAAAGAGGCTGGTGGATGGAAGTACTTAGTGTACTTATTTATCATGACTACTGCCAGTGCATGGATACTTAGTTTTGTGGCATATAGAGTCACATTGATGATAACATAGGAGACATAATGTACTTGATCGACTTAAAAAAAGGTAAT
>Ga0209633_10002620_pt1 | contig 17165 bp, 16 predicted proteins | sample Cruoilmetagenom1_FD_187290 | JGI IMG/M metagenome (GOLD analysis project Ga0209633, IMG submission 187290) | Oil polluted marine microbial communities from Coal Oil Point, Santa Barbara, California, USA - Sample 1 (SPAdes) (version 2) | ecosystem: Environmental > Aquatic > Marine > Oil seeps ... | reverse complement strand
TTGGGATCCAACGCCGGATTCGGTGGCATCGGAGGGCATCTGGAGAACCGACTTCGAAGAAACCTGTGAGATTCGGTTTCGATTTGGCTGTCTCGCCGGACATGTAGGTGGCAAACCCCTCAAACAGTGAGACTCGAATGACTGCACACGACCAACTTGATCAGCTCCGGAAGCCAATCGCTGCGAACCAGTCGGTCGCGGGTGTGGCCGGGGCGGTGTCGGTCTGGGTGTCGTGGCCGTCGACCTGGTGGGCGTTGAAAACCGAATAGACGCGGGGCAACAGTTGCCGGGTCTCGTGGGCCTCGCCGGATGTCGCGGATTGGTCGTCGGCGTTGGTTTTGCGGGTGACCCATTTGATGACGTGGGCGGAGCGTTCGCCTTTGCGGACTTGGGCGCCGTGGTCGGTCCATTGTTTGTAGGTGGCCCAAACGCCTGTGGGGTAGCCGGCGTCGAGCGCTTCGACCGCGAGGGCGAGGACGTTGGCGCCGTTGTAGCGGCTGCCAGTGGTGGCATTGCGGGCGTTGAGGAGGTCGCCGAGGTCATGGGTGTGCCAGGGCATGGCCCATTGGCCATGGGTTGCCGGTTTGGATCATGTCGACGAGTCGGCGGGTGATGTGGGTGGCGTGGTCTTGGTAGTTCATTGGATCGTCCCTGTTGGTTCGCATGTGCGGACGCAGCGCTGCGCTGCGTCCGCTGGAAGCGACTCCCGGGATGGCACGCGGTGTCCAGCCCTGGCCTTCGACCCACCGGGTCGGGAAATGTGAACTCGGCTCTGCCGCGTGTTGACCAATGGGCTTGACGCCAAGAACGGGCCGTTTCGGCACGGTGTCTGGCCCGACCTGGGGCATGCTTCAGTCCGACCTGACGTTCTGGCATTTGAGCGACATGTCATCAGACAGCGATCAGTGTCCTAAAGCGGTGGCTGGTGTCTGAACACGAAGAAGGGGCGGCACCTTTCGGTACCGCCCCTCGGGGACTCAGCTTGCTTGGTGGTACATCTCGGCTAGCTCGTATGCGTGTGCTTGTTGGAGGTCATTGGGCCAGTTGCAGGTGAGGCGAGGTGATGGGATCCCGATTGTTCGGTAGAGGGTGATGCAGGGGTCTGATTGTTCGCTGGGTTCGATGTCGAAGTGTCCGAATCCGAAGCGGGTGAGCCGGTCGAGTGATCGGATGAGTGGGGAGTATTTGCCGGTGCCTTTGCCGAGTCCGATGGCGGTGGCGAGGGTTCGTGTCGGTGTGAGGTGCCAGTCGTCGTTGGTGCCTTGGGTTGCGAGGTGGTTGAGGAGGCAGGTGGAGGTTGGGCCGATGATGGGGAGCCACCAGCGTTGCCGGTAGGGGTGATCGATGGGGACGTCGCCGGGTGCTTGGTGTGGGTGGTCGGTGAATCGGGTAGCGATGATTTGGTCGATGTTCATGGTGTGCTCCTGAGGGGTTGTTGGATGCCTCCGAGGTGTTGAGGGCGAGTCCCGACTTCCCCGACGAGGCTCGCCCTCAGATTCGGTCCCCGTTTGGGTTCGGGGTTCGGCTGTGGAGCCGTCAAACCGTGCGGTGTTGGCGGGCGGAGCAAGGTGGAGCACCCGCAGCGCAGCGAGGATGAACGACCTTCGCAGTCCGGCGGCCCGTATGGCAGGTTCCAACACAAGCCGTGACCCGCACCAGGAAAGGGAAACCGACGAGAGCATCGCTCTTTCGTGGTGCAGGTGCTCGTAGAGGATTGTTGTCCCGTCGGCGGTCGTGAGGTCGATGTCGGGTGCGCGGCGGCCCACTAAGGGGTGCCCGTCGCTGGGTCCGTAGGCGATGTCGAGTCCGGAGATCATGCCGGCGAGGTAGGTGCGTGCGTCGTCGATCTCGGGGAGGTCTGAATCGCTCGGGGTTTGATGCAAGGTGATCGAAATCGACGGGCTGCTGGTCCGATGAAGGCAGCATTGCTTCGAGCGAAATCGACCGTGAGCGCGATACTTCGGCGGCAACTGGCCGTCGGTATCCTGGTCGTCATGCCTATCGCCTTCTACGTCGTCACCCACGACACGGTCGGGCGCTCTGTTCGCTCCCTTGCATTCGGGGTGAGTTGGGCGGTCAGTACTGTCGCGTTCTTCTCCACGGTCTCGGCTCGCCAGCTCGAGCCCCTTCTGAGGCGTGCCGGCGGTGCTTGTGGACTTCGCTGTGACGGGCGTAGTCGCGGTTGCGGTCGGTACCGCGATCGGGACCCTCGTCGGCAGGGAAATTGAAGGCACACTGGCTCTTGTTCTTCTTCGCCGGGCGGCAGGCGGTTGCGAACCCGTTCGAAACCTGGTCACGCGCCCTCCCGTTCTGGTCCTCCCGAGAACTCGGCACCTGGGCTGTGGGCGGAACCCCCATCGGGTCACTGGCAGACGGTCTTGCCCACGCCGTCATCGTGAGCATCGCGTGCGGGCTCATTGCGGCGTTGCCGGTCGCCGCTGAAAAGGCGCGCATTGAGCGGCAGCTCTAAGCGCTCGAGGCGCAAGCAACCAAACTGACAAGCTCGAATAGTGCGTCCCGAGGCGGGCCAGGCACTACCTCGAACTGCCCTGCTTCCGCCATCTCGCCGAACAGTTCGGTGCTCTATGGGGAGCGTGAACTTCGGGTTCCAACCTCCTCTGATACTCAAACAGGTATCCGACTAGGCCCAGCTTGAGTTCTTTCCAGCAGGCTCGCTGGCCATCTGCCAGGATCGGGCGCGGTCCTCAACTGCCACGTCCGTGGCTCGATGGGGTCGGCTATTCGGAGGGATTCGGTCTTGGTGCTGCACGGACGTGGGCTTTCTCGCCCTGTTTGCCGATGAGGCTGAGGAACTCGACGGGGCCTGAGCTGGTGGCTCCGAACCAGTGGGGGGTGCGAGTATCGAATTCGGCGACCTCTCCTGGTTGGAGGAGGAGGTCGTGTTCGCCGAGGACGAGCCGGAGTTGCCCGTCGAGGACGTAGACCCAGTCGTAGCCTTCGTGGGTCCGAAGCTCAGGTTTGGTGTTGTCGCTGGCGGCGGGGAGCACGAACTTGTAGGCCTGGATGCCTCCGACCCGGCGGGTGAGCGGGATGATTGTTGACCCGTCCTTGTTTCTGATCGGACGGAGCGTGATACGTGGGTTGCCGGTGGGTGGTGCGTCGACGAGGTCGTCGAGGGTGACGCCGTAGGCGCTGGCGAGGGGGAGGATCTGTTCGAGCGTTGGGTGGCGTAGCCCGGCTTCGAGTCGCGAGAGGGTACTTGCCGAGATGCCGGTTTCTTCGGCGAGGTCGGTGAGGTTGTCGCGGAGTTTGCGTTTGGCCCGTACGAGTCTCTGAGCGATCGTGGGTTCGGGTACGACGAATGCTTGAGCGATCTCTTTGGTGTCGAGTCCACCGAGGAGTCTCAGGGTGAGCGCGACTTGAGCGTCGGGTGACAGCGCCGGGTGGCAGCACAAGAACATGAGTCGGAGCTGGTCATCGGGAACGACGTCGACGAAATGGTCGAGGTCGGGATGCTCCGGTTGCTTGTTCATGTCGTCGCTCTCGTGGAGCCGGTGGGCCGCCTCTTGGCGGGCGTCGCGGGTGGATTCTCGGCGGAGGCGGTCGATGGCGCGGTTCCGGGCGGTGGTGGTGATCCAACCGCCGGGGTTTGGAGGTAACCCTGCGATCGGCCAACGTTCGGCCGCGATGGCGAAGGCTTCACTGACGGCGTCCTCGGCGAGGTCGACGTCGCCCAGAATGCGTACAAGTGTCGCGGTGCATCGACCCGCCGTTTCGCGGAAGACCGCCTCCAGTTCGTCGTCAGCCATCTTGAAAGGGGCGCAGTTCGACGGGGCGTTCGCATGCTTCGCCGGCCTGGCGTGCCCAGTCGAGTGCCGTGTCGAAGTCAGTGGCTTCGATCACCCAGAATCCGCCCATCTGTTCCTTCGTTTCCGCGAACGGCCCGTCTGTCATCGACACGCCGCCGTCCGACGCCCGCAGCACCGTGGCCGATGCCGCCGGTTGCAGGCCACCGGCGAACATCCAGGCGCCCGTCGCGGTGACCTTCTCGTTGAATGCCGAAACTTGTGCAACGGTTCGTTGCGCCTCGTCACTGGCGAAGTCGAGGTCGCTGTAGTCGTCGTCGTGCCAGACGGAGATCAGGTATTGGGTCATGAGTCTGCTCGCTTTCGAAAGTGAGCCACGGGGCTCGGGTCAGTGGACGACGTCGAAGATCTGCTTCTGGACGCCGTTGGAGTAGGCCTCGTACTCGACGAGGTTCAGCTTCGTTGCGTCCTTGTCGGTGCTACTGAACAGGCGCTTTCCGGCGCCCAGTAGCAGCGGGAAGACAACGAGGTGGTATCGGTCGACGAGGCCGGCATCGGCCAGGTTGGCTCCGAGCTCGGCGCTGCCGTGCACAAGGATGGGTCCGCCTTCGGTCGCCTTGAGAGTGGCGACATCGTCGAGGGTTCGCAAAATTGTGGCCGGCCACCTCGCGTCCTCACGGTCGAGGGAGGCGGACACGACGTAGCGGGGCATGGCGTTGTAGCCGGCGAAGTCCTCCATCGTCGGCCACACGGGTGCGAACTCCTCATAGGTTCGGCGCCCGACCAGCAGCGCGGTGGCTTCTTGCTGTTCGCGTCCTTTGATCTCGTAGGCGGCCTCGTCGAACTCGACATCGTGGAAGGTCCAACCGGCGCTGCGGTGATCACCTCCGCCCGGGCCTTCCATCACTCCGTCGGCGGTCACGAACGCGGTCACAATCAGTTGTCGCATGGCTCTGTCTCCTGGATTCTGGGGCGAGTTCGGTGTCGCCCCCGTTGGTTTCTTGTGATGGTCACGAACGGATCCGGCGAAATCGACACGACCAGGAAGAAATTCCGGTACGGCGATCCAGTCCGTTGGATGTCTTCGCCGTCATTTGCCGCGTTAACCCTGGCGGAATGCCGCGGCCTTGACCCGGTTTTGGCAGGTCGTGGAACAGAACCTCCGGCTCCGATTCTTCGATGTATCCACGAACACGAGGTCGCAGTGATCGGCGGCACAGACTCCGACTCGATCATGCTGAGCGTCGCCGACGAGTCGGGCGAGCGCATCGGCGGTGATCGCGGTCCACATCGGGACGACGGCAGCGTCATGTGGGTGATGGTGAAGCTGCCAGCGTCCATCTTCGAATGCGAGGTGCGGGTGAGCGGAGTGACGTGCCAGCAGCGTGTTCACGAGTGCGCAGGCGGCGTCGACATCTCCAATTGCGAGTAGTCGGCAGATCTCGTCGAGTCGGCCTGCCAACTCGATCATCGCGGGGACATCGTCGGGTGTGAGTCGTTTGGCCGATGGCGGGTCGACCGACAGAACCCGCCGCAGCGCGTCGATCGGTTCTGGCGACTTCGGAAGGTAGACGTCGTTGATCAACGCCACCGAGGTCAGCAACCCAACATCGGACTCACTGGCTATCAACGCTTGACCAGTCACGGAACCTCCGATAGTTTCATCACTGATGAAACATCATAGACCAGTCACGAATCCACCGTTGCTCGGGTTTGAATTGTTCCCTGCCGAGCCGGACAGGACAGCCGAGATCGCCGGCATCTGGTACTCGGGCTGGGCCGACGGGCACCTGGGCCATGTCCCCGAGGAACTGGTGAACCACCGACAAGAGGAATCGTTCCTCCAACGGGCAGTCGCACGCATCCCTGACACGACGGTCGCGATCGACAACGCGACCGGGGCGGTGGCAGGCTTCGTCATGGTTCGAGCCGACGAGGTGGAGCAGCTCTATGTCGATGCCCGGTGCCGCGGCACCGAGGTCGCACCTCGGCTCCTCGCACATGCCGAGCAGAAAATCGCCGTCAACCACACTTCCAGCTGGCTGGCTGTGGTTGCCAGGAACGCCAGGGCTCGCCGGTTCTACGAACGCTGCGGGTGGTCCGACCACAGCAGCCTCGACCACGTCGCCGAAATCGCTGGAGACACGATGATCGTGCCGTCGCGTCGCTACAAGAAGAGCCTGTCAACTCGCTGCTGGAAGGCGACGAAGTGAAACAGACGTGGCAGCCCGATCCAGCCGTGCTGCGCAACAAGGTCGCCGTGGTGGCTGGCGCGACCAGAGGTGCCGGACGTGGCATCGCTGTCGCTTTGGGCGAGGCAGGCGCAACCGTGGTGTGCACCGGCCGCTCGAGCCGCACCGCCAACCTGTCATCGGACTATGACGGTCGCAGCGAGACAATCGAAGAGACAGCCGAGTTGGTAAATGACGCTGGTGGGATCGGCATACCAATCCCGACAGACCACCTCGACGTCACCCAGGTCAAGGCGCTCGCCGCCACAATCGCCGAACAGCACGGCCACATTGACGTACTGGTCAACGACATTTGGGGAGGCGAGCACCTCAAGGGCGGCCCAGCCGACTGGGATCGACCGATCTGGGAATGCGACCTCGACAGCGGACTCCGACTCCTCCGCCTCGCCATCGACACCCACCTCATCACCTCCCACGCCCTGCTCCCGCTCATCGTCAACCAGCCCCGGCGGACTCGTCATCGAAGTCACCGATGGGACCACCGACTACAATTCCGAGCACTACCGGATCTCGGCGTTCTACGACCTCGCAAAGACAGCGGTTAACCGCCTGGCCTGGTCCCAGGGCCACGAGCTCGCCCAACACAACGCCACGGCGGTCGCGGTGACCCCCGGCTGGCTTCGCTCCGAGATGATGCTTGACGCCTTCGAAGTCACCGAAGACGCCTGGACTACCGCACAAGCGCCTCCCGGTTTCATGGCATCGGAAACCCCCCGCTACGTCGGCCGGGCCATCGCTGCCGTAGCCGCAGACCCCGATCGCCGCCGCTGGAACCAAACGTCGGTCACCGCAGGAGAACTCGCCAGCCACTACGGCTTCACCGATGTCGACGGCACCCAACCAGATGCCTGGCGCTACATCGCCGACGCCGAAATCACCCCCGACACCGACTCGGTCCACTACCGATGACCGATCGCCGACAACCCCCGGCCGCGGTCGTCGACCAGGTGCGCGCCATCGTCTGCGCCTTGCCCCACGCCCAGGAACACCAAGCCTGGACCGGCACCAGCTGGCGCGTCGCAAACACAACCTTCACTCACATCATCCACATCGCGGACGGCTGGCCACCCGCGTATGCCAACGCGTTCAATACAGACGGGCCAGCAACCGTCATCACCTTCCAAGCCGAGTCCGACGAACGTCACGCGCTCGCAGCAATCGGAGACCCATACCACCTGCCACCATGGAGACCAGGCATCGTCGGCATCACAATCAACAGCGAGACCGACTGGACCGAACTCGCTGAGCTACTGACAGACAGCCACCGACTGTGCTCGGCCAAGAAGCCTCCCCAGCGATAACCCACTCCGTCCAGGACCGAGCAGACCTGACTAGGACGTCGATCCACCTGATCGATGCGAAGAATGTTGCCTCACCCTCGGGACATCAACTGCACTAGCCCGCCAACGTCATGGCTCGGCGCCGCAGTCCCGCGCGACCCCATGAGTCACACTCACAACATCGTCGCTGAACTCCCAGGGGTGATCTTGGGCAAGGATTCGTCCCTTCAGACCTGCCCTCCGGGAAGCCAACTCAGATGTTCCCTCACACGTTGTGGTCCCGGGAGCTGATGGCGTTCGGCCCATCGTGCCGACGTCGCAGCAGCCCGGGGTGGTAGCGGGGAGCTCATGATGACGTCCTGCGGGTCGTGCCCGCTGACGAGGTGAGTCCAGCGAGTTCCGTTCCAGAAGCGGAGCCTCTGTACTCCGGTCGGATCGACTGCCCATTGCGGCGGATTCTGGCTTCGAAACCGCCGCGATCGTCGGCGGGGGCGACGTCCTCTCAGTACTGCGTCAACGTCGAAGCCCGCGGCGCTGAGCTGGCGGCGGTAGTACCGGACGAACTGGCGGGCACGGCGCCGGTCTCTTCTTGACCAGCGGTTAGCCCCGACCAAGCGATGGCCGATCGGGACGTGGTCGGCGTTGAAGCCGTGACCGTCGCGTTGTTGGGCACCGTCGCAGGCGGACGCGAGGTAGGCGATGGCGTCGCTCAGCGTGGTTCGGGAACGGGGGCGTAGGTACATGTCGGGTCTCCTGCACAGATGGTGCGGGAGGACTTCATGGCGTTCTCCGAGCCGATCTCCATTCTGCCAGATCGTTGCGACGTCGGCCAAGAAGTCGATGTTCGGGCTGGTAGCAGCACTTTCGCGAGATAGCGTGAGACCAGAGGCGTGGTCGCGAGATGAGAAATCTCGGACGCGAGATCGATGACGAGATGCTCGCCGGGTCCGTTGCTGGGATGGCTGTTCGACCGTCGCCGCATGACGAACATGACGTGCAACGAATTCGACACAGCGCTGGCCACTGAGTGGGCGGTGATCTCGACGGGGAATGCGGCCCGCCGGACGGTGGAACGATGGGCCGAGGTAGAGCCGGTGTTCGACCCCTTCGATACTCCGCATGACGTGTTGATCGCGATCGGTGCTGAGGACCTGGACGAGTCAATCGCCATCACCCAAGCCGTCGTACGGCTGGCAGCGACCGAGCAACTGGCGTCGAGGTTGTTGCTGCAAGTCATGGTGCCGACGTTGGCGACCGAGTGCTTCCGCACACTACGAACCTTGCGCGCCGAGCGAGTGCCGGTGTCATCGACCGAGGTTGTCGCGCTCGTGATCGGCGCAGCAGCGGAAACGATCGGCTGCTTCGCAAAACGGACGTCGCTGCCTTTCCCGATTCGCACGATTCGACGCCGGACCATCCAGCGAGTGGTCGACCGACGTACCCGGATGATCGAGCGCGCCTCGGTCGAAGTCGTCGAACTGATCGACGGAGAGGGCAAAGCTGGATGTGAACCGGAGTTGGAGCAAACGGCGGCCGAGCTCCTGGCCGACACGCTCGTCAACGCCGTGCATCTCGGAATCGTGTCGAGCGACGACGCAGAACTGGTGTGGATGTGGCGTCGCCACGACATGTCGGCTCGCACGCTCGCCCGCGGTGATGCCCGGGAGCACAGCAGGCTCCGTAAACGGCGGGGCTGTGCGCAGCTGCGCCTGATCGAGAACCGGGAGGCCCTCGTCGAGGCGGAGATGGCCGGATGAGCAACGCATCGACGCACGCCGGAACCGGCGGCGACGAACTGTTCACTGCACTGCTGATCGGCGTCGGTGCTGTCACCACCGCGGTCTGGGGTGGCGCGCAGCTGGCAACGCTGGCAACTTCGGGCGAAGCCCTCGACACATCGCTCGGTGACGGTCTCCGAGCGCTAGTCCGGTTGCCCGAGACGATGGGAGACCCGGCCCGAGCGTGGCCCGAGCCGACACAGGCGCAGCTTCCGGGGCCGTGGTGGTATTGGACGGCAACAGCGACCGTGTTCGCTGCAGTGTGCGGACTGGGCTTGGTCTTCTACCGAGCGTTCGGGTCGACCGGCATCGGCACCGACCGCCCCGACCGGCTCGGCGTGAAGCCAGCTGCCCGCTTCGCCCGCGCCCGGGATTTGACGCCAATCGTGGTCAGCGGCCCAACACGGGGCCGGTTCATCCTCGGACGCGTCGGGCGTCACTTGGTAGCGACTGAAGACCGGTCCTCGCAGCCCGAGCTGAGCGCCCGCCAACGGGTCCGCAAAAGGGTTGGCGACCGCTCGGCGGTGGCAGTCGTCGGCCCGACACGATGCGGCAAGACCGCAACCGTCACCGCCGGGACGCTCGATTGGGACGCTGCTGCGATCCTGTCTTCGGTCAAGCCCGACCTGTTCCACGACACTGTCGCTCGCAGGAGACGCTTGGGCGACGTGTTCGTCTTCGACCCTTTCGGTGAACTGCCCGAGGACCTCGCCGACGGGGTGACCCGAGTCGCATGGTCACCGCTCTCTTCGGCCGGGACGATCTCGGGTGCGCAACAGGCAGCGTCGACTCTGCTCGACGCTGCCCCGTCTGACGGGGTGACGAACGCCAGCTATTGGGGCACGAAAGGCATGCAACTGCTGTGGCCCGTCCTCTACGCCGCTGCGGTGAGCGGCCGGACCATGGGAGACGTCGCCCGGTGGATGGCCATCCAGGACGGCGACGACGGAGAGAGCGGCGAGATCCACTCGCTCCTCACCAAGCTCGCCAGCAACGACAGCCCCGCCGGGATCGAGGCGAAGCAGGCGCTCACCGCCTTCGTCGGGTTCTGGAAACTCGACACCCGCACCCGCTCGGACATCTTCTCCACAGCCCAGACCCTCATCACCGCATGGGACGACCCCTACGTCGCCGCTGCATCGGCCACCTCGGTCGACACCGAAACCGGCGAACTGACCCGACCGACCATGACGCTGGGCCGCCTTCTCCGAGGGAACAACACGCTGTATGTGATCCAGCCGCTCGGATCAGCGATCCGGTTCTCGGTCGTGTTCGGTGGACTGCTCGGCGACCTGCTCCGTGACCAGGCCTATGACATCTCCCGCCAAGCAGGCCAACCCCTCCTGCCGTTGCTGGCCGTGTTGGACGAAGCGGGCAACACGCCGCTGCGATGGCTGCCGCAGGTGGCATCGACGTGCTCGGGCATCGGCGTCCAGTTGGTGACGGTGTGGCAGTCGCTGGCCCAGATGCGGGCGATCTATCAGGCCCAAACCGACTCGCTGGTCACCAACCACGCCACCAAGGTCTTCTTCTCGGGCATCTCGGACCACACGACGCTGCGATACGTGTCGGATCTGTGCGGAGAAGAAGAGGTGCCGAACCGGTCCTCGACCATGGACGTGCACGCCACCGGACGGTGTCGGTCGGTAGCGAACTCAACCGCCAGGACGAAGCTGGTGCCGATGGACCTGTTGCGCCAGGCGCCGGAAGGAACCGCTTTGTTGTTGTATGGACGTCTCCCGCCCGCTCACCTGACCGGCCGCCGGCCCCGCGAAGAACGGCGTCTCCGGCGACTGACCAAGGGCCTCGGTCCGGAGCCCAAAGACAGCGAACCCGATCTTGCCATCCTCCGTGCCCTTGAACGGCCGACCGACGCTCCTGCGTTCGTGACCGCTCATATGAAGGGTGTTGCTGACCGCGCGGATCTCGAGGCACAAGAGCGAGAGAAGCAGGCGAAGGACTTCGTTCCGGCAATCCCGGAGAAGGCCGACGCCGATGACGAGGAGTCTCGCCAGGTCGTCCAGGGCATCGAACACGCCCGAACCCCCGTCGCCGATGTAGCGATCGAGGAGGTCATAGACGAGCCGAACCCGGACCGTCTCCATGTCGAGGAGATGATGGGACGACTCCGCTCCGACCAGCCTTCGCCACGAATCGAGATGTGAGCCCTTTCGCCGAGTGGCGGGCCCATGCTGACGCTTGTCAGCCCAAACCCTCGATCAAACGTGTGTTCGGCTACGTGCGGAGGCGTAGCCTGGGCATCAGGCCTCCGTATACGAATGACGGCCGAAGCCAGGATGAGGGCCGGGACATGCGAATGAGCGGAAGCGGAGAAACGGAAGGCTTAGCTGCCGAGCCATGGGCGTTGCGCTGGGGCAGTTGGATCGTGGCGATCGGAGGCGCCCTGACGGTCGGGATTGGGCTGGCATCGGTCTTCTGGTTGCCGACCGTCGATGCGCTTGTCGGTGAATTCTCGGACGGGGACTTGCAACGTGCGAGAGCCGACATCCGATCGAGCGGCCTGAAGCTGGCTACGGGCGTCGGTGCAGCCACGGCAGGGTTGCTCGCGTGGGGCCGCTTGGATCTCTCACGACAGCAGCACCGTCTCGATGAACAATCCAAGCAGGACGAGCGTTTCGCTCGATCGGTCGAACTGCTGGGCAGTGAAAACCGGTCGGTACGGCTGGGGGCTCTCTATGCGTTGGAGGCGCTCGCGAAGGACGGGTACGCCAATCAGACGATCTACGACGTCATCACAGCCTTCGCCCGATCTGCAGCGGTGGATACGTTCGAGACGACCGTGGGCGATTCGACGCTCGAACTGCACGATGGCGGAGACGGCAACGTCTTGCCGGAGCTGACGAATTACCTTCCGACCGCCGAAGATCTGGAGGCCGCAATCACGGTTTGCTTGCGTAGCCCGCAGAGGACTCGGCTTGACCTACGAGGGGTAATGATTTCCAATCGAACGTTCGGAGACCTGAGCTCAACGAACCTGGCAGCGTCGCAACTGGTCGACTGTCGGTTCGAGGGGTCGATCTCCGATGTCTCGTTCGTCGGTGCCACGATCTTGCGTAGCCGGTTCAAGTCGATGTCTATGGAGGACTGCAAGTTTGAGGGAGCAGTACTGACGGAGTGTCACGTCGAGAGCGTAGAGATCTCCGGGACGCTGCTCGGCAGTGCAGAGTTCGAAGGTTGCGACGTTCGGAGTATCGAGGTCGACCGAACAAGCACAGCTCCGTCCGGCTGGGGCTCGCAGCGCAGCGAGGGCCAAGAGTCAGAGGAGGCGAAGCGATGAAGTATCTGCACTCGGATCTCGGCCATCGCAAACGGGGCGACGTTCTCGTCGTCACGCTGTCGAACGGAGCGAATGTCCGGCTCCTCGACTCGTCAAACTTCTCGTCGTACAAGCGCGGTCAGCGGCACCGCTTCCACGGGGGGCTTGCGAAGCGCTCGCCCGTGCAACTCACGATTCCGTCAAATGGGCACTGGCACGCTGTAGTCGACATGCAGGGACTGCGCGGGTCCACTCGAGCGAGCTTCAAAGTCCTCAACGGGTCTGCGCTACGGCCCTTGCCGCCGATCCAGGATCGTCGAGCTGATCTCGCCGAGATCGCAGACAACATCGCCGACGTCGACCATGAACCCGGGACCGAGGAGTACGACGTGTTTATCTCGCACGCGAGCGAGGACAAGGAGAACATCGTCGTGCCGTTGGCGAACGCGCTCAAGGAACTCGGCGTAAAGGTGTGGTTCGATCAGTTCGCTCTGCGTATCGGGGACAGCCTTCGGCGGAAGATCGACGAGGGAATCGCCAACAGCAGATATGGCGTCGTCGTGATCTCGAAGCCATTTCTTGCCAAGGGTTGGCCGCAGTATGAACTCGACGGCCTCGTGACGATGGCTGTCTCGGGCAAGCAGGTGCTTCTCCCGATTTGGCACGAGATCTCGAAGGACGAAGTTGTCAGCGCAAGCCCTTCGCTTGCGGACAAGGTCGCCCTTCGCACAGCTGACTACGGGGTCCGTGAGATCGCGGCTGAGATCGCTGCCGTGGTCTCCGACAGTCTCGATGAATCAACCGACGAGTGACGACGACCGAATCGTGCCAGGTCTCGGCCCGATCCCGGATCTGTCACGAGATGCGCTGGGCACGAGGGCGCTGGTGTTCGATGTCGGGTCGTAGACGCTCGGCTTGCTTGGTCGCCCCGAGCCAGCGCTTGGCCATAGCCGCGATTCTCGGTCGGGGTCCGATAGCGGCGGCGACGCCGGTCGGGGCGAGAGGCCCGTCGGTTGGAGACCGTCGAAGGATCTTCTGACGGTAGGCCTCGAGGTGCGAGGCAGCGTTGTTCCATTTCGGCCTTCCGGCGTGTTTGCGGGATGGCCGGGGGCCGAGCGCCTCGGTGGAGATAGGGAGCCGGGTTCTGGACGGCGGTGACGATCTTGCGGTCGACAGCTGCTCCGATTGAGTTTGCCCGTTTCTGGATCGACTCTCGGGCGTCAGGGTCTCCGGCGGTCGCTGCCACGAGAAGTTGGGCGTCGTTGCGCCTGAGTGCGGATCTGGCGACGCCGACCTCTGCTGTTCGTACGCGGCGCCGGGAGGTCTCGATGGCATCCGGGTCTCGTCGTCGTGCCGCGGCGCTGGCCAGATTGTCGGTTTTTGCCGCGGCGAGGCGCGCCTGGTTGCGATGGTGCTCGGCGGTTGCTGTGTCGAGTAGCGACTTGGCTGTCTCGGAGATCGAGGGCGAGCCGTGGAGAGCACCGGTGAGGAGTTCGTGTTCGCCGACGAGGTCGTGGATGGGGCGGGACTCTTGGAGACGCACTTTGGCGTTGTGGACGGCATCGGAAAGTCGAGCGTGCTGCTTGGTGTCGTTGGGACTCTGAGCTGGTAGCAGGGCAGTTCCACTTCGATCAATGCCCCGGCGCTGGTGGTAGACAGCGAGCTGGCCAACGGCGTCCTCCCACGCGGTGCGGTGGTCGCCCGGATCCGGTCGTGGTCCGAGGTGGGCGATGACCGGAGGGTCCGCGTTGGCGATTGCGTGCCCGGCGATGCGCTCCTCGGCGGCTCGTCTTGCTCGTTCGGCGGTCGGATCTTCGGGTCCCGGTGAGCGGTGGTGGGCGAGCGGTTTAATTGATTGGCTGTAGGCGCTGGTGGCATTGGGATCGGCGGCGGTGGCGATGTCGGCGCCTCGCCATTTGCTGAGGGTGTCGGCGAGGACCTTCGTGGCGGCTCGTTGGTCGTCGATGATCGGGAGCTCTGGGGGTTCGGTGCGTTGGTCGGCGGGGGCAATGCTGTAGACGCGCAGGTCGTTGCGTCCTCTGGTGAGGGCGACATACATGCCTTCGGTGCTGATGGCGCCGGGGGCAGCGAGGCTTCGGGCGGCGTCGTAGGTCTGGCCTTCGGCTTTGTAGGAGGTGACAGCGTAGGAGGGGGTGATGCCGCCGCCTCGTCCGGGTCCGACTTCGGTGGCGATGAAGTCGTGGGGGATGCGGATGGTGCCGAGGTGGTCGAAGTCGACGATGAGGTCGGGTTGGCGGGGGTCACCGGTATGTCCTTTGACCACTCCGGTGGAGCCGTTGATGACGTGGTTGCGCGGCGTGCCGGGCTCGGTCGTGAGGGTCTTGTCGGCGGTCTGGGCGACCACTCGGTCGCCGTGATGGAAGGTGTCGTCGCCGATGCGCACGGGGTGGGTGAGGGTGCCGTCTTGGCGGAGCCAGATTTGGGCTCGCCGGTTGAGGGCGTGCCGGTCGGCATTGCGTTCGGCGATCATTTGGGATCCGGTGGCGTGGCCGGACCGGTGGCGTTGGTGGTCGAGGTACCAGTCGGCGGTCATCTGGTCGAGAAGGTCGTCCCAGGTGTCGGCGACGATGATGCGGTTGTCGTCATCGAGGCGGTCGAGTGCTGTTGCGATGAGGCCGTCGCGGTAGTCGTCGAGGGCGAGCCGTACTTCGGCCATGTCGGGGCCGGTCTGGCGGCGGTTGGTGGCCAGGGTTGGGGTGCGGTCCGTGAAGGTGGTGGTGAGGTGGGCCCAGAGTCCGCCGGCTTCGACCGATTGGTGTTGTTGAGGGTCGCCGATGGTGCGGACGGAGGCGCCGGTCTCGGTGGCGGCTCGGTAGAGGCGGTGGAGTTGTCGGTTGCCGATGGTGGAGGCCTCGTCGACGATGACCACGGTCTGGGGGTCGAGAACGCGTCGGGGGTCGGCGGCAAGTTCGACTCGCTGCAGGAGAGCTTCGAGCGTGCGGGACTCGATGCCGGTTTCCGCTTCGAGCGTTCGCGCTGCTTCGGCGAACGGGGCGGTCCCGATGACCCGATACCCAGCGGATTCCCAGGCGTCGATGGCAGTGGAGAGCGCGGTGGTTTTGCCGGCTCCGGCGAGACCTTGCGCGGCTTGGAACTGGTCGCCAGAGGTCGTGAGAGCTCGGACGAGGTCGGCCTGGTCAGCGCCGAGTTCGATACCCGAAACGCGGGGCCGGTTGGCGATGGCGGCCTCAACTGTGGCGGGATCGACGAGGGCGTGGCCGGTTCGGATGCCTCGTTGGTGTAGCTCGATGACCCGGGTTTCGATGGCCAGCATCTCGGGGGTGGTGTAGCGGCGTTCATCGGGGGCGATGGAGACCTGAGCGGCGCCCGTGCCGATGGTTTCGCGTCGTGCGCCATCGCCGATCTCGAGTTCGATCGCAGCGTCGGTGGTGAGCCAGTGATCGGCGAGGTCGACGATGTCTGCAGCAGGCAACCGGTCGACGGCATAGGTGGCGACGGCTTCAATGACGTCTCGTCGGTCGAAGATGGCGGTCTGCTCGGTGACGCCACGATGGCTGGACAGGTGCCGGTGAAGCGCGTCGGTGTCGGCTTGGGACCACAGCGGCACGGTGGGGTCGTGGCTGGTCAGGTCGTTCACTCGTGCGGGGTCGATGCCGAGGTCGTCGAGCATGGTCTGCCAGCGAGCGAAGAGTTCGCCTCGGTCGACCGACGTGTCCTTCCCGGGCCGGGTGGCGAGCGCAGCGGTCTGGCGGGCCTGGGGAGTGAGGTAGCCGAGTTCCTCAGAGAGCGAGAGCACGTCTTGGCGTTGAGATGACATGGCCATGATCTGATCCCGGGCGATGCCTTCGATGTCGGCGAGGCCCTTGTGGACGGGGCCCCAGCGAAGCCCGGCCTGGCGGAGATCGTGACGGAGTTGGGCGGCGGGGAGGTAGCCGGCTGGTGTGGCGTGGGCGAACAGGCCTCGGGCATCGACAGTACGGATGGCGCCGTTGGGGGCAGCGGCGATGTTGGCGATGACCACGTGTTCGTGGAGTTGAGGCTCGAGGGCCCGGTTCGTGGTGTGGCGGTAGGAGGCGGCCAGCATCTCCCCGGCCCGGCTGCGGCCTCGGCCGTCTCGAACGTGGAACCCCTCGGATTCCAGGTAGGCCATTCCGACTGACACGGCCGACTCGATGGCGTCATCGATCTGGCCTCGGAGTTGGTCGTCGCCGGCGGCGTACAGCATCGAGACGGACTTCGGGGCCGACCAGGTGATGTCGTAACCCATCACCATCTTCGGTTCGGCGCGTTGCGCAGTGAATCGATCGAGTTCAGCCCGGTCGATCATCCATCGGCCATTCACCTTGGTTGCGTCGAGGTAGCTGGCCGGAAGCTCTGGTCCGACGAGACCGCTCGCATCGGCGGCCGCTTGTTCGGCACGGATGGCTGCGGTTCGTTTCGCCAGACGCTGAACGTAAGAAGGACTCACGCCGAGGATGGCCGCCACGTCCGCCGCAACGAGCTGGTCGGTGCCGGTGGGAATCGGTGTTGTCGCCGGCTTCGCGACTGCCCGATCGATCAGTTGCTCGCCGGTCTGGGGGTCTTGTCCGAGGAGCGCTCGACGGAACTGCTGGGCCTGGACGTCGGTGCCGAGGTCGTAGGCTTCGGCGGTGGCGCCATGGCCTCGCCAGCGGCCGGGTAACTCGGCGGCGTCGGCGTAGTAGTCGCGCGGTCCGCTCTGCTCGAGCGCATTGGCGATGGGTGCGGTATCGGGGCCTTGGGATCCGGGTCGGCTGGGACCGGTGGTGCGGCCTGGATGGTTGCCTTCGAGGTATCCGACGATCTGGCCG
>Ga0209633_10002619_pt1 | contig 17170 bp, 13 predicted proteins | sample Cruoilmetagenom1_FD_187290 | JGI IMG/M metagenome (GOLD analysis project Ga0209633, IMG submission 187290) | Oil polluted marine microbial communities from Coal Oil Point, Santa Barbara, California, USA - Sample 1 (SPAdes) (version 2) | ecosystem: Environmental > Aquatic > Marine > Oil seeps ... | reverse complement strand
GTTGCGAGGGGCAAGGCCCCGAAGCAATCTCGGGATAATGAGAGTGAGATTGCTTCCCCTTCGCTTCGCTCAGGGTCGCAATGACACATGGGGAATCTGTTTTCGAGGTAAACCCTCATGGGCGGGTGTCCACCAACGAATCATGAAAATAGGTTGTCAAGTACCGTTCGTGGTGAGCCCGTCGAACCATGAACGGCCGGTTTGCCCTTCGACAGGCTCAGGGCGAACGGAGCAAAGTCTATTTTCGGAATAAAAGCTTGTGTTTGGTGACGGGCGATTTTGATTTTTCGGATATCCGTAACTATCCACCTGGTCAATATGCGGGACTCGTTGTTCTAGGTATTCCGAGAGATGCGACAGCTATTTTTATTCTCAACTTGCTCGAAGGCTTTCTGAAGCAAGACAAATTGGTTTTGGAATCGCCTGGTAAATTAGCGATTGTTGAACCTGGGCGCATCAGAATTCGAAGGGGCTGACGGAGCACCCAACTTCACATAACAGCGGATAAGAGGATTCGGTGCTTCGCACCTCCGCCCAAATACCCCTTCGGGACACTTCACAAACACCGAAAACGTTATATGAAATCTGGCAGGGAGTGGATTAATGACAGAAGAAGCCACCATTCAGAAATCACTTATCGAACAGATATTTGATGAAATGTTCGCCAGCATCGAAGGACGAGAGGGGGGGGAATATGATGCGGAGACAATTCAGAAGCTGAAGCAGTTGGCCTCAAGCGGTGATCTGAAGAGAGCACCACAGGTTACCGAAGCTATCAGGACAGCGCTAAGGGAAACACCATGAGACTGCTTGAACTTGAGATATACAACGTGCGTGGCATTCCCCACCTGTTGATGAAACCAGATGGCAAAAACTTCGTAGTTTGGGGACCAAATGGCTCCGGGAAGAGTGCAGTGGTGGATGCGATTGATTTCCTGCTCACCGGCCAAATTTCGCGCTTGACTGGTAAGGGGACTGGCGGTATTACGCTGAACAAGCATGGCCCACACATTGACCATGAACCTGAAGAGGCAGCGGTACGCGCTATAGTCCAGTTGCCAGGGTTAGAGCACCCGGTCGAGATAAAACGCTGCCTGGCTCATCCCAACGATTTGGAATGTGACAAAACCATGACACCGCAGCTTGAGGCCATCATGACTCTTGCGAAGCGTGGACAGCACGTACTAACCAGGCGCGATATCCTCAAATATATTATCTCTGACGCTGGTACCCGCGCCCAGGAGATACAGGAGCTTCTTAACATCAGCGAAATAGAGGAGATTAGGAAAGCCCTCGTCAAGGTCAAGAACGACCTCGCGAAGGATCGCGAAGGCGCAGAGGAGGTTGTGGAAAGGACAAAGGCAGCGGTCAATGCAACAACGCAAGAGGGCAGCTTCAACAGAGACGTCGTTTTGCAGGTTGTGAACCAGAGTCGTGCAGTCTTGAGTGGACAGCCTATTTCAATCCTTCATTCTACAGACTTGAAAGTGGGACTTACACCGCCTACCGTTATCTCTGGCGATCAAGCTGTCAATGTCACGCTGCTTGAGAGGGATATTGGAAATCTTCATAATGTGACATCAGCACAAGGCCAGGAGCAAATAGCCCAAAGCGATGAACAACTCCGTCGCTCGATAACGGACATCCGGTCTGATCCTCAGTTGTTGCGTGCTCTATCGCGTCAGCAGTTGACCGAACTGGGCATAAAACTGATTGATGAGACTGGTAGTTGTCCGTTGTGCGACAAACCTTGGCCTCCTGGCGAGTTGCGCACATACTTAGAACAACGATTGTCTACTGCATACCTCGTATCAGAACATCAGGAACGCATCGCAAAATTGTCCGCTACCATTACTGCCCCCGTCAACAATACTATTGCAAGTATTCAGAAAGTCGTGGGAGCGGCGCAGGCTATGAATCTCAAAGATGAGCTTTCACTACTCCAAACTTGGCTGAGTGATTTGCAGGCAGTTTCAAGCGCATTGAGCGATGCTGTGGAGAGATATCCAGATGCTCGCTTCGGCTCAGATCAGGTCAAACGGATGCTTGCCCCTGATAATCTTGTTGAGTCTCTTAAGCGCATTCACGAAGCGGCAAAGGCTAAGTATGCAGCACCAACACCAGAACAAACTGCATGGGATACCCTAACACGCCTGGAAGAGAATTTGAAGGCTCTTGAAAGCGCCGAAACTAGCTTCGAGAAGGCAGAGTTATTTCAACGAAGAGCTAGCGTCCTGCGCGATAGTTTCATAAGTGCGAGAGACAATGTCCTGGGAAAACTCTATGATGGCATTAGGGATCGGTTCGTCGATCTGTATCGGCACTTGCACGAACTCGATGAAGGAAAATTTACAGCGAATATCAAACCTGAGGAGGCAGGTCTGGGCTTCGAAGTCGATTTCTATGGGCGTGGCATTTATCCTCCACACGCTCTTCACAGCGAGGGCCACCAGGACAGCATGGGTCTTTGCTTATATTTGGCTCTAGCGGAACGGCTCACTGAAGGCTTGATTGATTTGATTATCCTTGATGACGTAGTGATGTCGGTTGACGCTGATCACCGGAGGGACGTTTGCCATCTTTTGGCAACCTCCTTCCGCAGCAAACAGTTCCTCATTACAACCCATGACAAAACATGGGCGAACCAATTGAAAAACGAAGGTGTAGTAGACTCGCGAGGAACTGTTGAGTTTTATAACTGGCACGTCGAAACTGGTCCGCAAGTGAACTACGAAGTGGATATGTGGGAACGGATAAAGGAAGATCTTCAAAAAAATGATGTTCCAAGTGCGGCTGCTAAACTGCGCCGGGGATCGGAGGAGTTCTTCTGCATGGTGTGTGATTCTCTTCGGGCACCAGTAATATGCAAATTGAATGGACAATGGGAACTAGGGGACTTGCTCCCCGCAGCGATGAGTCAATACCGTGAGCTGCAAAAGCAAGCAAAACGTTCAGCAAACTCGTGGAATGATCGGGATTGTCTTGAGATGCTTAATGAGGTAGGGAGCACTGCTAGCACAATCTTTGCCCGCACCCAAGCTGAACAATGGGCTGTGAACGCAAATGTTCATTACAATAGTTGGACCAATTTCTCCGAGAAGGACTTCCGACCTGTGGTAGAAGCATTTCAAGACCTATATGGTCTATTCATATGTAGCAAATGTGGAGGTATCCTGCACCTTTCCACTACAGGAACTACGCCTGGGGCCATTCGCTGTAACTGCGGAAAGGTGAACTGGAATTTGGTGGAGAAAGGCAACGCGAATTAACACCCGCCAGACTTCACATAACACGGTGTAAAAGACTCCGCTACGCTCCGTCCAAATTCGGGTTCGCCGAACTTCTTTTACACCGGAGACGTGAGACTGTGTGAACAGTGCTGGCAGTGGGAGATCACCGTAGAAATCGCCCAATTTCGGGCAAGAAGTAGGAACATCAGGCACTGGCTTCCCACTTTCACTCAGAAGTCATGCCACTACTAGAAAATCATCCCCACCTCCGCAACTTTGTGGCACTTTTTACACAAGTTGAGCATACATGGAAATTCATGCGATAAACCCAAGTTTGAGACCACCTTAATGGTCTCAGATTTCGGTGAAGTAACTCACCGATCCCCTGACGGTGGAATCGATGGCATGGCAAGGAACGGGGATCCATTGTGGCGATGTTAGAGGAGCAACTATCCCGTGGTGGGCTATCTGGGCTAGCCAGGAGTAAGGGCTGGAGGCACTACCTCTTTATGACACCTGAAACTAGAGCACCTCACAGTGAATCCGGAACTGTAAAACTCGAGTCGGAAATAGGCTCAGCCAGGATCAGAAAGATGACAAGCTGCTAGATGCCCGTTTCCCATATCTTGAAGAGAAGGCTCAAGCTCAAGGCAAATTTCCTCTGCTCTAGGGCAACGAGGATAAAACTTGCACCCTGATGAGGGATTAACCTGGCTGGCAACCTCGCCTTCTACTGTCATCCTCTGCTCTTCACTCACCGAATTTGAGCTCAGCGTTACCGACAAAAGGGCCTGTGTATAAGGGTGAACTGCTCCCTTAAATATCTCACCTGTATTTGCGACTTCGACAAACTTTCCTAGATACATGACGGCAATCCTGTCACTCATATGCCTTACAAGATTGAGGTCGTGTGAAATAAATAGGCAACCGAAGCCTAAGGTATGCTGCAATTCCTTCATTAAAGCAAGTATTTGGGCTTGGACGGAGACATCCAAAGAAGAAGTGGGTTCGTCGGCGACAAGAAACTCTGGGGTCATGGTAAGAATCCTTGCCATCACCACCCTCTGGATCTCCCCCCCACTCAACTCATGAGGGTATCTCCCCAGATGCTCTGGATTAAGGTTAATCATCTCTATCAAGTTAGAAATTCTTTCTTTCTCCTCTTCTCTGCTCCTAATAACCTTATGAATTCTCAAGGGTTCGGCGATACTGTCATAAACCTTCATCCTTGGGTTTAAGGAAGACTCTGGATTCTGAAATATTATTTGCATCTTTGGTCTTAATCTTTGTAGCTCTTTTTTCCTGATATCGAATAAATTCATTCCATTGAAAAACACCTTGCCGGCAGTAGGTTCGATCAGTCTTAGAAGCAATCTGCCAAGTGTTGATTTCCCGCAACCACTTTCACCTACCAGACCAAAGGTCTGCCCCTTTTCAATCTCAAAGCTGACGTTATCTACCGCCTTCGTATAGCATTTCTTGAAAATTCCACTGTAGAAAATTTTTGACAGATTGTCAGCTTTTATCATATAAGAAACACCTTACATAATGATCTTTTTCGGTTTCAATCATCTCTGGATAATTTTGGCGGCAGATTTCTATGCAATGACCACACCTTGGGTGGAACTTACATCCTTGTGGCAAATCTATTAAACTGGGGCTAAAGCCTGGTATCGGTTTTAATTCCCTACTTGGCAAAGAGTTGAGCAACCCCCTGGTATAGGGATGGCCTGGGCTATTGAAAATTGAAGCTGTTGGAGCCAGCTCTATTATCCCGCCAGCGTACATCACTGCTATACGGTCGCAGAGAGCGAAAGCGACTTCTAAATCATGGGTTATAAGCAGCATTGCTCTCTTTTCTGAGCTCAACTCTCTTAAGGATTCCACTACCTGTGTTCGCACAATCGCATCCAAACCCTTTGTTGGCTCGTCGGCGATGATTAGTGAGGGATTACAAGCAATACCCATAGCAATCAAAACCCTTTGTTTCATACCTCGACTAAGCTGATGTGGATACTGGGTAATTCCTTTTGCTGAGGGGTTCAGCCCATACGATTTTAGTAATTCAATGGCCTTTTGCCACGCCTTGCCTCTTTTTAAACCTTGATGGAGTTCTATCACTTCGGAGATTTGCCCCCCCACTTTTAACACCGGATTCAGAGAGGTGGAAGGATTTTGGGGTATTAATGCTATCTCTTTTCCTCTTATTCCTCTCATTGTCTCTTCACTGAGTTTGAGCAAGTCGTTTCCTCCGTATAGGATTCCCCCTTCAATCTTCACATTTCTCGGGAGTAAGCGCATTATCGAAAGCCCCAATACCGTTTTACCACAGCCGGTTTCGCCTATCAGCCCCAGGGTTTCACCTTCTCTTATCTCCAGGTCGAGCTTATTTATTGCTTTTACCACACCCTCTTCCGTCAAAAAATGTGCTGTCAAGTTTTTTGCGTGCAGCAATGTCATTCTATCTTCACCCTCTTGAGCCTGGGGTCCATGGTATCCCTTAAAGCATCACCCAGCAAATTGAACCCTAGTACGGTCATGATTATGGCTAATCCTGGGAAAATCATTAGGTGTGGTGCGGTTCGCATGAAAGAACGCCCTTCGTTCAACATATAGCCCCACTCTGGCGTTGGGGGTTGGGCACCAAGCCCGAGGAAGCTAAAACCAGATACTATCAGAATGGTGAAACCCATTGTAAGCATTGCTAGAACCATGACCGGCGCTATGACATTAGGTAGAATATGCTGGAACATTATCCGCCAATCGCCAACACCAAGAGCTTTGGCTGCTTCCACAAATTCCTTTTCTTTTACAGATAACACAGACCCCCGTATCACTCTGGCATACCCTATCCAGCCAACTACGGACAATGCGATGACAAGGCTAAGAAAGCCGGGACCCAGTATACTTGCCAGCACAATTGCCAGTACGAGACCAGGAAAGGCTATATTGACATCCACAGCTCGCATTATTACCTCATCGATAATCCCGCCGTAGTACCCGGAAATCAGCCCCAACACTGTGCCAACGGCTGTCGTTATACCCACTATCGCTATCGCTATCAGCAGGGATATCCTGGCACCATATATAACTCGGCTCAGCACACACCTGCCTAAATCATCGGTGCCGAAGGGATACTCTGTGGAGGGGGATGACAACCTTTCTACGATATTTTGTTCAAGCGGGTCATGGGGGGCAATAAAGGGGGCGAATATTGCCATAAGTATAAATAAGAAGATGACGGCTATACCGACCATAGCCATCTTGCTTTTCCTTAATTCTTCAAAGACCACGGCATTCTGCTACACGTTTTCGTATCTTATCTGGGGATCGAGATAAGCATATAGGATATCGACAAGTAAATTACTCAGCACAACCAGGGCAGAGATACATAACACGCATCCCTGAATCATGGTAAAATCCCTGGCATATATGGAATCCACCAGAAGTTTACCAATCCCCTCCCAGGCAAATATGGTCTCAATTATGACTGCCATTCCGATTGTTATTCCAAACTGGATGCCTGTCAATGTGACCACCGGAATTAGAGCATTCCTCAGCGCATGTCTATAGGTAATGACCCTTTGGCTTAGCCCCTTTGCTCGAGCTGTTAATATGTAATCTTGCCTGAGCACTTCCAACATGCTCGATCTCATAACCCTCATATTAATTGCTGCCGTACTTACCCCAAGTGTTATAGCTGGAAGTATCAAATGTTCCACACCACCGCGCCCACAGACCGGAAGCCAGCCTAGATGGACCGAGAATACCAATATGAGGAGCAAAGCTAACCAAAAGCCGGGCATAGATACACCAATTAATGCCCCTATCATAGTGGCATTATCAATTATGGAATGCTGTCTGGTTGCAGAAATAACTCCGAGAGGAATCGCTACTATCAGGCCTATAATCATGGCAGCGAAAACCAGCTCCAGCGTGGCGGGAAGTCTCAGCCAAATCTCTGATAAGACCGGCTGGTCGGTTCGCAGGCTTGCTCCAAGATCACCGTGGAATACATGACCCAGCCATATAAAGTATTGAGCGTGTATCGGGGCATCAAAACCCATCTCCCTCCCTACCCATTCAATTTGTTCTGGAGTTACCTCAACCCCATATCGCGCCATCGCCAGCAGCGTGGCAGGGTCTCCAGGAGCCAGGTGTATTAACGAGAAGGTCACCACCGAGACCACAAATAAGACCACGAGCATTATCAGTATTCGCTTTAGGATATATCTTGCCATACGAACGCCTTTAGAATAAGCTGTTCAAAACGACCCTCGGGATGACCTTTGTGTCGTTCCTCTTAAAAAGGGGCGGACGTTCCCGTCCATCCCTATGCCAGACCCAAACCACGCTTTTTAGATACCCTGTATGCTCCTATTCTGCCTTAAATATGCGCCTTCCAGATATGTTGAATGAGGTTCCAACTCGTTGGATTCAGTTCGAGGCCTTGCACCTTTTTATTCGCCGCAAGCAGGTGATACTGCTCGTAGTAGAGCACCATGGGCGCATTCTCCACGATAATTTCCTGTGTCTTATAGTAGGCTGCAAGCCGTGCTTCAGGAACGGGTGCCGAGAAATACTGCTCAAACTGCCGATCGAGCTCTTCATCCTTGAACAGGTTCAACCAGGCTCTTTTGGAATAGTAAAACATAGGGTATACCATCTGGGGCCAGAATATCATGTCAAAATCGTAACTCTGGACAGCTTCAATATGGGTCCCCCACTCCAATTGCTGCAGTTTGATGTCAATACCAACCTTCTTTAGTTGTGCTTGCACTACCTTGGCAATCTTCGACCATTCCGGAGTCTGAGCTTGGAATTTTAATGTAACCCTGAATGGCTTCCCACCTTTGTCAAGGATTCCATCTCCATCGCTATCTTTCCAACCTGCATCTGCAAGTAGCTCTCTTGCCTTCCCGGGGTCGTATGGATAAAACCCGTTAACTTTGGGGTTAAAGTCCGGACAATCATCTGGAATGGGACCGTCTACCGTTCTTGCCGCCTCCCCCAGAACGATATCTACTTCCTCTCTATTGATAGCATGGCGAATTGCCTTCCTCACCCGTATATCTTTGAACGGCTCCTTTTCATAATTCACCACAATGTATTGAACCGCTGGAATATCCAGAACCGTTACTCTATGGACGACGAACTGTGGATTATCCCTCAGCAGGGGAATAGCCTCACTGGGTATTCTGCCAAAGCCTACTCCAACCATATCGACTTCACCTGCTTCCAATGCTAACACCATGATGTGTGGATCAGGAATTTCCCTGAAGATTATCTTGTCCAGTCTCACCTCTCCCTGCCAATAGTTCTCATTCTTGACCAGGGTATAGTACTGGAGCCTGACATACTCCTCAAACATAAATGGACCAGTCCCCACATATGGTGTTACCTTGGCTTCTGGACTTGGTCTCACCATCGTTCCTGGCCAAAAAGCTCGCGCCATTTCATCGAGGAATGGGAAATAGGGGAATATGAGGGTGTACTTTACTGTATACTCATCGATGGCCTCTACCGACTGTACTGGAAGGGGACTTTCGGGTCTATCCTCTAACATGCACTCAAACGAAGTCTTTACCGCTTCGGCGTTGAATGGTGCGCCATCGCTGAACTTGATCCCCTTCCTTAAGTGGAAGATATACTCTGTGCCATCCTTTAAGACCTCATATGACTCTGCTAGCAAGGGCTCGATATTTCCATTGTTGTCTACTGTAACTAAGCTTTCATAGACCAGGCAATTGTACCCATGGTGGGACCACACATCCTCGACCCTAAGCGCTGCGATTGCAGCTCCTACTGCAATTGTAAGTTCCTGCTTAGCCTCTTTTGGCGGCAGTGTCGGCGTCGGAGCTGGCGCTTCCTCTTTGGCACAGCCAGCGCCAAGAGAAGCAATGACGCAAACAGCGATCATGCTCGCCAAGATCACCTTTCTCATAGCCTATCTCCTCCTCATGCGGAATGTGCTACAACGACCCAGGAACTGCTGAGCACTCGCCCGGGGGTGAAGTTTTCACTGCCGATAGCGCACCCAGAAACCATTCTCGGTTTCGCTCTTCCTATCTCAGGAAAGGGGCTTGCTCCTGTTCTCCCTTATTCGAGTTCAGGCCAGAACCAGATCCCCCCTTCCTCCAATCCATAGAATTTCCTCAGCCATTCGCGATGAACTTCATCAGGGTCAACATCCTGAAACCTATCGGGGTACAGGCATTTCGCTGTATAGAGCGCTCCCAGCGGAACCCGTGGAGATGTCCAAAGATCGCTGTTAATCACATACACCCTGCTTGTTTCTACTGCTTTCATTTCCTTCCCTTTCCATTCAGGTCGCTCCATTATTTCCCCCCTCAGTTTGTCCATAGCTGAAGGGTCAGTGACCATATACCCCGAGGGAGCAAACATCGGAAGCTGTGCCCTGATAATAACATCAGGATTTTGCCTCACAACCCATTCAGAGTTCACTGCTGGGAACGGTAGGCGTAAGATGGCTGCCACATTATTTCCCCCTGCCCGGGATACAACCATATCCCCGGGGGACCCCCGACCTTGTGTAGTGTAATCGGAGAAGAACTCAAGGTAGACCCGGGGCTTTTCCTCCTCTTTGACGTCTCTTAGCCTTTGGTCAACAAGTTCCAAGTATGTTTGGAAGAAGGCTACATATTGCTGAGCTTCCTTCTCCCTGCCCAGCATCTTACCTAGAAGGGCGATCTCCTGGGCCAAGGTATCAAGTTCATTGCAAGAAAGCTCAACCACCTGTATCCCAAGGGGCTCAAGCTCCTTCTCCAACCTGGATGCCCCAGACATCACTAAAAGCACTTGGGGGTTGAGCTCGGTTAGTTTTTCTATATTTACTGAGGCTCTTGGGCCGGCACCAACACCGATGCCGGGCTTCCCCGAAAATCGTTGCAAAATCTTATCCTGGCCAGCAGCAACAGAATCAGCAACGCCGATAACCGTCTCTTCAGCATCAAGCGCTATAATCACTTCCAAGAGGTTAGGGTAATGGACAGCGATGCGCTCCAGAGGTTGGGGAATTTCAACCTCTCTCCCCGCTGAGTCAACGATGGTGATCGTCTTCTGGGCGCCGACCTGGGGAACGGGAAGCACAGCAGAAGCGATAAGGCAGGCGATAATCGCACCCACAAGGAACCACATTTTGTTGTTCACCTTTGCACCTCCTGAGTTTGAACTTTCCCGGTCAGGGATTACCCGCATCTCCCTTCAATCCATTCCTCAATCTCCAGATATGCCTGTTTTAGTTTCCCTATCTCCTCCTCCGTAGCCTGCCAATAACCACGCCTCTCGGTCTCTAGCAACCTCTCGGCTATTTCCTTGGCAGCCCAGTGGTTGTTCTCCATTAAACGCCGCCACATTTCCTCATCAAAGACATACCTTTGGGCAACACCACTCCACACCCAATTCTCCACCACATTTGTGGTTGCTGCCAGACCCAGAAGATTCTCCACTCTGTCGGCGATATGTTGTGCTCCATGGAAGTCGTGCTTCAGCATCCCATCGATCCACTTCGGGTTGAGCAAACGGGTGCGCACCCCTCGATTGATAGCATCAGCAACAAATTCGGTCTCGATGACCTCCTTGGTGGTATCACTCACCACCATCTCTGGCTTTTCTCCCTTGACCATTTCCACTGACTTCGCCATACCACCGAAGAACTCGTAGTAATGGTCGAGATCGGTGACCTCGTAGTCGTGTGAGTCCCTTACTTGCGAGACCAGATCAACATTTGCCAGGTTTTTGCGGTAAATCTTATCCGCCTCCTTAGCATGGATATTCTCGGCGTGTAGATAGCACATTGAGCCGATATAAGCCTGAGCTAAGTCCTCTTCCTTCTCCCAAACTGAGTCCTCGACCAAGGGGAGCATTCTCGTTCCATACTCGCTGGGTGGTGGACCAAATATGCGGGCATTGGCCACCTTTCGGGCCACTTGGGGAGAGAGGCCCTGGTTGTTTAGTTCCTCCCAGTTTTCCAAGGAATGTTTCCTTACGAAATTCATCTCCGCCGGTTCATCGAGATCGGCAACGATGTTGAACGCTTTATCCATAAGTCGCATCAGGTTGGGGAACATCTCTCGGAAAAAGCCACAGATCTGGATTAAACAGTCGATCCTGGGTCTGCCTAATTCCTCAAGGGGAATAACTTCAATTTGGGGTGACCAATCACCATACTTGCGGGCAATTTTGACCCCTAAGTAGTCGAGGATTTGCCCAATGGTTTCCCCCTGCGTTTTGGTGGTTTCAAAACCCCAGAGTATTATGCCCGTACTCTCCGGATACCTTCCTTTTCCCTTAAGGTGATACTTCAAGGTATTTTCTGCAATCTCCCTCCCCCTCTCCACCGCAGTTTCAGTGGGAACTTTATTGGGGTCGAATTGATACAGGTTACGCCCGGTGGGCAAAACCTCGGGGCTTCTTATCACGTCTCCACCCAATGCCGGTTCGATGAACTCAAAATCAAGGCCACGAACGATGTTTTGAAGCTCAGCACCGTTATCGGCATAATCTTTCACCACCCTTAGACCAAACTCAAGTGTCTTGGCCAGATCCTTCTGGTATCCCCCCTTAACTTCACTTTCTTTTACCGCCTGCTTCACTCCGCTTTTGAGGGAGCACTCAACTATTTCCCCACAAGACGCCTCAATTTCCCCCAAAACCATTGCCCTTAGCTTTTTATCACCAACCATGCTATCGTAATCGATGCCCCTCGATGCAGCGATTATCCTGGGAAGCGACTTTATTTCGCCACGGTCGTATCGCAACAAAAACTCCACAAATTCTTTTAGATCCTGCCTTGAATACTCCTCCCCCAGGATATGCAATCCTTTGGGGATAATAGACCGCTTCATTTCATACAGTTCATCGTGGATTTTGTCCACCTCATCACCCTTGAAATTTAACTCCTTCGCCTTGTTTAGGATTTTCTCCTCTACCCTCTTTGCCCTTATGGGGTCCACGCTTTTCGCCTCACCGAACTCATGGATCAAGTCCTCAAGCCCGACATAGTCCTCGTAGACATCGGAGGTGGTGTAAGGGGGGGAATTATAATCGATCATTGTTCCATAAAGGCGTCTTTTAGCAATCGTCGATTCAGAGGTATTTATCACATGGTAGATATAAAGATGGGGCATCTCACCAATAAGAATGTCGGGAAAGCAATTCTGACTCATCCCCACCTCCTTGCCCTTCATGAACTCCGCTAGCCCATGAGTTCCCACATGGATTATGGCATCTGCTTTCCACACCTCCTCCAGCCACTTGTAAAAAGCAATGTACTGATGGTGGGGAGGCTTTGTTTTGTCGTGGGCTGCCCTGACTACATCCTCCTTACCTAAGGGTGGCCTTGCCGGCTGAAGCCCTACAAAACAGTTTCCCAGCTCAATTCCCGGAATCAAAATATTCCCGTTACATGTCATGATCTCCCCTGGCGGCTCCCCCCAACTTTGGATAACTTCCTCCTTCGACTGCAAAGGTAAGTCATCGAATAAAGAAAGATATTGTTTAACAGGAACGGAGAAGCAATTCTCTAGCATTCCCTCTTTTCCCAGCCATTCCCCAGAGTTCACCATATGATGTTCCTCAAACAGTTGGTGGAGAGGTTTTTGAGGAAGCTTTATCCCAAAGCCCTCTCCTTTCAACCTCTCCAGTAATCGCTCCACGCTGTTAAAGGTGTCAAGGTATGCCGCTTTGCCAATGCTTGCTTCCCCGGGGGGATAGCCGTAGACGATTATAGCCACACGCTTCTGGGAATTTGGCGTATTCTTTAGCCTAACCCAGTTTCGAACTCGACCTGTGATATGCTTTACCCTATCCTCAATCGGTGCCACTTCCCTACAGCCAATCCCCTCTACCTCAACTTCCCTCAGTCCACAGCAGGGGATAGGCTCGATCATGCCATCCAACTCCGGCCAAACTACGGCACAGATTATCTCTATGGGAGACAACCCCTGGGGTGACTCCTCCCACTTTTTGACCTCCCCCATGAGCATCGGTGCGGGGCAGAAAAGGGGGACATTCAGCTCGTTTAGCAGCTTAACTGTTGGCTTGGGGTCACCACCAAGAGGGCCACCATTTAAGCGGAACCACCATAGAGCGATAACGCAGTCAACGGCGGTCTTTCCTTCCAGGGAAAAATACTCCCGCATTGCCCTCAAGTTATGAAAACCATCGGTGTAAACTGGGATAAAAGTAAATTCGCCTAACTCATTCATGAGGGCCTTGATCGTGGGAATATTTTGATCTAGATGCATCCCCCCATAGCAGAGTACACCGATCCTTGGCTTACTCTGGTCGAACGGAGTTTTGTGGATAAACTCCCTCAAATCGGTAAAATAGCCATAATCTGGGTGGTAGATGCCATACTCCCCAAATTCGATGGGGTCTTGGGGTTTCTCCGCTTCGACCCCAAGGTATTGAGCAAGGAGTAAGAACATGTTGCGGTAGTTTTCCTTTCCCCCGTAGCTCCAATATTTCATCAACTTCATGTAGTTTCTGGCGTCCCTCAAGTATTTCAGGGGCAGAATCTTCCCCGAGGTTTCGATAATCTTCTGGATACGTTGGATCTTCTTCCACATAGTCTCAGGATTTTCCATAACTTGGGAAACTTCCATGCGCCGGGCAAACCTTCCCATTGAAAATGAGCCGAGCTTGGTTAGCGACATCAGCATCGATGAGCCAATAAAGGTTATCACCATCTGCTTAGTCCCTTCTAATACCCGGCAAAGAGTCTCCTCTGTTCTCCCGCCGCCCCGCACATCGATGAGCACCACGTCGGATTCTCGTAACTGTTCGCCGAATTCGTCCTCGGCCAGGAGCTCTTCATCGATTTCATTGGGGTAAAAAAGTCTTAGTTCAACTTCGACTCCCTTTTTTCTGAGCTCACCAACCGCTTCAGCGATACTTGTAGTAGCTACCGTAGTTATGCAGGCCACTTTCATTCCATCATCTCCCGCCGGATTTCTATTTCATACCAATCGGTGCAACTTCTGTCATATAATGCTGATTCTCCCTCCCCCTCACCCTACCCTCTCCCGTGAAGGGAGAGGGTATAATCTGGCCGCCATCTCTACGGCAGAAGTTATAACGCTTGGTATTAGTATCAGTCCTGCCCTCCATCTCTCACAAGTAATACAAGCAATTGCAATTAGTTGCTCCAAGCGGCAAAATTTTTATGGGGCATAGTTTCTCAGCGCTCCAGCCACCTCTTGGGGGGTAGGTTCACCTAGCTTTATATACTGGGCTTGGGCCGCCGCAGCGATCTCCCTTGCCAGGCCAAAACTCAAAAAGTTATCCTCAGTATCAATGACCACCAGGTTTATCCCCTCCTCTCTGATCTGGCGGGCTAAATCCTTGGCCTGCTCAATAGGTGAGCCACCGTTTAAGCTAACATTGGCCTTGCCATCGGTTATTAACACTAAAATACGCAGTGCATCCTTTTCTCTCTTCAGAAGCTCCAGCCCTGTGGAGAGCCCCAAAGCTAAGGGGGTTTTTCCTCCGGTGGGAAGCTCCTGAAGTTTCTTATGGGCTAGCTCCAGGCTATTGGTAAGGGGTAGAAGAACCTCAGCCTTATTCCCCTTGAAAGCAATCATCCCCACCCTATCCCGCCTCTGGTAGGCATCGGTGAGAAGTGAGAGTACCGCTCCTTTGGCTGCCACCATCCTCCTCTTTGCCCCCATGGAGCCTGAGGCATCGACCACAAACAGAATATGTGAACCCACCTTCCTTTCCTTCACCTTCTCCCTCAAATCTGGGGTTTCAATCTTTATGGCTAAGTCTCCTTCCCTTTCCCTCTGGTGCGGGGCAGCCGCCCTTAAGGTGGCATCAAAGGCGATATCGTTCACTTTCCCCTGGGGAAAAACGCTTCCTACGTATTTGCCTGTCCGTGAACGAACAGCGCTTTGCTCTCTTCTTCCTGGGGCATCTCGGTGGATTCTATCCCTGGCAAGTTCTATTGTGGAAAGTTGCTGTGGAGGCCCAACCTCAAACACCTCCTCCTGGGGGAGCTTTCTTTCTCCCTCATCAGGGGGCATCTGGGGTAGCTCTCCCTGATATTGCTGATGTTTTTCAATGGTCTGTTTTAGCTTCTCCTGGTCTAATTTTTGTTCCTCAAAGGGCTTTCTCCTCATGCGGTGGGGAAGGGCTAGCTCGGCTGCTTCTCTAACATCCTCCTCGACCACCTCTAGCCTTCCGTCGAAAGCAGCTATGGTGGCGGCGGTCTTGGCTATCACGATATCGGCACGATGTCCCTGAACTGCCATGCTGATACAGATTTCAGCAATGAGATGGAGCATGCTATCGGAGATTTTGACCTGACCGAGAAGCTTTTTTGCCCGCAAAATCTTCTGGCGGAGCTCATGTTGCGCCTTTGCCCAGCTTCCTACGAAGGCCCCAGGTTCCCTCTCATAAGCAGCACGTCTTTTGACGATCTCCACTCTCCCTGCGAGATCAGCTATCCCCTCTATCTCCACGCAAAGAGCAAATCTATCCAGAAGCTGTGGTCTCAGTTCCCCCTCTTCGGGGTTCATCGTGCCTACCAGGATGAAGTGAGAGGGATGAGAGTAGGAGATGCCCTCTCTTTCCACTGTGTTTTGTCCCATAGCGGCGGCATCGAGAAGAACATCCACAATGTGATCGTCAAGCAGATTCACCTCATCGACATAGAGGATGCCGCGGTGGGCTTGGGCCAAAACCCCTGGCTCAAACTTCTTCTCCCCGGTCTTGATGGCGTGTTCGATGTCCAGGGTACCCACCACCTTATCCTCAGTAGCATTTTGGGGGAGATCCACCACTTTCATCTTACGATGGTCAATGGGGAGTGTTTCGCCTTGCCTCAAACGTTGCTGACAGTGGTGACACATCTCGGAGAGTACTCTTGGGCTACAGCCGAAGATGCAATTGGGTACCACCTCGATCTGGGGAAGAAGGTCGGTGAGAGCCCTGGCTGCGGTGGACTTGGCTGTCCCCTTCTCCCCGCGGATCAAAACCCCACCGATCTTGGGGTTGATGGCATTAAACAAAAGGGCCCTCTTCATCGTCTCTTGGCCTACCAGGGCAGTAAAGGGATAAACCGTATCACTATAACAGGACATCTCGGCCTCACTTTGTTTCCATTTGGCTTAACGCAACTTATTGCATAAGCACCTAAAGTAAATGGTAACATACCTTTTGGGTTTCGTCAAATTCTATTGCAGTTGCACCTAACTGCAACAAAGCAGCATTATTTCCCCTGCTGCCGATGCACCCTGATCGCCGCATAGCGGTAGGCTGGCATCCTTCTTCTCATATCTTCTACCACATAGGGCACCTCAGCCCATCCTCGCACCATGCCTCGCTTCTCTTCTTTCTACATCTTCCAGGCTTCTTCGGTGAAGCCTCGATCTCCTGTTTGAGTTGAGGGCTCATGGTCTTGACATAGCCATTCGCATTTTGTTATAATTGCGAATAGGAAGTCAGGCTAAGAAAGGAGACAGCGATGGAAACGAGACACATACATGAACATACCCATGAAGAGGTAGAACATGGGCACGAGCACGTTCACGACGACCTTCATCCCCACACACACCAAGGAGAAGGGAAAGGTCTGCATCATCACGCCCATAAGCACGAGAAAATAACCCACACTCATGAGCATGTTCACGATGAACATCATACACACGGGCACTAGAGATCGGGTCGACAGGAGCATAATCTAGCCGCTCACCAGATTACTCGAGAGGTGTTTTTGAGGCTGAGAACTTGCTTGACAGGCGATAACGCTCAAAACACCAAGTCTCTTAGTAAACTGACTACATCTCAAATGCCATAGGTGTATTTCGCAGCGTGGTTTACCTCGAAAATAGATTCCCCATGTGTCATTGCGACCCTGAGCAAAGCGAAGGGGAAGCAATCTCACTCTCATTATCCCGAGATTGCTTCGGGGCCTT
>Ga0209633_10002617_pt1 | contig 17185 bp, 17 predicted proteins | sample Cruoilmetagenom1_FD_187290 | JGI IMG/M metagenome (GOLD analysis project Ga0209633, IMG submission 187290) | Oil polluted marine microbial communities from Coal Oil Point, Santa Barbara, California, USA - Sample 1 (SPAdes) (version 2) | ecosystem: Environmental > Aquatic > Marine > Oil seeps ... | reverse complement strand
CATAGAAAATCAAACGAAAATAAATTTCAAAGAGGACTTATTTTCTGGCTAACCATTATTTTATAACCAAAATACAAGCTTAAAACGCGCTTTTTTAAATTATGTCAAAAACTTTCGGATGCTAGTGATAATAAAGCTTCTGGGATATTTTACATAATATCATTATAGTTGACTAATGGTACACTTTGATCAAATAATCAATAATAGCATTTGTCCTATAATTTATATTATGTAAAATAAATATTTAATAAAACTATACTGCTACTTTCTATATAGTCTTATATAATCACAAAAAAAAGCCCATCACACTGTGATGGACTTCCATAATTTAGGTTAAGCGTATATATATTAGATAACTTTTACATTTACTGCGTTTAAACCCTTTTTGCCTTCCGTAAGATCAAATTCAACGGTATCGCCTTCACGAATCTCGTCAATTAATCCAGAAATATGAACAAAATGCTCTTTGTTTGAACCTTCTTCTGTAATAAACCCGAAGCCTTTAGCATCGTTGAAGAATTTTACTGTTCCTGTACTCATAATAATATTATATTTAATTTTTAATAATTACTTAGTAGTTTTCAACTATCGTGCCAAACAAATATTTACAGTTAATCATCGGATAATTAAGACATTGACAACATTTCAACGGTAAAACTATTGACTTAATCACACAAGTTTGATATAAAACTAATTAGAATCTAACTTCGTCTCTCAAGGATTCCCCTCAGTCTATTAAACCTAAATATTATGGAAACAAAATTCTCTTTGTTTAACCAGATTAATAGTTTATGTTACTGGTTATTAGTATCAAGCGATTACAGAACTTCAGTAAAATTAGATGCCGAAAACGACACGTATAGCGTTTGTATTAAGCATGCAGGTGTAGAACTTTACGCCAATATCATTAAAGGATTCAGTAAAAGAAACGCGACCTTCTTAGAACACGAATTAGATGGTATGGTTGCTGGTTTATTGCATTTAAAGCAGAATGTAGAACAAAAAATAGCTTAGGATTAAATTAATTTCCTGATTTAGATTTGAACTAAATACGTCAGTTCGAGTGAATTTTTCTTTTTTTTGAGAAAAATTTGTATCGAGAACCTTTGTTTATTTAAAGCTTCTCGATAAAAAAGTCCAAAAAAGTAATTTCACTTAAAGTGACGTAAAAGTGTTTATTATTGAATAAAACGATATATTTTATCTCGCTAATTTTCTCAGCGCAACCCATTGTTTTAGCATTTCTCTAGAATCTACAGCAGGATAACCCAATACTGTTTTTCCGGCTTCTACATCATTCATAACTCCAGAACCTGCTCCTACTGTTGCTCCAGAATGAATCGTTGTATGATCTTTTATAGAAGCACTTCCTCCTATCATAACACCATCACCTAAAGTAACTGAACCTGCAAGCCCTGAGCTTCCTGCCATTATACAAGAACGGCCAAGTACGCAATTATGACCTATTTGAACCAAATTATCAATCTTACAACCATCTCCTAGTATAGTAGAACTAAATTTACCACGATCAACACAAGAATTAGCACCAATCTCAACACCATTACCAATAACTACATTTCCAATATGCGGAATCTTAACCAATCCTCTACCATCATCACTTGGACGATAACCAAATCCATCAGCTCCAATACTCACATTATTATGAAAAATACAATGGCTACCAATTACGGAACGTTCTCTAATTATAGTGCCAGACCAAACTGTAGTGCAATCTCCAATAGTAGTTTGGTCTAAAATAGTTACATTAGGATAAATTGTAACGTTATTACCTAAAACCACATTTTTACCAATATAAGAACCTGCTCCAACTCTACTTCCACTTCCTATTTTAACCGTTTTATCTATCGTTGCAGTAGGATGAATTTCAGTTTCAAAACTTGGCGGTTCTGGTGTAAATGATTCTAGTAATTTAGCCATTGCCAAATCCGCATTTTTAACTTTTATCAACACACGGTTATCACCTGGTTCAATATCTAAATTATCATTAACAATAGCTAAACTTGCTTTAGAATCTTTCCATAACGCTGCGAATTTTCGGTTTCCAATAAAAGTTGCCTGATTTTTATTGGCCTTTTTTATTTGCTCTAATCCTGTAATAATATTATTGGTTTCTCCTATAATTTCACCATTTACAATGGCATTGATGTCTTCTATTGAGAATGATTTCATTAGTGTAAAATTGTATATTGATTAATAGAAACACAAGATAATACTAAAATATGAAAATCGTGTGCTTTGAAATTTGAAGTGTTAAATTTCAATAAAAAATATGTCGTCAGTTCGAGTGAATTCTTTCGCTTTCTTAAGTGAAAGAATTAGTATCGAGAACAATTGGCATAACCAAGATTCTCGATACAAATTTGCTAGGGCAAATTCACTCGAACTGACATTTAGTAAAAACACACTGACGATTCACATAGTAATCTCTCTAAAAACAATTCCTAAAGCGGTTTGAATATCGATTACTTTTTGCATTTCACCTGGAATAATTAAAGCAATAGATTGCCCTGTTTTTCCGGCTCTTGCCGTTCTCCCACTTCTGTGTGTGTAGTATTCTAAATGTTCTGGCAATTGATGATGTAAAATGAAAGCGAGATTATTCACATCAATTCCTCTAGCAGATACATCTGTAGAAATTAAAACTTGTATGTTTTCATTTTTAAAAGCACGCATTACTTTATCGCGTTCTTTTTGTTGCATATCTCCTTCTAAAGCACCAACAGCAAAACCTTCTTGTTGTAACTGATGTGCCAATGCCTTTGCGCCTGCTTTGGTTCTGCAAAAAATGATACCTCTTTCATCTTGTCGCTTTTCCAAAATTCGGATAATCATATTCAACTTATCCTTAATACTAGTGTGGATAAAATGATGTGAAATATTTTCGTTTACCAACGCATTTTTATTCACTTCTATTTTAATAGCATCTGGTGACATATAAGTTTTTACAATACTTTTAATCTCTTCTGGCATGGTTGCAGAAAATAGCCATGTGTTTCTTTTCTTAGTATTGTATTTTAAGATTTTTGTCAAATCTTCTTTAAAACCCATACTTAACATTTCGTCTGCTTCATCTAAAACCAAAGTTTTTACATTCGAAATGTCCACAGATCCACGTTCTACTAAATCTAGTAAACGTCCTGGTGTTGCAACAACAATATGTGTTGTTCGCGTTAAATTTTTAATCTGTCTGTCTATTTTTTCACCACCATAAACACTTTCGGAAAAAATCTTCTGATCAATGTACTTCGTGAATTTAAACAGTTGTTTTTGAATTTGCTGAACCAATTCGCGAGTTGGAGCAATAATCAATGCTTGTACATCAGAATTATTAGTGTCAATAGCATGTAATACAGGTAAGCCAAAAGCAGCTGTTTTTCCAGTTCCAGTCTGTGCTAAACCAATTAAATCTGTTTTTGATTCCAGAAGAATCGGAATTACAGTTTCTTGGATTTCTGTTGGATTTATAATATTGAGTTCTTTTAATCCTTTTATGTAAGATTTATGTACTCCTAATTCTGAAAATGTTTTCATAGTTGTTTTATTCTGATGCAAAGGTAATTTGTTCTTTTGATGAAATTCGTCAATTCGAGTAAATTTTGCGATTGAAAATGAGTAAAATTTGTATCGAGAATAAGAATTTTATTAAGATTTGTTCTCGATACAATTTTTCGTTCCTCAAAATCACTCGAACTGACGTTATAATTCTGAGCGAAAGTTTTGTTATTCCTGAATGAGGTACGAAGAGGAATCTCAATTTTATAGGATTTAGTTGCACTGAACCTTTTGAGTTTAACTACGCTGAACCTAAAGGTATCTCGTCACTCGTTCCTCTCAATGTCGAAATAACATTATGTTCAAAATATTAAAGCTGAAAACTAAAATTTTCGAGTTCAATTTCCTTTTCTATTACCAACTAATAGGACGGTAATCTTTTAAGAATTTCCCAGACCAATGCTTGCCAGTATTAATACCATCAAAAAGTGGATCCATAACACGTGCTGCTCCATCTACAATATCCAGAGGTGGTTGAAAATCGTGTAATTCTTGTTTTCTTTTCGCTAATTCCGCAGGATCTTCGTCAGTAACCCAACCTGTATCAACAGCATTCATATAAATGCCTTCTTTGGCCAAACTGCCTGCTGCTGTATGTGTTAACATATTTAAAGCGGCTTTTGCCATATTGGTATGTGGATGACGATCTTCTTTAAAAAAGGAATGAAACTTCCCTTCCATAGCAGATACGTTAATGATATGTTTTTGTCCTGTGTTATCTTTTTTCATCACTTCAGATAAGCGATTACACAACACAAATGGTGCAACAGAATTTACCAACTGAACCTCTATCATTTCTGTGGTTTCAATTTCGCCTAGTTTTAATCTCCAACTGTTGGTTTTTCTTAAATCAACCTGTTGTAAGTCAGCATCTAATTTTCCTTCTGGGAAAACTTCTTGAGATACCAACGTATTGTCAAAACTATAAGGAATCTGCGATAATTTAGCAGAAGAACGTAAACCAATACCAGGTTCTGGTCCATGCCAAGTTACAGGCATATTTTTATTTGGCGATGCTGTGGACGTTAGCTGTTGTAACTCATGTAAACATTCCGTATGGTCATTTAGTAAATCACGTGCAAACTTTGGCAATTCTTCTATTGGTAATTCTTCGTTTGGCATTAAGTGACTATAAAAGCCTGCAGGTCGTCTTACAGTCTGTGCAGCGTTATTGATTAAAATATCGAGTTTTTCGTAACGTTGCTCTATAAAATTACAGAAGATTTCTACACTCGGAATATGTCTTAAATCTAAACCATGAATTTTTAAACGATGTCCCCATTCTGTAAAATCTTCTTCCTTAGAAAATCGTAAAGCAGAATCCGCAGGAAAACGAGTGGTTGCAATAACGGTTGCTCCGCCTCTCAATAACATTAATGTAATATGATAACCAATTTTTAATCGCGAACCTGTGATTACGGCAACTTGTCCTTTTACATCTGCAGTTTGAAAACGTTTGGCGTAATTAAAATCGCCACATTCAGTACACATCGTATCATAAAAATGATGCAATTTGGTAAATAAAGTTTTACAGACGTAGCAGTTTCTTGGAGATTCTAATTCTAATTGTTCCTTGGCTTTTAAATCTGCTTCTGGTAATAATTTTGGTGCAACAAAAATATGTGCCTCTCTTGCACTTCTTATTCCTGTAACTTTTCGAGCATTTTTGTCTCGTGCTGCTTGCTTTCGCTTTGCTGCTTTTTTAGCATCTTTTTTACGACGAGAAAACTCTTCTCTGCTTGGACGAGATAATTGGCCTGATGCTTTAATTAGAGCTGTTCGTTGTGGTTTCGGAATTTCGAAGATATCATCAGTATTAGCAACAAGATGTTCTAAAATGCTAATGCACTTTTCAATCTCTTCTGAAGAGAAATCTTTAGATTCGTCTATAGTATCGTTGCTCATATTGGTTTTTGCGGACTAACTCCTACTCTATTTATGCTTCTTGAAGTTCTTTCTTAGATTTTCTGTATAAGTACGAATTGAAAATACTTCGTCTTGCAAATCGCATTTGTTTATCAGAATTTAAGAACTTAATAAAAACACCTTTTGGAACACCAAAATACTCATATGTTGCTCCATCTAAAAAAGTAATTTCTAAAAGTTGCCCTTTATGTTGAAAGTCTAAAATGCTAGAATCTGTAATTGTAGAGGTATATTCTTCAAGATTAGCAGCTTTAGTTTCTGGTGCAATACTGACTAGAAAATGATAACCATCAATAATCTCAACGCTTTTTATTTCGGCTTCTTCTTGTCCAGAATCTCCATCTTGAAATTTATCTGGATGCCATTCTTTTACAAGATTTCTATATGATTTTTTTAAGGTCTTTAAGTCTATTGAGTCTTCTATAGAAAAGAGTTTTTTGTATTGGTTAATGCGTTTCATTAGTAGTGCTTTTATTTGAGGCGCAAAATTACGATATTTTGTGAGATAAATAGCTGTTTATTTTAAAGATAAAGACATCCCTAAAGTCTCCTCAAGGAAACTAATCTATTGCGTTTTTTTTAAGCTATTCGAGCGTTTTTGCTAAAACCAAGGCAAAAAATATTTTAAAGAACGTTTGTTACTACGTATTTATACTATTATTTCCTTAATGCTCTGTTACCTAATTGGCATTGGTATTTCGTTAACAAGTTGGATTAATTTACAACTTCAAATTGAATAAAAATTCATTCAAACAGGAATCAAATCTTACGTTGAACTCAGATTAATAATAAATTAACTCCACTACCTATTGAATGTCAATTAATTTAATAATAAAATACGCAGCAAATAGTAATAGAATTACTAAATGTGGAAAATAAATATATTTGAAATATTCATCTCTCTTCCTAATTCCCAACAGCCTTCAAAGAATCCAACTGACGCTGCAAAGCATCAATCTTATCTGTGTTATCTTCAATTTTTGGAATACTCATTATGGAATCTATTTCTTGTTCCATAATATCTTCATCTTTTGGCTTTTCTTGATAAAAATAACCAATGCCTTCACTAGATCTCCAAGCTTCATTTAGCTGATTGTAAACTTCTTCATCCCAAGTACTTGGATGTTTAACATCTATCCAAATGACATCTCTGTATTCGCTATCAATTAACACTAAATCTGGAGTTGCAGAACCATCAAATTGTTGTGCGTTACTATCGCTAATTGCAGAAACAGTTCCTAAGAAAAACATACGTTTTCTACCTGCTATTTCTTTAATGTAAGGTCTAAATTCTACAGGTGTGTTTGCTGTCCAATCATATTCTTTGCGAGATTCTTTCACTTTTAAAGGCATTGCAGAAACACCTGCATAACCTTGTTTTTTAGTTGCGTGATCGTAATAATATAACTTATCTGTTCCGTCTGCTGGTACAAACACACTATAACTTAAACTGGTACGCTCATCACCTACGGGTTCTAATCCAAACCAATGATACAAACCATTATAAGCATCAGAATTTGAGCCTGAAAAATTAAAATCTGTTACATAAGGTTGTTGGTTCTGGTCTTTTGGCATTGATGGGATTTTAACAGCTGTTTCCATATTCCAAGGCAATGGATCGCTAAAACCACCTAAGAATTTTAAGGATTCCGCTTCAAGTAGTGATACTTTTTCTGATAAGGTGTTCTGCTTCATTAAAAACGGATAGTTTTTAATCTTATCTGGACTTACATATATGCCTTTACCTATGGTAACACGTTCTATATAATCGTTAAAATCGTGTTCACCATTTTCAATAATCATTACACCACCAAAAGTTGGATACGGAAAAAAGAAACCTTTCCACTTAATTAAACTAACCACTTGAACCCATTCGTCTTTATCATTTTTCATATAAAACGTATCACTAGGCTCGTGATTAAACAACATCCAAGGATTAAAACGCTGTACAACAGCATTGTACGTGTTTCTGCTAAACTTTAGAGATTCACCAATTGAAAAGGTGACATCTATACGATTCTCATTAGAAAAACGAGGAAATGGTGTTGTACTACTTACAGCAAAAACTTCTTCGGTATTATCCTTCATCTGCTGCATAATGTACTTTTCACTTGGCTGAATTGCCATTGTCCATTTATTCTCAGTACCAATTCTTACCAAATGTGGTAGTGAAACATCTTTAGTTTCGCCAACACTTTCATTTGCCATAGAAAAGACATTTCTTAAGGGTTGAATTCGTTCGTTTTGCGTTAATGGCAGTTCGCTAATTTCAACTTTATTTAAACTATTGAATACATTATAGGTTTTCATATAGTCGTACATTTTATAATGCCAACCAACAACATATAAAATGCCAAAAAAGACAATGAGTAAAGCCAATATTCCTAATCGACTCCCAACCTTAGAAGATTTTCTGAATTTGCGCAAGCCTAAAAACAGAAGTATCGCACTCACCAAAATAATGAATATGTATTTTCTAAAAAACAATAAAATAGGTTGGTAATCGTCTCTAAAAAAGAATAATAACACTAATAGTAGTAACACCACGAAGATTGTAATTCCTTTTTGCTTTCCTCCTTTGTTCCAGTATGATTTTATCATGGTTTTCTTATTCCTGCGAAAGCAGGAATCTCGTTATTTAATTAAAATTTGTCTTATCTAAATAGTGTATTTATAAGATTCCTGCTTTTGCAGGAATTATTCACATCAACCCTTTATCCTTCAAACGATCTCTAGCACTTGTTTTTTCTGCTTCGATTTCAATTTCAGGTTCAATTTCTTTTTTTTGTTCTTTAGTCTTTAAATCGTCGATAAAGTCTTTTCCTTTTTCAACAGCATCGTCAACCATGTCTCCAATAGAATCGCTTTTCTCTTCTACGACTTCTGTCGTTTTTATCACGAAATTTGCTAAATAAGTACCAATAAGTGTTCCTACTGCAAATGATGCAAATGCTGAAACTCCATAATAACTACTAAAAACAGTAATTGGTGTTAAAAATTCAACAATCAAAGCTGCTACTAAAACTAAACTTACAATAAATATAATACGTGGTAAAAGCGATTGTCTGTAAACAAATCCCTTTGGATTATCTGCACTCATTTGCAGCTCTTTACTGTTAACTACTTTATTTAAAAATCGATAGACATGATTACTGTTCGATTCTCTCCAGTAAAGAAAGATTCCGAATAAAATGGCTGAAATGAATATTACTAGTTCTATTCCCATGTTTAAAAAAGTTTGAAGTTGGAAGCAAAAATAGCTAGAAGCTTGAAGTTTACTTACTACTTTATTCAAATTAATACTTTGCGTCTTTGCGCCTTTGCGTGCTAAAAACAGCACTCTACTAAATTAGTCTAAAAAACTTATATATTGTTACTTATACGTTCAATTACCCAATCCTTAAATGAATCGTCCCAAATTTCATAACTCTTGTAAAACTGTTCTTTATCATACCAATACAAGAATAATACATCTTTTGGTGCAATATTAATGAGCAACTTATGTATTAAATCGCGATGCTCAGATGACAACGACGAATGTGGTTGATGTAATGCAAAGTAAAAAATTTGATCTACTATATCTTCAATTTTATAGGTATTACTTCGCTCTAATTTTTCGAGATATATTTCAACACTCATTACTTGTTTTCTGGCATTGATGTCTATTTTATTGAGATAACTTTTAAATAATACTTTATCATCTAAAATATCATTAATAGGATGTTCTGTATCTTTTAAAAACTGCGCTAATTCGTACTTTTTAATTCTATCGTAATTTGGTGTTTTTACAATGTGTTCCAAATCACATTCAATTATTAAATGATCTTTTAGTTTATCTACTAATTCTGGTTGTGCTATATGATAAATTAACACATCATGAATCGTATCTTTTATAGCTTCTTTATAAGCATCTTTACTTTCAAAAACGATAATTGGTTTTATAAAATCTCTCAATAAATAAACACCATCAAAGGCTCTAGTAAAAAATGAACCTGTTGAAAAATGTAAAGGGTGAATACTTAAATTTCGTTCTCTTAAATCGCCATAAGTATTAGCAGAATCTAGTAGTTGTTGGTGAAGCTCTTCGTCTATAAAATTATTATCGGTTTTAAATTTATCGACTAATTTTAATTGTTCTTTTTGAATTTTCTCAAGGTTATCAATAAGTCTAAATGTAATATTTACATTATCGTATTTTAGAATATCTAGTGGTTCGTAAAATACATCTATGTTTTGATCAAAATCTATACAAATTGCTGAATCTCTTGTTATATCATTAATTTTTTGTCCGTGTGTTCTAAAAACGTGTTGCATCATTTCTCTATCGAACGAATGAAATGGTAAATACACAGGTTTTCCTTTTTGTAAGGGCGAAATTATAATACCATGCGGATTTGCATCACCATGATTAAGGTATTGTATGTCTTTTCTCTCCTCAGCAACTTCAGGGCTCCAACCAATGCCATCGATAAAAAACGATGTGAGTTTGGTTTCTGCAAAGCCTAAAGTTTTTAAGCATTTATTGTAACGCTCAACTAGTTTTCCGCTAATGGGAATAAGGTCGCTTCTGTATAGATTTGCTTGTTTTAATTTATTCATTTTGTTGCCGCTGAAGCGGTAATCTTATTATTTTACTTTCAAAATTTAAAACCTCTAATTATGAGATTCCTCGTCATTCGTTCCTCATTCTGTCGGAATGACAGCTAATCTAACAGATTATTTAATTGAGCATATTGCAATAACATAATCGTTTTTGCATCAATAATCTCTTCGTTTTTTATCATTTCTAATGCTTCAGAAAACTGAATTTCTAAAACCTCAATTTCTTCGTTTTCACTTTCTAATCCACCACCTTTTGCTACTTTCATGCTTTCATTATATTCTGCAATGAATAAGTACATTTTTTCGGTTAATGCTCCAGGTGACGTATATGCTATTAATACTTGCTTTGCGTTTTCTATTTTGTAACCAACTTCTTCTTCTGTTTCTCTTATTATAGTTTCTAAAGCTGTGTCATTATTATCAATTGCGCCTGCACAAACTTCAATGGATATCGCTTCATTATTGTTAGCTTCATAAATTGGCATTCTGAATTGTTTTGTTAAAACTACTGTGCCTTTTTCAGAATTATATAATAAAATTGCTGCGCCATTTCCTCTGTTGTAACATTCTCTTGATACAGATTTCCATTCTCCATTTTTGAATTGAAAATCATAATCTATTCTATGTAATGTTGCCCATTCTTTTGAGAGGGTTGTTTTTTTTATATTTTTTATTTTTGACACAATTAAATAAATTATTTTGACACGGATTTCACGGATTAAAAAACAATAGTTGTTTAGTTAAACGTCTTACGTCTTTTTCGTCCTACGTCCTGTCTTAATTCTCTGTTCTTTTTTTATTTCCCAAACTGCTCTCTAGCCTCAGTTTCAATATTTAACTGATTTACTCTAGCATCAACTTTTCGTTTAAAGTCAGTATCTGCAATGGTTGCTACGTTATCTAAATATCTGATTACTTCTTGTCTTCTAATATCTGAAAAGTTTAAGCCTTTCATATTAGATTTCATTAATTCTTGAAGCATATTGAATTTAGTTTCATAATCCTTTTTAAAATATTTTTCAGGGTTCTCAAACCAATCTTTTTCTAAATCAAAATCGGTTAATCGTAATGAAATTGCAGACTGAATGTTACGTACATCTCTAGATGAGAAAAATGGAAATATCTTCTGAATCTCTTTATATAAAGCTGCATAAAACATATGATCGTTATTCTCGTGAAGCTTTTCTACCTTATCAAACGTATCGTGTACACGTTCTTCGCTTGGATTTTCGACAGCATTTAGAATCTCTCCCATTGTTTTGGCTAAACCTTGGTCTGATAAGTATTTGTAAACTTCAGGATCCTTCATATTAACGAAATCTGGCATTGTGTCTTTCAACTTTTTCCACCAAATGTAATCTTGATCTACAAAATCGTGCTCAGTACGTGCACCATCAATTTTAAATCTTCCTTGCACACGAGAAATCACAGCTTTATCCAACATTTCTGGTAAATTGGTAAATAAACCAATAGAACTGTTTCCGTAATTTACAGCATAAGCACCTTCTGTATATCTTAGAAAAACTCCAATTACTTCTTTTACACCAGCAGAAACTCCTTGTGAAGTTCGTTCTTGCAAATTATTTTCGGCATCATCTATTGGTGCAAAAATTAATTTAGTAGGATCTTGTAATGGTTTCATCCATTCTACCATTTTCTCAGCAGAACCACCTTGAAATGTTGATATCAAAGTATCTGGCATTGGGTGAAATAGAAACGGAATATCTAAGTTATCTGAATGTTCTTTTAGTCGCGTTGCAATAGCTGCAATTAACATACTTTTTCCTGTTCCAGGAATTCCGTAACCCATAAAAACAGGCATAAAACCACCAAGTTCTTGAAATGGATTTTTCTTAGTTTCAAAATCGTAACTCAACATGCGTTCCGTTAATCGTCGTCCAAAATGTTTTGCATCTTTATTACCAACAATTTGTTCAAACTGAATTTTATTAAATTCAATACTTTTTGCTGTACCTTGAAAAACATTATCCCAACCTGAAACGGCAAACTCTGAATTTTCTAATTTATAAGTTCTATCCGAAATGGTTTCAACATATTCTAAACTACTTTTACGTAGTTGAATTTCATCAATTAAAGCTTCAAAATAAACAACCGTAAAATCAATAACATCTTTATCTGACTTTATAATTTCTGGATGTCCTAAATACTTATCGTAATAAAACAATTGGCACGAAATTCCTTTTAATGGTGTTAGTAAAGACACCTCTGGAATACCTGCAAACTTCTGTTTCATAACCGATAAATCATCTGAAGCGTGTGGTTTTAAATCGTGAAGAATTTTATAAGCCGTTGCAAACAACATAAATGCTGTTGATGTATGCATTTTACTTTCATACTCACGTTTTCCAGAGCTATCTAAAGCAGATTTGTTTTCGCTTAAGCTAGATAAACCTGATGCATCGTAATAAGAATCTTTAATCCAAATACCTAAAGTTAAACCCTCTTGAACAGCAAACAACGTCTGATTTAAATAAATAGGAAGTGCCACAGATTCTGGCAACAAACGCTTTTTTAAAGCTAAAATAGTTTTAGAAACGGAAGTTACATTAACGTTACTTCCATTATTTGCTCTAGATAAATACAGTAATATAGATTCATCTTTAGCGTCATTATCTTTATTTTTTGCACGTTGACTTTGTTCCCATTGAATAGATTTCAAATACGATGTTGCTTCATCTCGAAGCATATCTAATTCGTTTTGTTTTATAGGGAAAGTTGAGTTGTGTTCCATATTTCAGTCTTCAGTTGGCAGTCTTCAGTATTTACTGTTGCGACTTACTGTTGCTTGCTTATTTTTTATTTTATAATCCGAATTTATTAGGATTGTTCATCATGTAATTAATGAGTTTTCCAATTTCTTCACTTTTATATTGTAATTCTTGTTTTTTATCTTCTTTAATATAATTGCACGCTAATGCAAAATCAAGCCATAACACTGCCAACTGTAGACTGCTTACTGAGAACTTATTTCATATTTAACTCAGAAATCTGAATTGGTGCCAAAGCCAACTTATTCATAACCTCTGGTGTTTTATTGTATAGCATTTGTATAACTCTGTGTGGCGCAAATAGATATCGCTGTCTAAAAACAGAATCCCAACGCTGAAAAGTTTGTTTGCTAAAAAAACCACCTTCTTTAAATTCACTACCAGATTTTAATTCGTCTATTTTAAACGAAATAGCATAGGATTCTATTGGAATTTCCTTATTTGCAATACTTTGCAAAATGGCATGTGTCACTTTGTTTTCATCTTTTGCAAATACGTTATGTATTGGTCCTAAATCTACACGTTTTATTAACTTCGGAAAAACATCCGCTAAACGTTTGTCTATTCCGTAAGCCATAGTGTCTAAAGACATTTCTCTATCTGCAATAGATTTTAACGCACTATAAATTTCACTGCGCTCTTTTAAAGGGTCTTTTCCATCGTAATCAAAATACATATAGCAAATAAACGGTCTGTTATGAGATACATCATAGAAACTCCAACTTACTAAATACTGAGCTGGCGAACCTTCTGATGCTTTTATAATTTTACCTTGTACAAAACGATTAAAAATATATTCTTTCTTTGCAGATGTGTAATAAACAATTGAAGCTGCCTGAAAGAGTTTGCGTTTTGCAATTGGCTCTTTCTTTCGCATCAACGTATCCAAAAATTCTTCCTTTAAACTATCTGTATTGGTTAACTTTCCTAAATAGTCTTCACGTAATTCTAAATCGTTAAATAAGTATCTAAACTCTAAGTAATTTGGAAAGCCAGAATCGGTTAAATCTACCTTCATATTTTCTTCATCGTCATACATGTATTTTACACGCATGGCTTCAATAGAATACAAAAGTAAATCACTGTATTGTTTAAATAAAAGTACTTCTTGTTTGTTTAAGATTTGCTTTGCTTGAACAGCAAAAATCAGTTCCTTTAATGTGAAATCTACCATTTTGTGATAGAACACATATTGTTCTTTGGAATCTAATATTGCGGAATCTAAAGGTGTTACAATCATTTATTTCTTCAAAATTAAAACCTTAAAATATCATTTAACGTTGCTTTTATATCCTCAACCTCATTATTAGATATTTGTCCGATTTTTTCACTCAAACGCTCTTTGGAAACCGAACGCACGTGAAACGTAAACACTTCTGAAACCGCCTTTAAACCATTGGTATTAGACGGTTTTAGAATAAGATTACCTTTATAATTCTTAATCTTAGTAGTTAGAGGACAAACAATGACAACCTTTAAATATTTGTTAAGCATATTTCCGCTAATAATAACAGCAGGTCTGTTTCCACCTTGCTCACTACCTTTTACAGGATTTAAGTACAGATTCCAAATTTCACCTTGTTTCATTGATTTTCGGTATCTGTAATAGCCTTAAGATAATTGTTCATGCCTTCTTCGGCAACTTGCATTATTTCTATGTCTTCACCTGCCATTTTATATGACTTTGCATATTGAGCACGTTCAAGCTGATCTAAATAGAGTTCGAGAGCTTTTTCAATAAGGCGATTTTTAGGAAGTTGAAGTTCCTTTGCCATATTTGAAAGCTTTTCGAGAAGTGAATCTGGAAGTGACGATGTGAATGTTGCCATTTTATATTTAATTTTTGTAAATATACTAAATATTTATTATTTACAAGTGTAAAAATAATTTAATTTTAGTATGAATAAGTGCGTTAAGGATTGCTACTTAGGTAATAAATTTTATAAAAATGATGATTGCGTTAAGGATTGAAACGGCATCCTTTTTTCTTTTTCTGAAAAAAGATACAGTGTAAAGCCTGACTTTTATTTTCCTCTAAGGTTTTTTTAACCTTAGAGGAAAGTAAAAGTAACGCCCAAATAATAATCAGTCTCAAAATTAAGAGATTACCACGTCTTGCGTGCTCGCAATGATATCAACTTATTAAATTACCCTAACAAATCGTCCTCACCTGCTTCTGGCTTAGGCTCACCAGCTGGCTTACCTGCTCCATCACCTGATGGCGCATTTGCATCTGCAGCGTAGTAATCTTCAAAAATTTCTTTCATATCAATTCCATAACGCTCTGCAAAATTCTTTTGAATAGACTTATCCTTTTCCCGAATTTCTTGTAAAGCCTCAGCATAACTTCCGTAAACACCTTGCATTACTTTTTCGTGCACTGGAATGTTGTCCATCATTTCTTGTCTTGCCTTCGCACTTGCTGTGTGCATTGAAGCCAACGTTTCTCCAATATGCTCATCTGTTTTAACGCCTAAATGCTCTAAAATAGCTGCAAATTCTTGATCTGTACGTGCTTTTAAAGCCACTATATAACCGTCGTAATATTTAAGACGCTCGTCTGTGTCTGACTTTAATTTTGCGCGATGTGTTTGTAAATTACTACGTAAAGATGTTAATACTTTAATAGTAAGGTTATGTTTGTGAACGAAACTATCTTTTGAAGCTGCTAAAGTTGTGTAAGCATTTTTAAGACCTTCTAACTCCTCTACTTTTTGCTCTAAGGTTGTTACTGCACTTAATGCCTTAGAATATTCTTCGGACTGCTTATCTGCAACTTCTTCTAAAGCTGTACGTGCTTGTTTTAATAAAGCATACTGCTCCTCTAGCTTATCTTCGACTTCTTTTTTCTTTTGAAGTGCTTTTGTATGATTATTGCTCGCTTCTACAATAGCTGTTTTAAGGCTTTCTTCTACTTCTTTAATTTCAATTTCTCTGTCTTTTAAACGTTTAACCGCAGCTTGACTCTTAAACGATAATTCATTTAATAAAGTTTGAACATCTGCAGTTTCTATACGTTGCTGAAACATAGCTTTTGCTTTATTATCTGATGCGTCTCGTTCTTTTTGAGCTGTTACCAATTCAGATTCAGCATCTTTAATTTTGCTTTTTCTTCCCCAAAGGTTATTCCACCACGTATCTGGTTTATTTTTAGCATCTTCAAGCTCAACTTTTGCACGTTCTAAACGCTTAATAGCATCATCAATGATTTTTTGTTCTGCTCCATTTAAGGCTGAAAAACCTTCAAACATAATCCCAACTTCATCTTGGTAATCTGTTAAATCTTTAATAGCATCTAAAAGCGTAGTTCTGTCTTTTTCTGCCATATCGACAACATTATCTAATGTTGCGTTTAGTATTTTCTGACGGCTTTCCGGATCATCTTCTTGTGCCAATTTAGACTTCATTTGGTCTATGGCTTTTCCCCAGTTTACATCTACTTTTTCAGTTTTTTCGTTGGAATTTGTTTCTAATAAATCAAAATCGTCAGACATATGTGTGTGTGTTTTTAGTTGAACATTTTTATTATAAGCAATTTCGGCAATTTTTTAAGACTATAAAAACTTTAGTTGCTAAAATATAAGTAGTAGTTTTTATAGAATTGTTACATTATTTTGAATTAATAATTTTGTTCCGCTATTTTTCAGAAATATTGAAATAAACATTAAAACTTGAATTACAAATAATTCAGTAAAAAACCGTATTTTCCTAAAAATCATTGTGGTACAACAGACTTATTGAACACTTGACCGGTAAGGATGTTAATAAAAAAGTGTAAATAATTTACTATTAAGTATTTAGCGTTAACTTTTTTTTCTATATTAGCAATCTAGAACCCCATTCTAAATAAACCGAATATGCTTAAAAACCTACTTTCTACACCTTTAATAGTGACTACGATGGAACTTATGATGATTTTAATTGCCGTAGCTTCTATCTTCTTAGTTTTTATTTTAATCGCCATCGTTAAGATGTTTAAATTAAAAGCTGAAAACAAGAAATTAATGCAAACAAATGCATTTACAGACTATGAAGAGTCTATTAAAGATATTCCTAGTGGACATCTTTATGGTGATAATTAATTGGCTTTTATTATGAACATAACGTGTTTGTAGATGGTTTGTTGAGTGTTTTAAACAACCTCTTTTGAAATACAAACCGAATAGAAAGGCACTTTCAGAAGTAACGCAATAAATATTTTCAGAATTAGAAAGGATATAAAAATTGTTCAATTTTCATATCCTTTTTTAAGGTTTTAAGTTTTTTTTTGGTTTTTGGTCACATCAAGACATAGG
>Ga0209633_10002616_pt1 | contig 17190 bp, 17 predicted proteins | sample Cruoilmetagenom1_FD_187290 | JGI IMG/M metagenome (GOLD analysis project Ga0209633, IMG submission 187290) | Oil polluted marine microbial communities from Coal Oil Point, Santa Barbara, California, USA - Sample 1 (SPAdes) (version 2) | ecosystem: Environmental > Aquatic > Marine > Oil seeps ... | reverse complement strand
GTGTTATTTCCTCTAATGTTTCACCTGACTTCACTATCTTCCTTTTCCCGTCTGGACTTAGCAGTTCTATGCTTTCTGTTGGCTCCAGTTTTCTTTCCGCATCAATTTTTATCTCTATCCTCGGGACGGTAAAAAAAACCTGGTAGAGACGCTTAACTAAGAACGGGGGAACACGAGGTCTTATTACCTCCATTTTTGGTTCCTTCACCTTTGTTTTTGTTCCCCACACCATGACTAGCTGATCGATTGGTGCCGTTCCAGTATTCTTTACCACAATAGTACCTATTGTCTCATCAGCAAAATAGAATTCTGTTCCCCTTTTTCCTTCTTTCTCATACCGAAAATCTAAGATCTCCATGCCCACTATCTTTTCTATCTCAAATTCCCCTCTGGAGACCTCCTTTCCTCCGTAAATTGCTTCCCAAAAATGGTCCCCGAAAAGAAGCCACTCTACCTTCAGTTTACCGTCCTCCCTGGTAAAGCCCTTACTTTCCCCATCTATCTTTATCTCCACCCCCGAAGCAGGATTTTCTCCTGTTTGAGCAATGAACATTACCGTTCCTCTGTCGGGGGGCAAGGCCTCCACTTTAAGGTCGTCGGAAGATACTGTCTGAGGTAATAAAGCATCGGCTTGAGGAATAAATAATATAGTCAAAGCCATCATCCCGAGGATCAAAACCTTAAATTTCATCCTTTTACCTTCCTATTAGAATCAGAATTCCACCCAGGGCGGCCAATACAATAAACACTGCTGACATCTCACCCAGGTTAATTACTATCAACGGGATGCTCCCTGCTGAAACTGCAAGTATAATTAAGCCACCTGGCAATCTTAATCTTCTATAATAATGGGCCAGTATTGCCCCCACTATAGCCAGCCCACCCAATATGGGGTTGACTATACCCGCTGGATCAAACCAGTACACCAGAATGCCTATAAGAACGAGTATAATTGCCCCCAGAATGCTGATGATAAAGCCCAACCGGGGTGCTCTTTCTCTACTCGCCATCCTAACCTCCCCTTCGGCTATGTTCATTGCCTCCTTTCCTTAAGTAAATTTTACTCCTGAAATAGGATTCTGAAGATAAGATGGATTTCTTAAAGAATACATTCATCTTGCTTTCACCGCGGAGGATCATAAATAAAATGGCTTTCTCATCTCCTCCACCACCTCTTGGGGAAGGGATTGGTAGGTAAGAGATTTGCTGGTGGAAATGCCCAGTGACTTTCTTATATCGGACAGCAATTCAGCCATTTTAATAGCAACTGAGGCACAATCAATTACCGGAACCTCAGTCCCCTCTACTTTATTGTAGCCAGCCATGGTCAGGGCCGGTCCTAAACCACAACAAGCGGTGACAATTACCTCCGCTCCCTCATCTATACACTCCTTTGCCACCTTTTCAAACGCGGGAATGATATACTCACCTATATTACTGGGTGGTAAAAACCACTTGGGAAACTCATAACCCACCTCGCAGGACCTGATTGGTTCTCTGTCTATTGCTCTGCTCTCCAGTCCGTAAAGCTTAAGATTGCGCTCTATGAATGGAACAAGCCTTTTTATAATGGTTATGGCTGCAAATTTACTGCCTAAAAGACAAGCAAGATGCATAGCAGTCTCGGTTGGCCCTACTACCGGAATACTTACCACCTCACGGGCCTGATATAGGCCAGGATCATTGCCACAACCTATGACAATCGCATCAAACCCTTCCTTTTCTGCCTGAATCATCTCCCCTATCATCTCTACGTTATTCAAGAGTTCTAGGTAAGGGGACTGCACCATATAGGAAGACCTCTTAACAGGTCTAAGTTCCATCTGGGTATCCTCACGAGTTATTCTCTTAAAAAGGATCTCATTCATGGCTTCTAACATTGCACCACTATCCTCTATCCCTTCTATCCCCAAAATAGGTACATTGGTTGTCCAAATATGCTGCCATAGTATCCTGTTACCCATATCTCTATCCCCTTCCTAACATACTAATGTTCATGAATTAAATAAATTACATACCAAAGCCAAGAAGCATACTTATCATGATCCTTAAGAGCTCATTTGTACCCTCATAGATTTGAGTAACCTTGGCATCACGCATATACTTCTCCACCGGGTTTTCTTTCATATATCCTGCCCCTCCATAAACCTGCACCGCATTGGTGGCAACTTTCATGGCAGTATCACTGGCAAGCACTTTGGCGGCGGCTGCCAGCTTAGAATCAGGGGCATCCTGAGTGTCGTTGACCCACAGTGACTTCCATACTAAAGATCGAGCAGCCTCAAGCTCCAAGAACATGTCCGCAATCATCATGGCCACAGCCTGGAACATGATAATAGGTTTACCCAATACTCTTATCTTTGAGTACTCCAGAGCTGCCTCGTAAGCTGCACGCCCTAAGCCAACCGCCAGCGCACCAACCCAAGTATCTGAGTAACCTAAAGTTCCCACAAGCTCTATAGGGAAACCGGCCTGACCTCCCACCATGTTCTCCTTGGGGATACGCATATTATCGAAGAAAAGCTCAGCATCATTCATGCACCGATGACCCATCATATCCTCTATCTTACCGACAGAAAATCCCGGGTTATCGGTGGGAACAATGAAGTGGGCTGGCCCCTCTGGAGTATTTGCCAGCAAAAGACATAGCTTGGCTATACCACCACTGGTGATGAAACATTTCTGGCCATTTATTATATAGTCCTTCCCTTCGGGTCTGGCTACAGTTTTTAAAGTTATCCCCGCTAATTTACCTTCAAGAAGAGCATCTATATCTAGACTAAGCCCTTGGGGCTCCGTGACAGCCCAGCAGCCGATAAATAAATCACCAGGATCACTGCTACATACCTTTCCCAACCATTCTTTCTTCTGCTCTTCTGTACCCCCCAAAATTAACGGTAACCAGGCTATGTTACTTATACCTAAGACTCCTGCTATACCTATATCGCCCGCCGCCAGCTCTTCGAAAGCGATACCCATTGTTCTATGGTCCAAACCACGACCTCCATACTCCCTGGGAATAACCATGGTATTGAAACCCAACTCAATCCCCTCCCTCACCACCTCACTTATTCTGGGAAATACATCTTTAGGGTCAGGAATACGATCAGCCTCTATGCCGAGTGGCTTTATTTTTTGCGCAAAATCCCTCGCTATTTTCTGAACATCGAGTTGCTCCTCAGTTAAACTAAAATCTATCATGATGCCTCCTGTTATCTCATTAATTTTTAGCTGATCTCTCCTTAAAGTAGGATTCCAGGAAAAGGGAAGTAAATTTCTTAAGACTTTCAAACATCCCTTCCGCCGCATCTAGCGTATCCTCCCCTAAGGACAGCTTCTTGCGAAGCAAAAGTAGAATGTGGACTAACTCAGAGGCCCTGCAGCTTAGCTCTTTTATTATTTCTGTTTCCTCCTCTAACATCCCATCTCTTTCCAAAACCTTTATCCTTGGCCATACTGTGTCCAGAAACACCCTTATCTTCTCTGGTTCATAGGTTTTCTGTCCGATGGTCCATATTACAGGGTTTCCCTCCATACCCAGGGCTACAATACGTGCCTCGCTGACATATCTCTTGAGGGGATGTAGGATAGCTTTGGTATCTTTAGGGGGCAGGAGCCTGCCTCTATTGTGAGCGATCTCGGGTTTCCTGCCGTGATGCTCGATAATACGGCATAAGAAATCGTTGGCCTCCGGAAAGTGTGGCTCCTCAAAGTGGGGGCCAAAAAGATATATGAAGCCCCTCTCTACCTTTTTCCTCAGGATTGCTACCTTTCCCAACATCATCCTCTCAGCCAAAGCTCTATGGGTAAGAAAGAGAGTATCCGGAAGAAAGTCATGGTAGGTAGCCAGTACTTCTACGTCATGGTTTGCCTCTATGGGAGGGCCTCCATATAGAGGGGCTACTATCCTTGAATAAGGGGCGAACAGGTTAGGGGACATTTGAAGCTCCACTTCCTCTCTTACTGGGTGCAGGAAGTATCTTTTTTCCCCATAAGGAGTAGAAAACTTGCTGGGGAGAGCATCGCAGGGCGGAAGCTCTCTCACAATATTCCCTGCTGTAGCTTCGCAAAGAGAAAAGAGGCACAGCGGGTACTCTTCGAGATGGAGAAAAAGATAGGTTCCTGCACAGGAGCCAATGCAAATGCCACCATGTTGAATGAAATTCTTGATCTTTTCTGCACCCTCCTCACCCAGCCCATAAGCTTGAGCGAACCCATCCCCTCCCCCGATGGCCAAAAATCTCAAGTTATCTAAGGCCCTTCCCTTTATTCCCTCTTCGTCAGGGAAGGTGAGGTTCAAGTACCCTCGGCGCTCAAAGGTGTCTACAAACCAGGTCCAGGAATGGGAAATCCCCTCTCCCACGTATATACCGATCTTGCCTTTCATCACTCTAGCGAACCCTCATGGGCGGCTGCCCACCAGCGAAATAAAAAAATACCCTTCCTCCGGAAAGGGAAGTTGTAGGGGTTTTCATTACCGATTATACTTACACAGGAGGACATCTTATTTAAAATAGACGTTACATTATAGCACTTAGGAAGAGATGAAGGCAAATGTGGCTTAGGGTAAGAATGTTTTTGCTGGTGGCGCTGTTGTTTGGCATACTCTATGGCATCATCACCGGGGTGGGGGTATGGATGGGGGCGGGAGACGCACTTATATATGTTATCTTGGCCTTCGCCTTTCTCGCCATCCAGTATCTTATCGGTCCTTCTCTGGTGAGCCGGGTGATGAAAGTGAAGTGGGTATCGGAAGATGAAGCGCCGGAGCTGCACCGTATGGTGGCCGACCTGGCCGAGAGAGCCCACCTCCCCAAGCCCAAGGTAGGCATATCGGGACTTTCCATCCCCAATGCCTTTGCCTTCGGTCGGACTAAGCGAGATGGGCGGGTCTGTGTTACCCAGGGCATACTTAAGACGCTAAATAAAGATGAGCTTAGAGCTGTCCTGGGGCATGAGCTCTCCCATATAAACCACCGGGACATGATAATCATCACCCTCATCTCTGCCATTCCTCTCATTATGTACTGGCTTGCCTGGAGCATGCTGTTCAGGGGAATGTTTATGGGGGGAGGGAGAGGGGGCAATAATCTTATCCCTCTTATCGTAGGCTTGGGGGCCTTTATCCTCTACTTCATCACCAACCTTCTGGTTCTGTATGGCTCCCGTATACGAGAGTACTATGCCGATAGAGGAAGTGTGGAGCTAGGAAACAGCCCCCATCATCTGGCTACTGCCCTGTATAAGCTGGTCTACGGAAATGCCCGGTTCAAGAATAAAGAGGAGCTAAAGCGAGTGGAAGGGGTGAAGGCTTTCTTTCTGAACGACCCCTCCCGTTCCTGGAGGGAGGTCAGGGAGCTATCTCAAGTGGACCGGGATATGAGTGGAACCATAGATATGGATGAGCTCATGGAGCTCAGGCATAAGGAGGTTAAGCTTGGAAGGACAGATAAGCTCATGGAACTTTTCACTACTCACCCCAACATGCTAAAAAGAATAAAGCATCTCTCCTCCATGGCGCCCTACTATTAAAGGATTAAATCCTAAATCCGAAACACTAAATCCTAAACAATATCTAAATCCGAATGACCAAAACCTTATAGCCGCCGAGTTTTTATAATTCCCCTTCTTCCCTCTCCTTGTTTTGAGTTTTTTGATTTTGGTTATTTGAATTTGTTCCGAAAATAGATTCCCCTATAGTGTCATTGTAAGCCCTTCGCCTTCTGTCAGCTCAGGATAAACTCCGCGTGGCAATCTCACTCTCACTGCTCCGAGATTGCTTCGGGGCCTTGCCCCTCACAATGACAACTTATTTTCATGCTTCATTGCTGGGCCGCCCATGGGTTTGTTTAGGATTTAGAGTTTAGATATTGGGATTTCGCATCCATCTCTTCAGGGTAAGTATGGAAATGGCTAGAATAAAAACGATGATGGATAATACATGTGCTTGGTGAAGAGGACCTAGAATTTCTGCCTCATCTCCTCGAGTGAAGCTTGTGCCAAACCTCCCTGCTGAGTAGAGGGCAAGCATTGTGAGGAATAAAGATCCTGAAGGGCAAATCCTCCTCCGGAGCCTTAGAAGGAGAATAAGGATGACAAGGCAAAGCAGGATCTCATATATCGGGGAGGGATGGGTTTCGACTCCCCAGGGAGCAAAAGAATCAGGGTGGGTATAAGTAATTCCCCAGGGAAGGTCGGTAGGCTTGCCAAACGCATCGCCATTTATGGTGCATCCTACTCTTCCTATAGCCAGCCCCAGCATGAGGCAGGGGGCGGCGATATCCGAGAATTCCCCAAATGAAAAACCCTCCCTTCGTGAGGAGATAAAAAGCCCCAATGTTGCTCCACCCAGACCTCCATACCAGGCAAGACCTCCCTCCCAGATGTGAACTATCTTCTGGGGGTGGTCGAGATAAAAGCCGAGGTTATCCGCCACACAAACTATCCTTGCTCCCACCACCCCCAGGATGACTCCCCAGATTATAGTAGTGTACACCGCATCCTTGGTGATGGATGTCCCTCTTATGAGGTAAAAACATAAACCGATCCCTGCCATCACCCCCAGGCACATGAGCAATGCATGCCAGGAGATTTGAAACGGGCCCAGATCTGTGATAGTGGGGTCTATACTTATGATCATAGAATGGCCGAGGCAAATGACTGAGGGTCAAAGGGGAGAAGATCCTCCGTCCTTTCTCCCACCCCCACATAGAGCAGAGGAGTCTTAAGTTCGCTTACGATGGAGAGCACAATCCCCCCCTTGGCACTGCTGTCCAGCTTGGTGAGGATGATACCTGAGACCCCCAGCGCCTGCGTGAAATGCCTGGCCTGGGAAAGGCCATTCTGTCCCGTGGTGGCATCCAGGATCAAAAGAATCTCCTTCTGAGCCTGAGGGGCTTCCTTTTCTGTCACCCGGTTTATTTTCTTAAGCTCTTCCATCAGGTTGAACTTGGTATGCAGCCTGCCGGCAGTGTCGATGATGGTCACATCGTAGCTCTTCTCTTGAGCTGACTTTAGAGCATCAAATACCACTGCCCCGGGGTCTCCCCCTGGCCTTTGGGAGATAGTTCTGATGTCAAGTTTATCCCCCCATGATTTCAACTGCTCACCTGCCCCCGCCCTGAAGGTATCAGCGCAGGTCAGGATAACTTTTTTCCCCTCCTGTTTGAATTTGTAAGCTAGCTTAGCGCAGGTGGTAGTCTTCCCTGAACCATTGACTCCTACCATCACTGCCACCTGAGGGAAACCTTCCTTCCTTGCCCTATCTACGCTCAGTAGGTCGACCATCTTCTTCCTTAAGGCTGAGCGTACTTCTTCACTCGAGGTTGGCCGTTCAGATTTTATCTCTTGTATCAATTTCTCCGAGGTGCTAAGCCCCACATCGGCCAGGATAAGACAATCCAGGAGCTCCTCCCACATACTTTCATCTATGGCTGGTTTTTTGAGCACCTGGGCTATGCCTGAAAACCAGCCCTTTTTCTTAAAATCAAACATTTTGCTTAATGCCCTCTTTATTCAGTAATATTATCATATAATGCCTGTAGCCAGAATTCTTAAACTGGGAGGTATGGTGATCTCCTCCCTTCTCATTCTGTGGGTGGGATGGGTCGTGGGATGGATCTATCTACACCCTGAAAGCGACCTTGCTCCTCCTCCCAACCTTGAGCCGGGGGATATCCTGTTTCAGGAAAATGGGGATAAGTGGGGTCCCTGGGGGTATTGGAATCATGTTGGTCTATATGTAGGAGATGGGGTGGTAATAGATTGCTGGACCAGTCAAGGAGTGGTCAAGCGCACGCTCCGGGGTTTCTACACTGACTCCCAGGGCGCGGCGGCCAAAAGATTGGCTACCGGGGAGGATAAGTGGTGGAACAAGGACGGAAAGAGGGAGAAGATAATCTCCGATGCTATAAGGTATGCCCAAGATCAGGTGGGGAAGCCCTACCAGCTCTGGCCCCCCATTGGCAAAAATCGTGATGATAGTGAGCTCAACTGTGGAAAGCTAATACTGCTTGCCTACTGCCATGAACCAACCTGGTATATCAACCTTGACAGCAATAGTGACTGGCTATGGACCACTCCTGATGATATCTATACCAGCCCCTACCTGGAAGAAGTTCCATGCTTTGAAGGAGTTAGCTGAGAAAGGAGGAATAGATGAAGGCGTTTCTTATTTTGCTCCTTATTCTGGTGGCTGCCTTTGGGGCGCTGTATTTTACGAATGATATGGAATCTATGGAGGATATTTTGAATAATCCCCAAGAATACCAGGATACCAAGGTCAAGCTAATGGGGAGGATAGAGCAGAGGATTGCCTACGGCAATGAAGTAGTGGTGCTCATCTCTCACGATGAACTGGTGATACCGGCCTTAGGTCAGGGGGATGTGCCTGGTTTAGGTAAGAAGGTGGTGGTGGAGGGAATAGTCAAGCCCGGGCTTGCTCTCGGAGATACTAAGCTTGGGACCTGCATCTTAGCCTCCGAGGTGAGAGAGCCCCACTTTTGGGAAAAGATCCCCCTCCCCGAATTTTTGACTTCGCGGGCTTCGGAGTTATATAATCAGCCTTGAGTGGAGTATGGCCAGTCGGTTTGAGAAGTTTTCCGAGCGTGCCCGCAGAGCCTTAACTTTTGCCCAGGAGGAGGCACAAAGGTTAGGGTCTAAGTGGATTGGTACAGAGCATCTTCTGCTGGGAATGGTGCGTGAGAGGGAAAGCAGTGGAGTAAGGGTACTGGCTAGCTTGGGGGTGGATCAAAATCGTGTCCGTTCGGCAGTAGAGTTCATTACCGGGAAGGGCGATCAGAAAAGAGAGGAAGGGGAGGTAGGACTTACTCCTCGGGCTAAGAGGGCTATTGAGTTTGCGGTAGATGAAGCGCGGCGCTTAAACCAGAGCTATATTGGTACAGAACATCTCCTTCTGGGCCTTCTTCGTGAAGGAGAGGGCGTGGCCGCCGGCATCCTGGAGAGCTTGGGAGTAAACTTGGACAAGGCTCGTGCTGAGGTGGTTCACCTGCAAGGCCAGGTCCATCCTCAGGGCAGGGTTTCTGCCGGTCATACTCCTACCCTGGATCAGTTGGGGAAGGATATAACCTTACTTGCCTCACAGGGTAAGTTGGACCCGGTGATCGGTCGGGAGAGGGAAATTCAGCGGGTGATCCAGATACTTTCTCGCCGCACTAAGAGCAATCCAGTTCTCATCGGCAAAGCCGGGGTGGGGAAGACCGCCATCGTGGAAGGGTTGGCCCGCTATATCGCTTCCGGAGATGTGCCCGAAACTCTTTCGGGGAAGCGATTGCTGATCTTAGACATCGGGTCGCTGGTAGCGGGCACAAAATACCGGGGCGAGTTTGAGGAAAGGCTTAAGAGAGTTATTGAGGAAGTGAAAGCGGCCGGAAATGTAATTCTGTTCATCGATGAGATGCACACTATTGTGGGGGCAGGAGCGGCTGAAGGCGCCGTGGATGCCTCTAACATTTTAAAGCCCCCTCTATCCCGGGGAGAGATACAGTGTATCGGAGCTACCACTCCCGACGAGTATCGAAAGCATGTGGAGAAAGACCCCGCCCTGGAAAGGCGCTTTCAGCCCATCCAGGTTGAAGAACCAACCTCAGAGGAGACGCTAGAGATATTACGAGGAGTAAAATCCTGTTATGAGGAGTATCATAAGCTTAGTATAGGGGATGAGGCCATCAGGGCAGCGGTGAACCTGGGAGTGAGATATATCAGTGATAGGGCTCTACCGGATAAGGCCATCGACCTCGTCGATGAAGCCTGTGCCCGGGTTAAGATCTCCCGGCGAGAGGTTCCCATAACTTTGAAGGAGGCGCACAAGGCTCTGGATGGCGTACGCCGGGATAAGGAAGTATCCATCTCCTCCCAGGATTATGAGTACGCTGCGGAGCTCCGCGATCGCGAGGTTGAGCTTACGGATAAGTTAAAATCACTTCAAGGTCGTGAGGAACAGGGATCCTTAACCATTTCTGAGGAGGACATTGCTGAAGTGGTGAGCATGTGGACGGGAATACCCGTATCTCGGCTTACCATAGATGAGTCAGAAAGATTGCTCCGCATGGAAGAGATGTTGCATAAGAGAATTGTGGGGCAGGATGAGGCCGTCACCATAGTGTCTAAAGCTATAAGGCGAGCTCGGTCAGGGCTTAAGGATAGTAGGCGTCCCATAGGTAGCTTCATCTTTTTAGGCCCCACGGGAGTAGGGAAGACTGAACTGGTGCGTGCGCTTTCGGAGTTCATGTTTGGCTCTGAAGATACTCTCATTCGCCTGGATATGTCAGAGTTTATGGAGAGACATTCTGTAGCCCGACTGGTGGGTGCTCCCCCCGGATATGTGGGCTATGATGAGGGGGGGCAACTGACGGAGGGAGTTCGCAGGAAATCCTATTGTTGTATCCTTCTGGATGAAATCGAGAAAGCCCATCCGGATGTGTTCAACATTCTGCTTCAGATATTCGACGATGGCCACCTGACGGATGCTCAAGGGAGGAAGGTAAGCTTCAGAAACAGCATCATCGTTATGACCAGCAACATTGGGGCGGAGCTCATAAGGAAGGAAAAGCAGCTGGGATTTTATACCTACGGTGATGAGGAGAAGAGGAGGCAGGATTCCTATGGCAGGATGAAGGAGAAGGTGTTGGGGGAGGTTAAAAAAGTATTCCGGCCCGAGTTTTTGAATCGTATCGATGGAACGGTGGTATTCCATTCCTTGACGCTAGATCACATTCGCCAAATCACAGACCTGATGCTTAAGGAGGTAGAAAAGGAGCTTCAGGATAAGGGTTTGGTCCTGGAGGTCACAAGTGAGGCCAAGGACCTCCTGATAGAGAAGGGGTATAGTGAAGAGTTTGGTGCTCGTCCCCTACGCCGGGTGATTCAGGACATGGTGGAGGATAAACTTTCCGAGGAAGTGCTCGAGGGTAAGCATCGGATGGGGGATAAACTGGTGGTTGATCGCTCAGGGGATGATATCGTGATCCTTTCCCCGGCCATGGTCAACTCAGCGTAGTGTGTTTGTCTGCTCATCGTGTGGGAAGGAAAGCCCCAAGTGGATGGGGAGGTGTCCCGGTTGTGGAGGATGGAATACCTTCCTATCCAAGGATAAGATCCTCCGGGAAAGCAGAAGCGAAGAACTATCCCAGGTATCTCTGAAGGACTATACTCGTTATACTTCTTCTCTTTCTGAGCTAGACCGGGTTTTGGGAGGAGGAATAGTTCCTGGGTCAGTTATCCTCCTGAGCGGTGACCCTGGTATAGGTAAGTCTACTCTTCTGCTTCAACTTTCATCTTCCGTAGCTAAGAGGGGGAAGGTGGTCTATGCTTCAGGAGAGGAATCGGTCCACCAGGTAAAGCTCAGGGCACAGAGGATGGACATTTCGGGGGAGAATCTTTACCTTCTCTCGGAGAGCGGCCTGGAGGCCATAATTTGCGAGATGGAAAGAATTTCTCCCCTCCTGGGGGTGGTGGACTCCATACAGACGGTTCATACTTCGGAGATAGAAGGGAGTCCGGGAAGTGTGGCCCAGATAAGGGAGTGTACCCTTAAGCTTATGCACTGGGCCAAGGATCAGGGCATATCTCTATTCATCTCCGGTCATGTGACCAAGGAAGGAAACATCGCTGGCCCTAAGATATTGGAGCATATCGTCGATGTAGTCCTTCAGCTTGAGGGCGAACATTTATCCAACTATCGAATCTTACGGGGAATGAAGAATAGGTTTGGCTCCACCAATGAGATAGGGGTGTTTGAGATGGGGGAGAAAGGCCTTGTCGAAGTGGATAATCCCTCTCGGTTATTTCTGTCTCAGGGGGAGGGTATAGGCTCGACTACCGCAGTCATCCTGGAGGGGAGTAGGCCTCTTCTGGTGGAGGTTCAGGCGCTCACCTCTCCCACTTCATTCAGCCTCCCTCGCCGCATAGTGTCGGGAATAGACTTGAACCGTCTTCTCCTTATCATCGCTGTTCTATCCAAGCAGGGGCTCCACTTGTATAACCAGGATGTTATCGCTAATGCGGTGGGGGGGATAAGGGTGGGGGAACCTGCCTCAGACCTGGGAGTGGCCCTGGCCATCGCCTCAAGCCACAAGGGCAGAAGGGCGAAGCCAGGAATGGTGGTGGTGGGGGAGATAGGACTTTCCGGAGAGCTCCGGCCAGTTTCGCAGATCTCTCGCAGGGTCTCTGAAGCTCAACGCTTAGGTTTTACCCATTGCCTCATTCCTAAATCCTCGGGCAATAACTTTTCTTCTCCTCTTGGAATGACCATCCTGGCACTAAGCAACATCAGGGAGGCTTTGTCCTGCGGGCTTGAATAACATTTTGGTTTATGTTGGTGAAGGATTCGATCTGGATGTAGACCCCCAGTTTGTGAGGAGGGTGGCGGAAAAGGTGTTTTGCGAACTAGAGGTAGAGGGAGCGGAGATGAGCCTGACCATAGGTAGAGATGAGCTCATGAGGGAACTCAATCTGAAATATCGCAGTGTGCCGGGTACTACCGACGTTCTCTCCTTTCCATTCCGCGAAGGTGAAAACTTTATCTCCCCCCCTGATGGGGTGCTTTATCTGGGAGAAGTGATAATATCCTATCCTCAGGCCAAAAAGCAGGCCCGAGAGTATGGGCACTCATTCCAAAGAGAGCTTTCTTGGCTTATCGTCCATGGTGTTCTTCATCTTCTGGGGTACGATCATGGCGATGAAATGAGTGCTTTGGAGGAAAGGATACGGGCACAGGCAAATTCTAAATACTAATTTCTAAACTCTAAACAATTTCAAATGACCCAAATCACAATCCCAAAACCAACAATAACTATATCCTCCATGACTGCAATTGAGCAAAGGCATACAGTCTCGTGGTTATGAGGTTTGGTCATTCGAATTTAGATATTGCTTAGGGTTTAGAGCTTCGGATTTAGGGTTTAGTTCTTGTCCTTGTTGCCTGGATTATGTGCAACTATTTAAGATGCTATACTATATACAGGTGTTTTCGACTCTGTACTCCTTTACCTCCGGGAGGGGCAGTTCCCACACTGTAGATTGGTAAGGTCGTGCCCTCTCCATAAAGGCATTTGCTGGTATCAAGTAATGCTCAACTATCCCTGCTTCCTGGGTAAGGAGGAGGTGAATTTCATACTCTCTTTTTTGCTTAAGACAGCTCTCTATCCTCTCGTACTCTGCATCCGTGAATAGATTGAATAAGCTCATAGACAATCCCTCCAGTGGTGCAGTTCTCACCTCCACGAAGATATTTAACCCGGCATCTCGGAATGTAAAGCCATGCTCATCCCCACCCCGTTCAATTAGCTCTACGCCCCGCTTTTCCTTGAAGTACTGCTTTATGTACTCGTGAGCATCCATGTTACTTTGTAGTATACCATGGATGCCGCACATGTATAAATTGACATAGGTTTTTTGAAGTGCTACACTTTACCCCGGTTATATTGAGAGGAGGGAAAATGGTAGGAATTATATCTTATGGTGGGTACATTCCCGTTTGGCGGATGAACCGCATGACTATTTACTCGGCTATGGGTTTTTTGAACCCTGCATCTCTTCTATCAGGAGAGAAGGCAGTGATGAACTTCGATGAGGACAGTATTACTATGGCAGTGGGTGCCAGTATGGATTGCCTGAGTGGGCTTGACCGAGGAAAGGTAGATGGTCTCTATTTTGCCACCACAACTGCACCTTACAAGGAGAGACAGAATGCAGGGATAATCGCCACTGCCCTTGATCTTCGTCCTGATGTTAGGACTTCCGACTTTACTGATTCCACCAAGGCAGGTACGGGTGCATTGCTCTCTGCCTGCGATGCAGTAAAGTCAGGCTCAGCTAAAAGCATCCTGGTTGTTGCTTCCGACTGTCGTCTGGGAAAGCCTGGTAGTTATCTTGAGGAGATGTATGGTGATGGTGCCGCTGCTATCCTTGTGGGGGAAGATGGGGTGGCGGCTGCCTTTGGGGGAAACTATTCGGTCTCTTATGATTTTATGGACTATTGGGAGGCAGCAGAGGATAGGTACAGTCGACAGTGGGAGGATAGATGGATCAGGGATGAGGGTTATGCTAAGTTCATCCCTGAGGCTATCGGGGGTCTTTTGAATAAATACAATCTTAAACCAGGGGACTTTGCCAAGGTGGCTTATCCCTGCCTTTTTACCAGGGCTCATACCAGTATAGGTAAGGGGCTAGGGATCAAGCCTGAGCAACTCCAGGATCATCTTTTCACCACGGTGGGCTACACAGGAACTTCTTCTCCGTTAATGATACTTGTGGGGGCATTGGAGGAGGCCAAACCAGGAGATAAGATACTGGTGGCAAGTTACGGAAGCGGAAGCGATGCCCTTTTCTTTGAAGCCGCTGAGGGGATAGGGAAGATAAAAGGTAATAGAAAGGGAATCAGTAAGAACTTAGCCCCAAAGAAGGATCTTGGTAACTATGAGAAGTCTCTTATTTCTCATGAGTCGTTGGAAATAGATACCGGCGGTCGGGGTGAACAGAAACCTACCCTTTCATCTTCATCACTTTGGAGGCACCGCAGAGATGTCCTGGGGCTGGTGGGCTCAAGGTGTAAGCGCTGTGGCACTCCTCAGTATCCTCCGCAGACAATATGTGTGAAGCCTGGCTGTGGAGCTTTGGGTGAGATGGAAGATTATCGCTTCTGTGATAAGAAGGCCCGCCTTTTTACTTATACTGCTGACAGTCTGGCCTTTAGCTCTAACCCGCCAGCGATATATGGCATGGTAGATTTTGAGGAGGGAGGGAGGAATTTGTTTGACCTCACTGACTGTACTCTTGATGAGCTTAAGGTAGATATGCCAGTGGAGTTAAGCTTTCGCAGGAAGTTTCATAATGAGGCCCGGGGCGCTATCTGCTATGCATGGAAGGCAGTACCACCTCGGGGTTAGAGTTTTGAGTAAGGAGGAAAGATGGCAGAAGGAATAAAGGATAAGGTTGCTATTGTAGGAATGGGTTGTACCCGTTTTGGGGAACGCTGGGATATGGGCGGAAATGAGCTTATGGTGGAAGCATTTACGGAGTGCTTGGAAGATGCAGGAATAGAGAAGAAGGACATTGATGCAGCTTGGTGGGGTGCGTGTTTTCCTCAACAGGGACTGAGTGGTCTGCCTTGCTCCATGGCGCTTAAGCTACCCTTCATTCCGGTAACTCATGTGGAGAATTTCTGTGCCACTGGCACAGAAGCATTAAGGGCGGCTACCTATGCTGTAGCTTCAGGGGCCTGTGATATTGGTCTGGCCATCGGGCTGGAGAAACTTAAGGATGTTGGCTATGGTGGTCTTCCTGATATGGCTGGCCTTGTGGGGCCAGAGCAGGTGTTTTATACGCCGAATTTAACTGCCCCAGGGGCTTTTGCCATGATGGCTACCAGGTACTTTGCTAAATATGGCCTTGGTCCTGATGAGGGAAAGAGAATGCTAGCTCATGTGTCGTGGAAGAGCCACAAGAATGGAGTCAAGAATCCCAAAGCACACCTTCGCCGTGAGGTAACTATGGATCAAATAGTGAATGCTCCCATTATTGCCTGGCCGCTAGGACTATTTGATTGTTGTGGGGTGAGTGATGGATCAGCAGCAGCTATCGTGGTTCGAGCTGAGAATGCTAAGAAGTTCAGGTCTGATCCAGTGTATATCAAAGCGCTCCAGATTGCCCTAAGCTCAGGTGAAGAAATGATGTACACAGATTGGGATTATGCCCATGTGGAACCTGCAGTCCATGCTGGGCAAAGAGCCTATCAGGAGGCAGGGATAAAGAATCCTCGTGAAGAAATATCCATGGCCGAACTTCATGATTGCTTTTCCATTACTGAGACCGTTACTTATGAGGATTTGCAGTTTAGTCCCCGGGGCAAAGCTAAGGAAGATATAGAATCGGGGTTCTTTGACCTTGATGGAGGCTTGCCAGTTCAGCCTGATGGTGGGCTTAAGTGCTTTGGTCACCCTATTGGTGCTTCAGGGCTAAGGATGATATATGAGATGTATAAACAGCTTCAGGGTAAGGCCGGCGATCGTCAGATAAAGGATCCTAAGTTTGGTCTTACTCATAACATGGGTGGCTTCCCTGCGATGAATGTTATTTCTATCTCTATCACCGGGCTTTGAAACAGTGCTTGCAGGAGGGGGATAGGGCGCACAAGGGGAGCAAATCTAGGCTTATGAGCGTTCGGTCGGCCGCTATTTGGTGAGTAATAAGCTCTCTGTGTCTCTGTCGTGGGGATGGCTTTTGGGCTTTTGTCCGGGCTAGTAGTGGCCTTTCTCCTTTAACTCTGGTGTGTGCCTCCGATTGTCGCTTAGCGAGAATGGGTAGTTCCCAGGAGATGGTTTGCGGAGATAGTGCCGCCGCTTTCCTTTTGAGTGACAGCGGAGTAATTGCTGGCCTTAAGGACTCTTATTCTGTCTCTTATGATTCTGTTGCGCAAACTTGCTGGTAATGATTTCACTGACAAGCTCCAACTAACACCAGAAGGATAATCTGGTTAGTTTCGTGGCAATTTCTTCATCATAGGCTTTAACGATATACTTCTTGCATCCGCTATCCTGTACATGCTGGTGATATAAAAGCATGGAGGGTATATATGGGTGGACTCGGGGCACGCCTGTTATGGAATATCTTGAGCAAGTTGTGTGTTGCACAAATCAGTCGCCATTCATTCCGTGCTGCTTCAAAGCCACGCTGCATAGGTGTGCCACAACCACGCACAGCTTTGATCTGACCAAACACTGGCTCAACCATCTGGCTGCGCAGTTTATTGCCTTCCTTTGTTTCCAGTCCTTGGTTGTTGCTACTAAAAACTCAGGATCTGTGGGTGACAGATTTACTATATTGTCTTCACTCCAATGCCCTGCATCTGCCAACTCAGTACTTATCCCCTCCTCTATCCCTAGCCCCTTCAGTTCCTCCTGTGCTTCTTCTGTCATCTGGTGCAATTGGTGCACATCGTTTGCTTCCTGGGTCACATCGGCAAGCGATGATTATCTGTCTTCTATCTACCACTGCCTGCGCGTTATATCCTTGAATATATCCCAATCTCGTTTTCATGATACGGCTATCAGAATCTGTCAGATTTGCCTTTGCCTTCTTCTGTCCTACTTTGGTGGGTTCCTTCGGTTTGCGCCCCCCCTCTTCTTATGCCCTGTAGCTTCCTCTTCCTCCTGGCGTTTTTCAATCCTCTCG
>Ga0209633_10002615_pt1 | contig 17194 bp, 23 predicted proteins | sample Cruoilmetagenom1_FD_187290 | JGI IMG/M metagenome (GOLD analysis project Ga0209633, IMG submission 187290) | Oil polluted marine microbial communities from Coal Oil Point, Santa Barbara, California, USA - Sample 1 (SPAdes) (version 2) | ecosystem: Environmental > Aquatic > Marine > Oil seeps ... | reverse complement strand
ATCATTCAAAAGTAGGGGGGTGACCTTATAAATCCCTATTAACCCGCGACTTAAGCCTTTTAAGGCTTTGCCCCGGCCCCGCAAGGCGTTATGCATTATATGGATCGGCTTTTTGTGAGAAACTGATATTATGTCGATAAGTACACATTGAGTAGGCAATCATGAACCGTCGTAAGAAAAGTATTCAGATCGTAAAGTCTCGTATTAAAAAGGCTAAAGCCAAATTAGCGACCAATAGCAAACCTAAATACGTTAGCAAAGCTGATCGAGCTAAATTAGCAGAAGAGTCAAATCAAGATACTGTTATTGATTCAGAGAGCGAGTCTTAGAAAGGTAAGCCGGACCAAGCTAAAAAGTGCCAAGCCGAGTGTAACGAGACAATGTTGGAGCGTAGCGACGACTACCCGAAGGACACGGTAAAAACCGCGTAAAAGTAGGGGGGTGACCATTAACTTAGTCATTTGCTCTTGAAAGAAACCAAACAAACTAAAGAAACCAGGGAAAACCATTGATTACTTGTTATTTACGTTACGTTATCGACCCAAAGAAAGTTAATGAGTTCGAGCATTATGCAAAGCTTTGGATTCCATTAGTCGCCAAATTTGGTGGCACGCATCATGGGTATTTTTTACCATCAGAGGGTGCTAACAACGTGGCATTAGCGCTATTCTCTTTTCCCAGCTTAACCGAATACGACAAGTATCGGTCTGACTCTTTTAAAGATAAGGAATGTTTGGAAGCTTTTGATTATGCAAAGCAAACGGATTGTATTTTAAGCTATGAACGTAGCTTCTTCCGACCGGTGTTTGAATAGTCACCCTGTATTTGAATTGCCATATAACAAAGTATTTAAATAGGAAATAAAGTGGAATCTATTAATGGTGGGTGTTTGTGCGGTGCTGTCAGGTATACAGTCACTGCAAAGCCAATAGTGACTAGGGCGTGCTGGTGCAAGTTGTGCCAATCCCTAGCTTCCGGGAATGCCACTATCAACTTGGCTTTCCCTGCAAATGCCATAACGATCACTGGAGAGCTACGAGACTATTCCTGTATTGCAGATGATGGAAATAAAATGCATCGCCGTTTTTGTCCTGATTGTGGCGTACATCTGTTCAGTGATGCGGAAGAAAGACCAACTATAATCGTTGTAAGAGCAGGTACGCTTGACGATACCGAGCAAGTAAAAATAGAAGGCATAATCTGGACAAGCTCGGCTCCTTCCTGGGCTTACTTAGATCCTAATATGCCACACTTCGAGAAACAGCCTCCAGCTCCTCTCTTATCTCCTCTGCTAGCTCCTCAAGTGAATGATGATAAGCCCTGAAAAACATAATATGAGCCAAATCAACATACAGTATTACAAAACCAAAGTAGGGGAAGTTATTCTAGCTTCTTTTGATGGCAAACTTTGTATGCTTGATTGGAAATATAGAAAAATGAGAACAACTGTTGATAATAGAATAAGAAATGGGCTTAAAGCAGAATTTGTAGAAAGTAGTGATGACGTTATAGACAACGCAATAGCACAGCTTGATGAGTATCTGAGTGGGGATAGAAACAAGTTTGATATTCCTTTGTTGATGGTAGGCACAGAATTTCAAAAAAATGTTTGGAATGCGCTAATAGAAGTACCGTATGGAGTGACCTCAACGTATTTACAATTAGCAGAAAAGTTAAGCAACAAGAAAGCGGTTCGGGCGGTAGCAAGTGCAAATGGAGCCAATGCGATTAGTATAATCGTTCCTTGTCATCGCATAATTGGAAGCGATGGAGCGCTTGTTGTCTATGCAGGTGGGTTGCCTGTAAAAAAATATTTATTAGAAATGGAGCAAGGTACTGCTAACGACACAGACAACCAGCAATATCATTTGGATTTGGGATTAGAGCAGGGCATTTGAATATTGCGAATTTTCTGCTGAGAATTTCTGCTAAGAACAAGGCAATCAAACGCGTCACTAAAAACGTGGTTGCACTCGCAAGCTCACTTTTTTCATCGTTATACATTATGGATGTATATATCCTATAAATATGTCACCCCCCATCTTTCGGGCACTTTTTTGTTAGGAGAATAACAAGATGTACAAACTTTTCTACGCACCAAATAGCGCGTCTTTGGGCATTCAGGTGATACTAGAAGAAATTGGCGTTCCATACGAACTGATACCAACCACCACCGACAGAAGCAAACCTTGCCCACCTGAACAACTAGCGATTAATCCCAATGGTTGGGTGCCAGTCCTCTCCTGGGATGATGGAGCGATGTATGAGTATGCCGCGATCACCATGTACCTGTGCGATAAGCATCCACAAGCAAAATTAGCTCCCGCTATGGATGACCCTGCTCGACCACTTTATCTACAGACACTGGTCTATTTTTCCAATTCCATTCAGAACGCATTTCAACTCAGCTATTATCCAGATAGATTTGTTGATTCCCCAGCAGACGAACCCAGTGCGCAAAGACGCGGTAACAGAAGACTCAGGGAAACATGGAAGGTAATTGACGATCAAATAGGGGACAATCAATGGATGCTAGGTGACCGCTTTAGCTCTGCTGATATTTATCTCTTCATGCTTAGCACCTGGCTAAATCCCGCTTTGGGTCATCCGAGCATCGATGAGTTTTCCAACATCAAACGTATTGCTAATTCGGTTATGAAACGGCCGAGTATTCAGCCCGTATTTGAAGCATGATGAAATATTTTTAGTCATTTAAATTAGATGAAAAGAAGATTAATTTAGTGACTCTTAAAACATCAAAACTTAAAACTAATTGAGTACATAATTCAGCATCAACTACTCCATGATTCAACAAGGAAATCTACAAAAGCTCGTACCTTTATAGAAACGAGTTTACTATATGGATAAACAGCATATAGGCCTGTAGTTATAGGCGTGTATTGGTCTAGGACGGTTTCCAATTTCCCTTCTTTTAGGGCGCTGGCTATCATAAAAGTCGGTCCTATAAATATGCCATTACCATTCTGCGCTGCGTTCATCAGTATATTCCCTGTATCAGATCGAAGATTACCCTTCACTTTAATACTGATACTTTTATCCCGATCATCTTTGAACAGCCAGTTATCCGGATGAGGGGATTGTGAATAGATCAGACAATTATGTGTTTCGAGTTCACTGGGATGTTTAGGCTTACCATGCTTTTTTAAGTAGTCGGGTGATGCACAGACATGAAAGCCACATGGCATAAGCCGTCGCGCAATCAAGCTTGAATCTTCTAGCTCCCCAACCCTAAGTCCTACATCGATACCCTCTGCTACAAGATCCACAAACCTCCCAGATACATGAATGTCTAGTTCAATCTTAGGAAATTGCTGTTGAAATTTTAGAAGCACTTCAGGAAGTAATGATATCGCAAGGCTCTCGGGGGCCGAAATCCTTAACCGACCTTGTGGCTCACTTTGCAGGGGTAAAACTGATTGCTCAGCCTCTCTCAAGTCCGACAAGATTTTATGCGAATAACTCGCAAATACTTCCCCTGCATGAGTGAGGTGTAGGGTTCGGGTGGTGCGTTGAAGAAGTTGAACCCCTAGATGTTGCTCGAGGAGAGAGACCTGCTTACTCACAACAGGCCTAGATTTGCCTAATATCTCGGCTGCTGCGGTAAAACTACCATTCTCAACAACAGCAGAAAATGTTTCAAGGTAAGGAAGAATAGTCATATTAGTTAATATTTAGAAACAATATGTTTCTTTTTAGCATATTTATCTCTGAATTATAACTATATAGACTTACTTCTAACGTAATAAGAACCTTTTAAGAGAATACAATGATGAAAAATACTGATAATAAATACGGTGTAGTCGCTAAAACTTTCCACTGGCTGCTTTTCTTGATGCTTACCTTCTCAGTTGTAGCGGGAAACTTTCTTGCCTCCATGCCGAAAGGCCCTGAGAAGTTGCAGGCCGCGGGTATGCATAAATCATTTGGTGCCGTTATTTTGATGCTGATTATGCTTCGTCTCGTATGGAAGTTAATCAATAAGACACCCCAACTTCCAGATGAAACAACTGCAGCTGAAGCTTTTGCGGCTAAAGCCATGCACTGGGGACTTTATGGTTTGATGTTTGCACAACCACTGTCTGGAGTCATGATGAGTCAGGCAGCTGGTTACCCAGTGAGCTTATTCGGGCTGTTCGAATTCCCTGTTTTCCTTAATAAGGATCCAGAGCTAGCGAAAACATTTCTCTCCATACATGGTACCGTGTGGATAGTACTTGTAATTTCAGTAATTGGTCATGCAGGTGCTGCATTGCATCACCACTTTATTAAGAAAGACTACGTATTGAAGCAAATGACAATAGGTGTGTGATCACCCTTTATAACGATAACCGAACAATCAAATTAGTTTAAGGATAAAAAATGAAACGATTATTTATACAATCAGCATTTCTCGTAAGCTTATTGCTTTCGTCAATGGCAACAGCCTCAACCTTTCCTACAAAAGAACCGGTCGGTGGAAAAACTTTCGGTCACACTGTCACTAACATTGGTGATGGTTTGTACGTGTTTCGCTGGTGGGTCTATCGTAATATTTTCCTAGTCACTGATGATGGCGTTATTGTTACAGACCCGATGAATCCAAAAGCTGCAAATTTATTACGCAGTGAAATCCGAAAAATCACGGATCAACCTGTGAAGTTTGTTGTGTACAGCCACAACCATCATGATCATATTTCGGGTGGAAATATTTTCAAAGGAGAGGGTGCGAAGTTTATTGGTCATAAAAATGTACTTAAAGAATTAGCTGATCACCCCAGTGCGGTAACACCGTTACCAGACATTACTTTCGACGATACCTATACATTGGAGTTAGGAGGTAGAACTTTAGAACTGTCCTACTTTGGAAAAAATCACGGAGCAAGCTTAGTGGTAATGCGACTTCCCAAAGAGAAAATACTATTCACCGTAGATATTGTGACACCTCGCAGAGTAGCATTCAGAGGCATGCCTGATTTTTGGCCGGACGACTGGATTAGATCATTAAAAGAAATAGAACAAATGGACTTTGACTATGTTATTTCAGGGCATGGACCTGAAACTCAACCTGCAATAGATTCTGCATCAATAGTTAAAGAGCAACGTGTCTACCTTGAAGATTTGATGGCCGCAGTAAAAAAAGCGATGGATTCTGGTTCTCATAATCCTGATGTACTAAGAAAAACTGTGAAACTTCCTAAGTACAAAAACTGGCAATACTACGAAGAATGGCTCCCTATGAATATTGAGAGAATTTGGGCTTATTACCATATGGGTTGGTAATAGCTAAGCTGGGGGAGTGTCACTTTTAATCAGGAAGGAAGTTAGCAATAGAAAATTGACACCCCCCAACTTTTAGGCCGTTTTTTTCTGTCTATTGATGAGAAATGGTGTATTAGAAGTAGACAGAAGCATCGCTATCTAAACTAGACAGAAGCCGTCTATTTCTAACTGTTCGCATAAAAAATAGTTATACTAACGGTACATGAGGCTTTGCTTTCATTCATATAGATTCTCGGTGCTGAGAATGACTGGGATAGAAAGAAGCTGTCTAATAAACTGTTATACGTCAAACATAAATCAACAAAGGATTAATCTATGTCAATGAGCCTTTATTTAGTATTAGCTCTTAAAACAATGCCTACTACAGATGAAATTAACTTAAGTGCTAAAGAATTAAATATACCGATTGTAGTAAGTCACGTTGATGATCTAAGCAAACACTCTGGTTTCTTACCAATACAGGTTTCTGGCAATGACTCTGGAGTTGAAACATATATTTTATCTGCCAGTGAAGCTAAAGAGATAATCCCAAACAAAGGGGCTTTAGATCTTAATAATTCTATTACAGTTAAATTTCGTTGGGGTGGTAATTTTAAAGAAGCATCAGCTGCTTTTTACACGGCACAAACTTTAACTTTGAAATATAACGGCGTAGTCTTTGAACCAGAAAGTGGAATGTTCTTGGAGCCTCAACAATTAGCAGAAGGCGCAGAAGCGTTTTCATCTATGTAATGATAAAGCGTATAACAAGTTGCTTCATCGGAAAAACTACTCGCTCCCGCTCGCATTTTTCCGCTGAGCAAGGCGTTAGGCTAAAAACTTCTCAGTCACGAATATCTAATACTTGAAATAAATACGGCATTGCCGTAGTATTATTCTATGATATTTATTGAAACATCTATTTTTACAAAGCATCTTTCTCAGTATATGAAAGACGAAGAATATCGCTTATTCCAACTGTACCTTATGGATAACACTGATAAAGGCGATATTGTTAAGGGAAGTGGTGGAGTTAGAAAAATTAGATGGGCAATTAATAACAAAGGTAAAAGTGGAGGCATTCGGGTAATTTATTACTGGAAAGAAAGCGCTAGTGAAACATGGTTACTAACGCTTTATGCTAAGAACGAAAAAGACTCAATACCTGCTCATATTCTTAAACAAATAGCACAGGAGATTCAAAATGACTGATCGTAATATAGGCATGGAAATCCTTGACGGGATAAAAGAAATAAAAAAACATAAGGAAGGTAAGACTCAGTTAAAGACAACAACTTTATCTGATCCTTCTCCTGCTCAAATAATCCGTAAAAAATTAGAATTATCTCAAGCATCTTTTGCAGGCTTAATGGGTGTTAGCATTCGTACAATTCAAGATTGGGAACAAGGTAGAAGATCTCCGAAAGGTCCTGCTAAATCTTTATTAAGAGTTGCGGAACAACATCCAGAAGTATTTGCTGACATACACTAGTTAAATTAAAAAGCCTAACAAGGCAATTAAACAATAGCACAACAAAAACACTTTGTGCTGGACTCGCTAACGCTCGCCGTTTATTGCGACGTTAGCATACCAAAAGGAAATTTTGTGCATCCTGAAGAAATAATAGATTACATAGAGGAAAACTTAGAGGGAGTAATCCCAAAATCTAGTTGGGGTGAAACATCGTTGTTTTATAACCCAGGTAAAGTTCTGCCTAATGGTGTTTATTTTTGTACAATAAAAGAGAAAAATGGGGCTAATGACTTGGCTTCAGAGCTAGATCGAGAGGGAGTTTTTAGGTTAAGCATAGGACTAACTAAAGAGGCTTACCAACAACAGTTTGGTCAAAAGCCAAAACGTCCTGCCAAAGGTTGTATTATAGACACTGGTCATAACTTTACCGCTCTGGACACTTTAATGCCTCACCCTATTTACGGATGGATGTCTTGGGCACAAATTCTTAGCCCAAAAGAATCTAGTTTTACTGAAATTCATCCGCTAATAAAGGATGCTCATGCCAATGCAATTATCAAATTTAATAAAAAATGCTAACAAGTTGCTTCATAGGAAAAACTACTTGCTCGCGCTCGTATTTTTCCGCTGAGCAAGGGGTGTGTCTGCGACGCAAAGGCACATTTGGTGCGTTTAAATAGTTAAAAGTCACCCCCCCTTACTTTTGAGCACTTTTTAAAATAAATATATGAGTTACGATCAATTTCTTTATAAATGCAATCCAGAAACACCATCTATAAATGAATGGACTACTGATCTTTCATTGCCTATTGGCGATAAAGATGTAATTAAAGCTATGTTCGAAAACATATTAGGCAAGCTTAAATGGAATGAATCAGAAGATGGTAATTATTGGTCACAGGGTTGTTTTACAGATCACGGATTCGAAATAAGTGTCCAAAAAAGTAATAATATAATTTCATTACGTGGTTGCTCGCAATTACAAGCAATCGATATCGCAAAAAAACTAAAGTTGTCTGCTTATGACCCTCAAACTGGTGAACAGCTTGTACTTATTGAATGAGCAGTGACAACTTAACATAACAAGCCACTTAATTTGGAACGCCTAAGCAGGGTTTTTTATTGCCGTTTGCAGTTCCGGGTTATCCTAGCTTATGATGGCATGCAAATTAATTAATCGGCGTCCCATTAGTGGGGGTTAGCTTTTTAAAGCATGACTTGTAAATTTATCGCAGTGATACTATAGTGACACTATTATGAAAATTGAACTAGTAACTACACTAAAGCGTCAAGCAACTAAAATACTTGCTGAACTCCATGAATCAAAAGAACCTGTTCTTATTACAGAGCACGGACAGCCCTCAGCATACTTAGTTGATGTTAATGACTACGAACTAACACAAGATAGAATGCAAATTTTAGAAGGTATTGCTCGTGGCGAAACAGCAATATCAGAAAACCGCACTTTTACACAAACAGAAGCAAAAACCAAAATGAGCAAATGGCTCAAATAGTTTGGACTGAGCCAGCGCTACAAGACTTAAATGAAATTGCTGAATTCATCGCTCTTGATAAAATTTCAGCTGCTAACAAACTTATACAAAAAGTCTTTTCAAAAACCGAGAGACTTGAGCGGTTTCCTAAATCAGGTCGTAAGCCACCTGAACTCGAAAATTCTCGGTACCTTGAAATAACTGTAAATCCATGCCGTATATTTTATCGAGTAGAAAAAGATAAAGTATATATTTTGTATGTAATGCGTAGTGAAAGATCACTTAGAAATTTCATACTAGATTACCGTGCAAATGAAGTGCGCTAACAATTTACTTCATCGGAAAAACTAATCACTAACGCTCGCATTTTGCTGCTGATCAAGGCGTTATGTTTTTCTTAACTTGGATGTCATCTAAATGAGTATTGCAATTGTTGGAGCAGGGCTTGGTGGACTTACTACTGCTTTATTTTTAGAAAAGCTTGGCATTCCATTTCAAATCTATGAACAAACAGATCAAATAAAACCTGTTGGTGCTGGAATAATACTGGCACATAATGCGATGCAAGTTTTTGATAAGTTGGGTTTTAAGGGGGAGATAACTCAACTAGGAAACTCTATAACATCGATAAATATTACTACTAATAAATTTCAGACTATTAATAGAATTGAAACCTTATATTTCGATGAAAAATACTCCGTTAAAAGTGTCGCTATTCAGCGAGGTGTTTTACAACACTTTCTAATCAATAAACTTAAAAATAACTGTATTACGTTTAATAAAAAAGTTGTTAATGTAAAGCAGGGTAACAAAACAACCATATTGTTTTCGGATGGAGATCAAATAGAGTGTGACGCTGTTATTGCTGCCGATGGAATTAATTCAGTTGTAAGAAACCAGTTATTTAAAGAGAATGAAATACGAAAACAAAATCAAATGTGTTGGAGAGGTATTTCAAACATGACATTACCTATTAACTTTCAAAGTGAATTAAATGAAATGTGGGGTAAAGGTTCCCGATTCGGTTTTGTTAAAATATCAAAAAATGAAGTGTACTGGTATGGCTTGCATAACAGCAGTCAGAAGTTAGCTAAAAATGATTTATTAAATTCCTTTAAGGATTACGATCCTGTCGTCTGTAAAATATTATCACAAACAAACTTTGCTAAAGTATTTGAAAGTGAGATTTCGGATTTGAAACCAATGTCGTCTTGGTTCGATGACAATGTTTGCCTACTTGGAGATGCCGCTCATGCAACAACGCCTAATTTGGGCCAAGGCGCATGTCAGGCAATTGAAGATGCTTATGCTATTAGTTATTACATTAGTAAGTATCCAATTAATACAGCATTTTCTAAATATCAACAGGCAAGGAAAAGTAAAGCTGATATGGTTGTAAACTTAAGTTGGAGGTTTGGCATTCTCTCTCAGATAAAAAATCCAATTATTTCAGTATTTAGAAACTTCGTTATCAAATCAATTCCATCTAGCTATAATTTAAAACAATCAGAGAAGATTTATACATTACCTCCACTCTAGAATATTAATGATAGTTGGTTATTGCTACTTCGCCGCGTGTTTTAAGTAACTATTATTTGCCTCTTAGTGAAGCGTTAAAAAGCATTAAATCTATAAAAACATCAAACGATTAGAGGGATGTCGTCTAAACTCTCCTGTACTAATCCTCATCGACTCAAACACTTGACTCCCAACTACACACCGACTGTTAAAGACTGGCTTTCTCTGCTGCTGCTGATTCTGCTGTGGGGTACGTCATTTATGTTTACTGCTGTCTCACTGGAAATTTTTAGCCCTGTGGGTATAGTCTCTCTGAGAGTGTTGATTGCAGCGATTATTCTCACTCTTTTTATGTTTGCCAAGGGTTTGCGTTTACCTACAGACCCTTTGGCCTGGGCGGTGTTTTTGCTGTTGGGTATTATGGGTAATCTGTTGCCGTTTCTTCTGATCTCTACAGGTCAGAAGGATGTTAGCTCAGGAATTGCGGGTTTGTTGATGGCGTTTATGCCGCTGGCTACGATGATTTTGGCACATTATTTTGTGATAGGGGAAAGCCTCAATCGCTTTAAAATACTCGGTTTTCTGTTGGGTATTACTGGCGTGGCGATTGTGCTTTGGCCGTCGATAGCTGGAGTTCACAGCAATTTGTTGAGTAGTCTACTGATTTTGCTCGCCACTTTTAGCTATGCGATAAATACCATTTTGGTACGGCGATTACCTTCCTATAACCCTGTTGTAACGACGGCTGGCGTGATGATTATTTCCAGCATCGCTATAGTGCCGTTGTGGCTCTGGCAGGATTTACCGTGGCAACAAAGCTACTCTTTAAAGTCCACCTTATCCGTGTTGTGGCTAGGTATCGGCCCGACTGCGTTTGCTACCATTATTTTATTTGCTGTTATCGTTAAGGCAGGTCCCACGTTTCTTTCGTACATTAATTACGTGATTCCTGTAGTGGCGTATTTTACCGGCGCGCTTATTTTGAGCGAAGCGATTGAATGGCACAGCCTGGCGGCAATGTTATTGATCATTTTGGGGATAGCGCTAACGCGCAAGCGGGTTGCTAATTGAATAGGGCGTCTTTTTTTATTCTTTAAAAGAACAATCGAATTATTGCGTGGTTACAGTAACCGTCACGATATCTTGATAAACACCTGCTTGAGGGCTTGGATTAAAATAGGCAACAGTCTGAAAGTTGATTGTGGATAAACTACTATTACATGGCAAGGTTAATTTGTTAGTACGAACAGGATTGCCACTTATTCCTTCACCTTTCCACAATAACCGGAAATGAGCTAAACGTTGATTAGTTAGGATATGTCGTAATCTAAAATTATTTTTGGCTGAAAACGCTATATCACAATCTCCAGGGTGATTAGATTCAAGGCCTAAGGTTCCTAAGGATATTTTTGGTCCTGCGCTAGAGCCTCCAATGGGCTGTATTTCATCGACAGTATAATATTTGGATGCACCCGCAGCTGTCCCTATGAAATTTACATATTCATCAACGCTAGTACTAATATTGATATCGGTCGAATCCTGTGCCGCATTTAATGAGGAGGCAGAGGATAATAATAGAAATGAGACCGATAATATAACGGATAGTTTTTTCATTATTTTAAATATGATAAACATCAGCTAGGGCTTATTTTTATAGTTTTAGCTAATTGTTATAATTTGATTTACGGGGTTATTCTTCACTCTAATTGAATACATACTTAAACACTAATTGGGCTGATTAATGGTAGTCAGCGTGTTAGCTATGTATACACCGACTCTTCTACGTTCTCATCTTTTCGCTGAGCAAGACGTTATCAAAAAAACTGCCCTTAGGTAGGGGGGTGACTTTCATTCTATTTCCTAGAATAAAGTAACCAACTACAACCGTTCAGACGCTGTCTTTTCTCGCAATAACAACATCCCGGCAAATATCAACGCTAGCGCAATATAGTCCAGTGTTTGAATTTCTTCTCCCAGTAAAAATACGGCAATGATCATCGCGATCACAGGCGGTAGATAGGTTACTGATGATGCTCTTACCGCGCCGAGTTTGTCGACGACGTAATAGTAGGCAATAGACGCGATAGCGGTGTTGATTAATCCTAAACCGATTATGGTACTGGCGATGGCTTTGGGTGTGCTCCAGACGTTTAAAATACCTGTGAAGTCGATAAAAGGAATCATCATCAATAAGCCCAGACCGAGTTGGTAGGCGGTTAATGCAATGACTGAGATTCCGAGAGGAGCGATGAATTTTTTGGTATAAACAAATGATGCACCGACTGCGGCTGACCCTAAGAGTAAATACATCACGCCATAGAGGTTTGCACTATCAGCGCCTGCGTTAAATGGGTTGGCAATTAATACTACACCAAGAAACCCAAATAGAATCCCGCAGAGTTTTACCCAGGTGGCGTGTTCTTCTTTGATAAAAGCGACCGATAATACAAACGCAAAAAGTGGTATCGAACCACTTAAAGCACCAGCTATGCCTGAATTTAATAATACCGTTCCTTTAGCAAAAAACAGGAAATGCATCAGGGATGCTAGCACTGCAATTCCCACTAGATGCTTCCAGTGTTTTAAATGTGAACGATCGAATGATTTGCTGATGATTCCGTAAATGGCTACCAGCAAAAATCCTAAAAATATGCGATAAAATGCAATCTGTTCGGCACTGATAAATTCGTTAGCGATTTTAATAAAGACAAAAGTACAACCCCACGCCAGCGCCAATAATAGGAAGGTTAGATAGGGCAGATATTTTTGCGTTGAAGCTGGTAGAAATTTCATCGAGGTAATCTTCTGAAAAAAGCCCTGAAAGTAGGGAGGTGACATTCGTTTATGTGGGTTTTTATTTAAGTGCTAGTGTTTGATAGGTGCCTAAGTATAGACAAAGTCTTGTTCCACCGTGAGAACAATGGCGCGAGAATGTATCCTTATGTCGCGCAGATACTTTTCGTCTGTACAAGCTCGTAAGATAATGTCAGATGTATAAATAACAAATAAAGAGCGTAATCACTATGCCTAGTCCAAGTCGCGGTCGTCGCAATCGTCGTTCAAGAGGTAAAGAGGAAGCTGCACCGGTTGTAGCTCCGGCTTACATCACCCGAAAAATTCCAGAATACGAGATTTTGGGGGAAGAGGGTTTGGCTCTCATCGAAGCCAATGCAGATAAGATTCTTGAAGAAACCGGAATCGATTTTAAGGACGATCCTGACGCATTAGCAATGTGGAAGGAAGCAGGGGCAGCGGTTGACGGTCAGAGAGTTCGTTTTCCCAAAGGAATGTGCCGCAAGCTTATTCAAGATAGTGCACCCGCGCAATATACACAACATGCACGAAATCCAGCTAAAAGCGTTGAAGTCGGCGGTAAAAACACCGTTCTTGTACCTGCTTATGGCAGCCCCTTCATTCAAAATATGGATGAAGGTAGACGTTACGCCACGATCGAAGATTTCCGTAATTTCGTTAAATTAGCGTATATGACGCCGCATTTACATCATTCTGGTGGAACGGTTTGTGAGCCTGTAGATTTACCAGTAAATAAACGCCATTTCGATATGATTTACACGCATATGAAGTATTCGGATAAGGCTTTCATGGGCTCGGTTACTGCGGGTGAACGTGCGCAAGACACCGTCGATATGTGTAAAATTCTGTTTGGCGATAACTATATCGATGAAGCTACGGGCAGACCAAAAACAATCACAACCAGTTTGATTAACGCTAACTCGCCGATGTCATTCGATGACACCATGTTAGGTGCGCTGAAGGTTTACGCTAAAAACAATCAAGCCTGTATTGTTTCACCCTTTATTCTTGCAGGTGCAATGTCGCCGGTAACAGTTGCGGGTACTTGTGCGCAAGCATTAGCAGAGGCACTCGCTGGTATGGCATTTGCTCAATTGGTAAATCCGGGTGCGCCTGTGATTTTTGGTACTTTCGCAAGCTCCATGTCGATGGCTTCTGGTGCGCCGACGTTCGGAACGCCTGAGCCTGCTTTAGTACTGAATGTAATGGCATCCTTAGCGCGTCGTTTAGGTGTTCCATTCCGTTCTGGCGGTGGTTTCACAGGATCTAAAGTACCTGACGCGCAATCGGGTTATGAGTCTTCTAATTCCCTATGGCCAGCAATCAATGCAGGTGTAAATTTTGTACTTCATACAGCTGGCTGGATGGAAGGTGGGCTGGTAATGGGTTACGAGAAATTCATTATGGATTGTGATCAGGCGGGAATGCTAGCGACATACGCAAAAGGCGTGGACCTCAGTGAAAATGGTCAAGCGATGGATGCCATTGAAGAAGTGGGTCCAGGCCAGCATTTCTTGGGTTGTGCGCATACCCAGGCGAACTTCCGTGAAGCATTCTACCATTCACCGATCAATGACAACAATAGCTTCGAGAAATGGAAAGAAGACGGAGAACTGAGTCTAGAGCAGCGCGCGAATGCTTACTATAAAAAGCAATTAAAAGAGTATGAGCTACCAGAAATGGATCCTGCTATTGATGAAGCTTTGATTGAATTTATGGACAAGAGAAAAGCGTCATTCCCGGATTCGAATATTTCTTAAAGGTGGATAAATACCTTAGAGAAAGACACCCCCCACCTTTGGGGCACTTTTTTATAGGAATATGAAAAAAGCGCTTAAAAGGTGGGGGGTGTCAGTAATTAAAAGATCGTTGTAACTAGTTTCTATTTAGTCTCTATGTAGCCTCACCCAAATCATAGTAATCCTGCCACACAGAATCAGGAACCATGCTTCCGCCTGTTGCCCATGCGATATGCGTAGCATTTTCCATTTTATCCATGAGTCCTTTAGCCTTTAGGTAATTTTCGTTTTTATTCACGATGTTGATGCCAGGGAAACCTGCGAGTGCAGAAGGCTCTAGTTGGAGTTTCTCAGTGTCTGCGGCTAATTTAAGTAGTTGATACAGTTCTTTATCTTCAACGGTGTATACACCATCGAGTAATGGCTCCATGTTTTTACACACTAAGCCAGAGGGGCGACTCACAGCTAACCCATCTGCTGCCGTCAGACCATCTAATCCGATATCTTTGGCGCTAATGTCTTCGTGTAATCCTGTTCCTAAACCTAAAATGACAGCTGGTGCATGAGTGGGTTCGGCAAATATGCAGTGAACATTATCTCCAAATGCTAATTTCAGGCCAAAGCTAAGACCACCAGGGCCTCCACCAACACCACAGGGTAAGTAGACAAATAGTGGATGCTCATCATCAACTTTGATTTTTAGATCACTCAGTTGATTCTTTAAGCGTCTTGCTGCTACGGAATAACCCAGGAATAAATCTGCGGAAGATTCATCGTCAACAAAGTGACAGTTCGGATCTTTATCTGCTTCAGCTCTGCCTTGAGCTACTGCGAAGCTGTAATCATCTTCGTATTCTTGTACGGTCACGCCTTTACTGCGCAATAAGTCTTTCTTCCATTGTCGGGCATCAGATGACATGTGAACGGTAACTTTTAAGCCAAGACTCGCACCCATAATGCCAATACTCAAACCAAGATTGCCCGTTGAACCAACAACTAAAGAGTAATCGCTAAAGAACTGAGTAAATTGCTCTGTGCGAAGAATAGCGTAGTCATCGTCGATGGTAAGTAATCCCGCTTTGATCGCTAAGGTTTCGGCATACTTTAAAACTTCATAAATACCACCACGTGCTTTGATGGATCCAGAAATAGGTAAGTGACTATCGAGTTTTATCAGTAAACGTCCAGGAAGGTCAGTATCGTAATACTCTTCGAGCGTTTTCTGCATAGCAGGTGCAACAACCAACTCAGATTCAATAATACCGTTAGTAGCGCTAGTCTCTGGAAAGGCTAAGGCGATATAAGGAGCAAACCTATTAAGCCGTTCAGCGGCTTCGTTTTCATGTTTCTCTGAAAAATCAATTTTTGAACGTGCATCAGCAAAAGGTATTTGATGGTTGTTTACCCAAAATACGGCTTTAGCATTTGCTAGGTCTTTGATCTCTGGAAATTTTAGAAAGTACTCCAATATAAGGTCCGAGTGAGTGTCGCTGCTGCGCTTCATTGATTGAAATTCCTGAGTAATCGTATATTTTTTAATTATAGATGACTGACCAGAAGTATTATCTTAATTGGCATTTTTGAGGTAAAAATTTATGAAGTTTATGTAACGTTTTCGTTATTAAAAAAGCAAAAAATAACCCACCAAAGGGTGGGTTATTACAGTGTTTAAGCGATAGCCAGTATGTCTTAGCCAGGTTGCTTAGTTGTTCTTAAGTAAGGCTTGATAGTTTTCCATCCTGCTGGGAAAAGTCCTTTTGCTTCTTCGTCTGACACAGTCGGTACGATAATGACATCATCGCCATCTACCCAGTTTACAGGCGTTGCTACTTTGTACTTTTCAGTTAATTGCATTGCATCAATAACACGTAAGATTTCCTGGAAGTTACGACCTGTTGCCATTGGGTAAGTCAGCATTAGTTTAATGCGCTTATCTGGTCCGATAACAAATACAGTGCGAACGGTTTGGTTGTTAGCCGCTGTACGGCCATCTGCATCAGCTTCTTCATCTGCTGGAAGCATATTGTAAAGCTTCGATACGTTTAGGTCTTCGTCGCCAATCATTGGGAAGTTAACGGTTGAACCTTGCGTTTCTGCAATGTCTTTTTCCCATTCGCCATGATTATCGATCGAGTCTGCGCTAAGACCGATGGTTTTTACATTACGCTTTTCGAATTCAGGTTGTAGACGTGCAACTTCACCAAGTTCTGTGGTGCAAACTGGTGTGAAGTCTTTGGGGTGTGAAAATAAAACAGCCCAACTGTCGCCAATCCACTCGTGAAAGTTGATGGTGCCTAAGGTAGTGTTTGCCGTAAAATCTGGTGCTATATCGTTAATTCTTAATGCTGACATGGTTAATCCTTTTATTTGGTTTGAGTGTTGTTGTTAATGTGGAGCGGATTATTCATGAAAATTAATCTCTGTAAAAGTGATATAAATAGATTTATATATTACATTTCAAGATATGTGATTTTTTCCTGGTATTTGCATTTTTGTCTTCGTTGAGAATTGAAATCAGGAAGAAAGGGTTAAGAAGTAGTTAAAAAAGCTCACCCATTCAAATCTTGACTTAAAAAATGTTAGTAGTATCGTGCGCAAAGAATCACGCAAAAACTACACTTATTATTTACTTAAGTAGCAATAGGTAGCATTAGGTAGCAAAAAATTATAAAAATGCGTTTTATTAAATTTACATTTATTCTGTGTTTGGTGTTGCTTTTCTTTATCGTTAGCGTCTCTACGGATACGTTTAAATCGAATGACGAGCATGTGAGCGTCCATAAGCATTATATTCCTGATGTCGTTGATTTTGACGATAGCCCAGATCTTGCACCTGCTTCCCAAACTAATTCCCATTTAATAGTAGAGGTTTTTACCGTTGGCTTATTTGCTGTCTT
>Ga0209633_10002614_pt1 | contig 17215 bp, 11 predicted proteins | sample Cruoilmetagenom1_FD_187290 | JGI IMG/M metagenome (GOLD analysis project Ga0209633, IMG submission 187290) | Oil polluted marine microbial communities from Coal Oil Point, Santa Barbara, California, USA - Sample 1 (SPAdes) (version 2) | ecosystem: Environmental > Aquatic > Marine > Oil seeps ... | reverse complement strand
AGTTAAAGATGTAATTGCATATAGCAAAGAAGAAGCATTACGATTAGGACATGATTTTATAGGTACTGAACATTTAATGTTAGGTTTATTGCGTAAGGCAAATGGCGATGCAATTGATATTTTAAATGCGTTAGATGTTGACTTAATCATACTTCGAAAAAAAATAGAAGGTTTAAGTCCTGCCAATTCTAATCTTAACACAGGTAACGACAAAAAGAGTTTACACTTGACTAAACAAGCTGAAAAAGCTTTAAAAACCACTTTTTTAGAAGCAAAGTTGTTCAAAAGCAAAGCCGTGAGCACTGCTCATTTATTGCTTTGTATATTGAGGAATGAAAATGACCCAACTACAAAACTATTACATAAGTTTGATATTGACTACAATGAAGTAAAATCTATTTTTAGCCAACTTTTTTTAGAAAATGATATTGTTGAAAGCCCTAAGGCAAGTAGCACGAGTGACGATGACTTTGAAGAACCAAAACAAAATCCTTTTGGCAATAGTCCAAAACCAGGAAAATCAAATGCAAAATCTAAAACCCCTGTATTAGATAATTTTGGTAGAGATTTGACGCAATTGGCAGAAGAAGGAAAGTTAGACCCTGTAGTTGGTCGTACAAAAGAAATTGAACGTATCTCTCAGATATTAAGCCGTCGAAAAAAAAACAACCCTATATTAATAGGTGAACCTGGTGTAGGTAAATCTGCTATAGCCGAAGGCCTAGCTTTACGAATCATTCAACGTAAAGTATCTCGTATTTTATTTGACAAACGTATTGTTTCATTAGATTTAGCAAGCTTAGTTGCGGGCACAAAATATAGGGGACAATTTGAAGAGAGAATGAAAGCTTTAATGAATGAATTAGAGAAGAATGATGACGTTATTTTATTTATTGATGAAATACATACCATTGTTGGTGCAGGTGGAGCTACTGGCTCTCTAGATGCTTCAAACATGTTTAAACCTGCTCTTGCTAGAGGAGAAATTCAATGTATTGGAGCTACAACTTTAGATGAATTTAGACAAAATATTGAAAAGGATGGTGCATTAGAGCGTCGTTTTCAAAAAGTGATGGTAGAACCTACTTCGGTAGAAGAAACTATACAGATATTGAACAATATAAAGGATAAATACGAAAATCATCACAATGTGGTTTATACTGACGAAGCTATTGAAGCTTGTGTCAAATTGACCAATAGATATATGACGGATAGATATTTACCAGACAAAGCCATTGATGCTTTAGATGAAGCGGGGTCTAGAATACATATTACTAATATTGTTGTGCCTAAACAAGTACTTGAATTAGAAAAGAAACTAGAAGAAGTTAGAGAGCTGAAAAACAACGTGGTAAAGAGTCAAAAATATGAAGAAGCAGCTCGTTTACGTGATGATGAAAAACGTATAGAAAAAGAATTAGAAGCTGCTCAACAAGTGTGGGAAGAGCAATCAAAATTAAATAAAGAGACGGTAACTGAAGAAAATGTTGCTGAAGTGGTTTCTATGATGACTGGCATACCTGTAACTAGAGTTGCTGAAGCTGAAAGCAATCGTTTAGCCGATTTGCCTAATTTAATTAAAGGTAAAGTAATCGGACAAGATGAAGCAGTTTCTAAGGTAGTAAAAGCAATACAAAGAAATAGAGTCGGACTTAAAGACCCTAATAAACCTATCGGTTCATTCATATTTTTAGGTCAAACTGGAGTTGGCAAAACACAATTGGCTAAAATATTAGCCACTGAATTATTTGACTCACCTGATGCATTAGTACGGATTGATATGAGCGAATATATGGAGAAATTTGCCATTTCACGCTTAATTGGTGCACCTCCAGGATATGTAGGCTATGAAGAAGGTGGTCAACTCACTGAAAAAATTAGACGTAAACCTTATGCTGTAGTTTTATTAGATGAGATAGAAAAAGCACATCCTGATGTGTTTAATATGCTCTTACAAATATTAGATGATGGTTTTATTACCGATAGCTTAGGTCGAAAAATTGATTTTAGACATACCATTATTATTATGACTTCTAATATAGGTGCTAGACAATTGAAAGATTTTGGTGGTGGTGTAGGTTTTGGAACGGCTTCTAAAAAGGAACAAGCCGATGCCAATGCTAAAAGTATGATTGAGAATGCTTTAAAGAAAAGTTTTGCTCCTGAATTTTTAAACAGAATTGATGATGTTATTGTTTTCAATGCTCTTGAAAAAGAAGATATCCATTCAATTATTGATATTGAATTAGAGAAATTATTAGATCGTATTGATGGTTTAGGGTATACACTTACCTTAAGTGATAAAGCCAAAGACTATATTGCGGATAAAGGTTTTGATAGACAATATGGTGCAAGACCATTAAAACGAGCTATTCAAAAATACATTGAAGATGCATTAGCTGAAAAAATTGTCAATGCAAAACTGAAAGAAAATGACTCTATTTTCATGGATTTAGATGAGGACAAACAGGAACTAACCATCAAAATTAAAAAAGGAAAGAAACCTGTAGAAGAAAAATAAATAATAATACAAACCCTCTAAATGGATGGTTTTTTTATTTAACAACTCTTATTTATACATGTTTTCAACATCTACTTCAGCTAAATCAACAAAAAGCTTTGCCATTTTTTCTGTAATGGCTTTAAAATAACGTTCTCCTTTTTCTTTAGTGGCAAATTTAGGATTCCCAATTCCTGTATCTTCACTTACTTGTGACCATTTCCGTTCTGCCCAAACCCATCCTTCAGAAAATGCTTTGATAACATTTTTCTTCTCTGTACCCAAACCAGCTTCTTCTAATGGTCTTACCAATTCAGGTTTTAAATATAACAACAAACTTGTTTCCATTTCATCAGCATGATCACCCGACTCTTTAAAGTACTCTGATTTATCTAAAGACTGAAACCAATTCGATACACTTAAAAACATTTTCGGAAATTTAAGCCCTAATTCCCTAAGTAATGGTTTAAAATTATTACCTCCATGGCTATTAAATATCAATAATTTCTTAATTCCTTGTCTATGCAACATTTCAATAATATCAGTTAGAATTGCAAATTGTGTACTTGGACTCAGATTGACATCTAAAAAAATATCAGACTGACCTGTATTAACACCAAAAGGAATGGTCGGTAATACTATAATTTTAGCCCCTTGTCCCCATGCTATTCTTGCAGATTCTTCAGATAAATAATCAGATTCGATATTGTCTGTTGCATATGGGAGATGATAATTATGAGCTTCTGTAGCTCCCCAAGGAAGAATGGCTAAATCTATATTTCTGTCTTTTAAATCCTTCCAATTTGTTTCGGCCAATAAGTAAGGTCTAATCATTTCTTTGAAGTTTTACTCAAAAATAAAGAAATATTTAACATGATAACTCAACTTTAACACCTATTTTTGCTTATACAAATATATAAATATAAGCACATGAAAAAAATACTTTTATTGATAGCTATTCTCTCTATGATAGCCTGTAAAAATAAAGATGCAACAACAGATTTAACTGCAGATAATGAAACTTCAATTTCTGATGAAAATAATACTTCATCTGATGAAAAAGTAGCTTTATTGGCTAAAGGTGACCGCAAACCTTCACCAAAATTTGTAGACTATGAAAACTACAAAGGTGGTACAACGTCATTAGATGATTTAAAAGGGAAATATGTTTATATTGATGTGTGGGCTACTTGGTGTCCTCCTTGTAGAGCAGAAATTCCTTTTTTAAAGAAAATAGAAAAAGAATACCATGGTAAGAATATAGAATTTGTAAGTATCTCTCTTGATGAGGATAGTGCACATGAAGCATGGAGAAATATGATTGCTGACAAAGAAATGGGTGGTACTCAGCTTTATGCTGGTGGTGATTCAGAATTTATTGAAGGTTATGGCATTCAAGGTATACCGAGGTTTATTTTAATTGATGATGAAGGAAATATAGTAAACGATAACGCACCTAGACCTTCTGAAGCTGCGTTAAAAACATTATTCAAAAGTGTAGGCTTATAAAAAAGTCTGATACTTGAGATCATTTAAATGCCGTGAAATTCACGGCATTTTTTTATGCCTTTTTTGAACCTGGGTTCGACCTTAGATTTAATTCACAGAATACAAAAGATAGGGTAAGATTTGAAATGTAAAATTAGAAGTAATAATATCGAGATATTTTAAGAGTTTAGATGAAAAGATTGCATTTTCTTTGCATTTCCTTTGGATTTGGTAAATTTTTTCCAATTTTCGTCAAAAATTTATCTAAACTGTAAACAAATATTAGTTCGAACTCTGGTTACTAACCTTATCTTCTGATGTTTTATCATCATTCTGAACTGTTGTCTGTTGTTCTTTCTTTAATAAATCTGCATAAGCTTCAGACAAATAATCTATACAATCAGAAGCTGTAAAAGTTTCAAAAACTTTAGTAGTCATAGCCAGCTCTGAGGTTCTTCCGTGTAGATAAACGCCTAAAATAGCTGCTTCAAAAGATGGATATTTCTGTGCTATTAACCCTGTAATAATACCTGTAAGCACATCTCCACTCCCTGCAGTAGCTAAAGCTGGGTTACCTGTGGTGTTGAAATAAACTTTTCCTTGAAATGCAATAGCTGAATAAGCTCCTTTTAGCACTATAATAATTTTATACTTTTTAGAAAGTGCTACTAATTTTTTAAGCTTTGCATAATCATCTTTCCATTTACCAACTAATCTCTCAAATTCTTTAGGATGTGGTGTTAAAATAGAATTTTCAGGTACTAATTTTAATAAAGATTTATCCTTTGACAAAAGATTTATCGCATCAGCATCAATCACTAAAGGTTTTTTATTGAGTTTTAAAAATTGAGCAAACCCTTTAGCTGTAGCAGTGCTTGTCCCTAACCCTACTCCTATTCCAATTACAGTTGCTTTGACTTTAGAATTAAAATAATGCAATTCATTTTCTGCATCAACTTCTACCATGACTTCAGGAATTGAAGTTTGTAAAATTTGATAGGCACATTTAGGAACATAAGCGGTTACTAGACCACTACCAATAATTAAGGCAGCTTTTGAAGTTAAAGATACAGCTCCTACCTTACCAAAACTACCTCCAATAATTAAACTATGACCGTAATCTCCTTTATGGGAAAATTTTTCTCTAAATTGATACATTGGTACTACATCAGCTTTAGATGTTAAATGATAATCACTTTCAACAGTGTTTAAATATTCTTGATCTAAACTAATATCAATAATATCCCAAGTATTGATATATGATCTGTTTTCAGGTAGCAAAAATGCCAATTTAGGGGTTTGAAATGTTAAAGTGTGATATGCTTTTATGACAGATTCAGTATCTATAACAGCTTTATCTGAAAATAACCCTGAAGGAAAATCAATAGAAAGCACATAAGCATTGGTGGTATTGATAAATTGAATGGTTTCTTTTAATAAGCCTTCTGGACTACGTGATAAACCCAATCCGAAAATAGCATCAACAACCATATCATTTTCTGTAACTTCTGGAAGTTCAGATTTACAGGTAATCATCTCTGGCCATACACCAATTTCCTTCAACCTCTCATAATTCTTTAAAAAAGTATCTGAACGCTTATTATCACAATTGATAATATAAGTATTAACATTGTAACCATGTTGTTTTAGATGTCTTGCAACAACTAGTCCATCTCCTCCATTATTACCCGTTCCACAAAAAACTTGTATCGCAACTGAACTTCCATGTAGTCTGTTATGAATCCATTGAAAACATAAGTCTCCAACGTGTTCCATAAGATCTAAAAAGCTAATATCCCCTTTTTTAACCGTGACGGTATCTGTTTCATACAATTGGCTGGAAGAAAGTATTTTAAGCATTATTATTTAAATTATAAGTTAACATTAATTTAAATTATTTATCCTACCAAAACAAAGCATATAAAGCTGCTAGAATTACCATTACAGCAAATGCTCCAATATTGAATATTGGTGAAGTTTTAAATAAGTTATCACTAAATTCAATACCTTTTTCATCATCAGCTCCATTATTTTGTAAATAACTCACCACAACGATAACCAACATAGTTAATAATGCAGTCATCCCCATTTGATGCATCCAAGGTTTCATACCAGGAATAGCTACAAACTTTAAAAACAATGCAATAGGTATAGATGCTAAGGCTCCTATAATTGCACCACGATTTGTTGTTTTCTTCCAAAATAATCCTAAAACAAAAACAGCTAAGATACCTGGACTCACAATACCAGTCCATTCTTGAATAAACTGAAAAGCTTGATCAATACCACCTAATAATGGTGCCATTACTGCAGCAATAATTAAAGCAATTAATGCCGTTAGACGACCAACTCTTACAGTAGTTTTGTCATCTGCATTTTTATTGATGTATTGTTTGTAAATATCCATAGTAAAAATAGTAGATGTAGAATTCAACATTGAAGCCAATGATGATACGATAGCTGCAGCCAAGGCAGCAAAAGCAACCCCTTTAAGACCTGTAGGTAAAAATTGCAACAACCATGGATAAGCTTTATCTGTTTGATCTATAGATGGCATATTTAATTGCCCTGCATTACCTAAACGTGCCATAATTTCTGGGTCGTTCACCATTACATAAGCTGCAATTCCAGGTATAACAACTACCAAAGGAATAATTAATTTTAAAATTGCAGCCAATAAGATTCCTTTTTGTGATTCCTTTAAAGATTTTGCAGCTAAAGTTCTTTGGATAATGTATTGATTGAAACCCCAATAGTATAAATTTGCAACCCATAAACCACCTATCAAAACCCAAACACCCGGCATATCTAAATATTGGACATTTAAACTGCCATCAGCTTTAAATTCATCAATTATCATATGAAATTTATCTGGTGCAGCATCCCAAACTTGAGAAAATCCTGCTATTGCTCCGTCGTCACCTGACACAGTGTTTAAGGCTATATAGGTGGTTACCAAACCTCCTAGAATTAAGAATATGACCTGAATTACATCAGTCCAAGCCACAGCTGACAACCCTCCATAAATAGAGTATGCGGCAGCAAAAAGTGCCAAACCAATGATGGCATACATCATATCAAAACCCATAATGGTCTGAATTGCCAAACCTCCTAAATACAGTACTGATGCAAGGTTAACAAATACATACAAAGCTATCCAAAAAACAGCTAAAATGGTTTTAAGATTCGTTGAAAATCTTTTTTCAACAAATTCTGGTATGGTATATAAACCTTTTTCAATAAAAATAGGTAGAAAATATTTACCTACAATAATTAATGTAAACGCTGCCATCCATTCATAAGAAGCAATGGCTAAACCTAAAGCAAAACCAGAACCAGACATTCCTATAAATTGCTCGGCTGATATGTTTGCAGCTATTAATGAGGCTCCTATTGCCCACCAAGGCAATGATTTACTAGCTAAAAAATAATCTTCTGCGTTTTTTTGTTCTCCTTTTTTATCTCGTGATACCCATAAACCTACGCCTAAAATTAGTACGGCATAAGCTATGAATACAAAATAATCCCAAAATCCAAATCCAGTAGTCATAAAAAAATAATATTTTAGTTAGTTAATCGTTTTCTTAATTAAAAGTTCAAAAGATTTCAAATGTAGTTATTTTTGATAAAAAATTAACAATTCAGTACTAATTTAATCTATCATATTTTCCATACTTTTACACCTTGATTATTATTTTAATAACCTTTTAAGCCATGAAATATTTATTCACTACTATACTTTTTATTTTAACAATATCGTTTTCTGCAACATCTCAAATACTTAAACCTGTAAAATGGACTACTTCTGTAAAAAAAACATCTGACACTGAATATACACTAATTGCAACAGCTACTATTGACTCAGGGTGGCACTTGTATTCTCAAACAGTACCTGAAAACGGACCAATACCAACGACTTTCTCGTTTAAAGGAAATGACAACTATTTAAAAAAAGGCAATACAAAAGAAGAAAAAGGGCATGAAATTGATGATAAAGTCTTCAATATGAGAATAAAATATTTTGAAACAAAAGCAACCTTTAAACAGCGTATAAAGCTTAAAACTACAGATAACTTCGAAATAAAGGCTATTGTTGAATTCATGGTTTGTAATGATTCACAATGTTTACCGCCTAATGAAATAGATTTAGTCTTTAAATTATAGTTTTAAAATATATTATGAGAAAATTAGTAGCAATCCTTTTAATTTTTGTAGCATTTATTACCCTTCAAGCACAAATAGTTGACCCCATAAAATGGTCAACATCAGTAGAAAAAATATCTGAAACTGAATATGATTTAATTGCTAAAGCAACTTTAGACAAGCATTGGCACTTGTATTCTCAAGATGTACCTGATGATGGACCAATACCTACTACTTTTAGTTTTGAGACCAATGAAAATTTTGAACTTAAAGGCAATACTATTGAAGAAAAAGGGCATACTGAATTTGAACCTGCTTTTGATATGGAGGTTAAATTTTTTGAAGATAAAGTTGAATTTAAACAACGTATAAAACTAATAACCAAAGAATTATCTTTAGTAAAAGGTGAAGTTGAATTTGGACTTTGTAATGACATGCAATGCTTACCGCCTACTACAGTTAATTTGAATTTTAAAATTAATGGCGATAGTTCTGAAAATAACATCGTTGCTGTAGATAATGACAATAAAGATGAACCAAAAACAGCACCAGAAGGAGAAAAAGAGGAAAAGAAAGGCTTATTAAGCATCTTTATCATTGCTTTTCTTTCGGGTTTTGTAGCCCTATTAACACCTTGCGTGTTCCCAATGATACCTATGACGGTGAGTTTTTTCACCAAACAAAGTAAAACTAAAGCTGCAGGAATTAAAAATGCCATCATTTACGGATTGGCAATTATTGCTATCTATGTGTTATTGGGTACAGCTATTACAGCAATATTTGGAGCTTCTGCATTAAATGCATTGGCAACCAATGTTTGGTTTAATCTAATCTTCTTTGCCTTATTAGTTGTTTTTGCAATTTCATTTTTAGGAGCTTTTGAAATTACTTTACCAAGCTCATGGGGGACAAAAATTGATAAACAAGCCGATAGAGGAGGTATTATTGGCATCTTCTTTATGGCATTAGCATTGGCAATTGTATCCTTTTCTTGTACAGGGCCAATTGTAGGTACACTATTAGTTGAAGCTGCGTCTAAAGGTGGTATTGCTCCTATCATTGGTATGCTAGGTTTTTCTTCTGCTATTGCTTTACCTTTTGCGTTATTTGCAGCATTCCCAGGGTGGTTAAATTCTTTGCCTAAATCTGGTGGCTGGTTAAATACTGTAAAAGTAGTCTTAGGGTTTTTAGAATTGGCTTTAGCATTTAAATTCTTATCAAATGCTGACTTAGTATTAGATTTACATTTACTAGAAAGAGAAGTGTTTATTGCCATTTGGATTGCTATTTTCGGTGCACTGGCAGTATACTTATTTGGGAAAATACAATTGCCACACGATTCTCCTTTAAGCCATATTTCAGTAGGTAGATTACTATTAGGATTACTCACCTTATCATTTACCATTTATATGATTCCCGGGCTTTGGGGAGCTCCTTTAAATTTAATAAGTGCCTTCCCTCCACCACAACACTATAGCGAATCTCCTTATGGAGTTGGATTTTCAAAGCTCAGCGGCGGATCAGCCAACCATTCTGATATTCCTGAAGGAGCACATTTAATGGCTCCTCATGATATTTTAACCTTTAACGACTATGAAACAGGATTAGCCTATGCAAAAAAAGTTGATAAACCTGTAATGATTGACTTTACGGGTAAAGCCTGTGTAAATTGCCGTAAAATGGAGCAAAACGTTTGGCCTAAAGAAAAGATTTTAAAGATTTTAAAGAATGATATCATTCTTATTTCATTATATGTTGATGACAAAAGACCTTTACCTCCTGGTGAAATAGTAGATTCTAAATTAAATCCAGGCAAAAAATTAAAATACATTGGTCAAAAATGGAGTGAGTTTCAAACCATTCGTTATAAAGCCAATACACAGCCTTTTTATGTGTTAATGGATCATGCTGAAGAAAATCTAATTGACCCAGTCGCTTATATGCCCAATGCTGATGAATACTTTGCTTGGTTGAAAAAAGGGATAGATAAGTTTGAGAAATAGTTTTTCTTTTAATTTTTACGCTTCAAATCTTATAGTCGTGATGATGCAGACTCATAGAATTGGACACTCCATTTTTTTTATTTTACCTCACCCAAAACTGTTAAAAAAAGTAGTTCTGAATTCTCCCAAATAGAAGTGAATAGGAAACCGACCCAAGGGGGGTGGGGAATTTTAGATAAAACATACTTGTCAAGTTTTCGGTAGCACAATATTTTAAATCACAGTTTCTTTGTGCCATAATTTAAAACATAAAAAATTATGAACAAATACAACACATTTAGAAATTTACATAATCAAGATTCAGCCTTGTTATTAGGTAATGTTTGGAATGCACAAAGTGCTTTATTATTTCAGAAATTAGGTTTCAAAGCAATAGGAACTTCAAGTGCTGCAATTGCAACATCTTTAGGATATGAAGATGGAGAAAAAATGCCATTTGAAGATTTACTGCGAATTGTAAAAAACATACAATCCAAAATAGACATCCCCTTAACTGTTGATATTGAAAGTGGTTATAGTAGAAATACAGTTGAGATAATTAATAATATTATTGCACTGCAAAAATTGGGAGTTGTTGGAATTAATATTGAAGATTCTATAACAAATTCGAAAAGAGAAATTGTAAATGCACAAGAGTTTGGAAAAACCATTCATTTAATAAAATCGCACTTTTTAAATAATAATATTGATATTTTTCTAAATGTTCGTACAGATTTTTATATTATGGGACTGGCAAATTCATTTGAAGAAACACTAAAAAGAATAAAAATATACGAAGAAAATGGTGCTGACGGAATTTTTGTTCCTTGTATTGTAGCTGAAAATGAAATACAACAAATTGTTGCTTCTACTACTTTGCCCGTTAATGTAATGTGTATGCCAGATTTACCTAATTTTAATAATTTACAGAATTTAGGAGTAAAAAGAATAAGTATTGGTCCGTTTTTGTATAATAATATGGTAGGTGAATTAGAAAAATCTATACTAGAAATCACTAAAAGTAAATCTTTTAAATCCATATTTGCATAACTTATGACCCAAGTAAAGCGAATTGATAAACACCTAAAAAAAAGTAAGAGAATGCATAATGGTAAAATGTCATTTGAAGATAAATATAGTATAGTTGGTACAAGAGATACCAAATATGATGGAACTTTTTTTACTGCAGTAAAAACAACAGGTATTTTTTGTCATCCATCTTGCAGAGCAAGAATACCAAAAGCGAAAAATGTTACATTTTATGATACCATAGAAGAAGCCTTACAAAATGGTTTTCGTCCTTGTAAGGTATGCAAACCCATGGAAAAAATTGGAGAGACGCCAATCTATATCAAAAATATCATTACAGAACTTCAACAAAATCCACACAAAAAAATTAGTGATGAACAACTAAAGTCTAAAGGGATTGAACCCTATACAATTAGAAGATGGTTCAAAAAGAATTACAATATTACGTTTCATTCTTTTCAAAGAATGTTACGTATTAATTATGCTTTTACAAATATTAAAAAAGGCAATTCAATTACACACGCTGCATTTAAAAGCGGTTATGAATCATTGAGTGGTTTTAATGAAAGTTATCGTTCATTATTTGGAGAATCTGCCAGTAAATCTAAAAACAGAACTGTAATCAATGTATTGCGTTTTAGTTCGCCTATTGGTAGTCTTATTGCGTGTGCTACAGAAAATGGGCTTTGTTTTTTAGGATTTATTGGTCAAAAAAGGATAGAAAAACAATTTGATGAAATTCAAAAGCAATTTAATGCTATTATACTTCCAGGAAGAAACGAACATCTAAAAAAAGTAAAAAAAGAAATAACCGAATATTTTGATGGAAATAGAAAAATATTTTCTGTTGCATTAGATATCGTTGGTACTGATTTTAGAAAAAAAGTATGGAATGAATTATTAAATATTCCGTATGGTAAAACTGTTAGTTATAAAGAACAAGCCATAGCAATGAATAACATAAAAGCCATTCGAGCAGTGGCATCTGCAAATGGAGCAAATAAAATTAGTATTATTATACCCTGTCATAGAGTAATTGGTTCTAACGGAAGTCTAACGGGTTATGCAGGCGGTTTACACAAAAAAAGGTGGTTATTGAATTTTGAAAAAAATAACGCTAATCATCTATTCAAAATATAATTGACTATGAAAGCGTTTAAGAAAATTAAACTTTCTATACCCATACACTATTCGTTTCAAGAAACTTTATCTTTTTTAGATAGAGGTTATGATGAATGCTTATATATACTATCCGAGACTACTGTATCTAAATTAATTGATTTTTCTGATGGAAAAGGAATCATTAAAATTTATCAGAAAGGAGAGTATTTAGAAGTTGAGTTACAGAAAAGAAAAATATCTGAAGCTAACTTACAAGAAGTTAAAGATTTTGTGACTGAATGGTTTGATTTAACTAGAAATATTGAGCCGTTTTATGAGTTGTTAAATAATCATCTTCAATTATCTCACCTCGCCATACAGTATTCTCGGATAGTATATATAAGCATTCCTAATCTCTATGAAGCAATCTGTTGGGCAATTATTGGGCAACAAATAAACCTGACTTTTGCTTATAAATTAAAACGATTACTGGTTGAAAAATATGGAGAAAAAGAAATAGTTAATCATCAGATTTATTTCTCTTTTCCTACGCCTAAAGTATTGGCAAAAGCAAGTAGAAATGATTTAGTTGAAATGAAGTTTTCAAGACAAAAAATTGATTATTTAATGAATATAAGTAATGCCTTCATTGACAATCAAATAAGTAAAGAAATTTTATATAGTTGTAAAAATAAAAACGAAAGAATTGAGCAACTAACTAAAATCAAAGGTATTGGTATTTGGTCTGCGAATTATGTACTTATGAAATCTTATAGAGACATGTCTTGCATAACCTATGGAGATTCTGGATTGAACAAAGCAATCCATACCATTTTTAAGACCAAAAAGAAACCTACAAAAGATGAGATTGATACAATTTTCAAAGACTTTAAAAATTGGGAATCTTATCTGAATTTTTACCTTTGGAAATCTTTAATCTGATTGTCTGTAATGTGACATAATTGGTTCGTCACCCTAAACTTGTTCAGGGTCGCATTCAACAAATAGCTGTAAATCAAACAGTGATGAGATGCTGAAACGAGTTCAGCATGACGTTACGCTATATTATTACTGTTTACGGATATACATTCTTTAATTTAAAGATATTAAACCGTACAACTATCCCCTTCTGCTTTAACCCCAAGTTTATGTAAGAATTTTTCCATCAAACACCATTGTGTAAAAGCTGACTGTACTAAGTTAGCACCAACAAAAATAGTAAACCATAACCAGTTTATATTTACATACATAGCTAATAATGCACTAATTATAATAAATGTACCTGCAATGGCTCTTATATATCTATTAATCATAATTATTTATTTTTAAATTTTAATTAGATCGTTCAATGTTCATTACCGCCAAATGAATTGATGATGATGATTCTTGCTTTTCATTAAAAACTTCTACCAAATCAAATACCATGTCAACTTTTTCTTTTTTTACAAATGCATAGAATAATATGGCTTCGCCTTCATTCATGTCATTTGCAAACCAATTTGCATGCATAGAAAGCTCAGAAGCATCTCTATAGCCTATTACATCTTTATAGCTGTATGCTTTTACTTCTGATTGTTTTAAAATAGATTTGATATCTTCTTCAAAGGCTCTTATGGCCGTAATTATTAATAGTTTCATGCCCTTATTATTTTATTATTTATAAATAGATACACGAATAGTAAATTATATTCGTGTATCTGTAGTTTTTAATTATTTATCTTCTAAAGTAATTTCTTCATCTTGAACAGTAGCAACTTCATTTTTTTCGTATTTCTTTTTTTCTATCATATAATACAATAGTGGAACAACAATTAGTGTCAATATTGTAGATGCAATTGCACCTGCGACTAATGAAATTGCCAACCCTTGAAAAATTGGATCAAATAAAATGATTGATGCACCTATAACCACAGCTCCTGTTGTCAATAAAATCGGAGTTGTACGCACAGCACCTGCTTCAATAATGGCTTGCTTTAAGGCAATACCATCATTCAATCTAATTTCAATAAAGTCAATAATTAATATTGAATTACGCACCATGACTCCAGCCAGTGCAATCATCCCAATAAAAGAAGTTGCTGTGAAAAATGCTCCAAACAACCAATGCCCTAATACGATACCAATTAATGAAAGTGGAATTGCTGCCATCATGACAATTGGAGTTTTAAAGTTTTGAAACCATCCTACAATCAACATATAGATAATTACAATTACAATGATAAATGCTACTCCTAAATCTCTAAATACTTCTAAAGTAATTTGCCATTCTCCATCCCATTTTACAGTGAAATTACTTTCATCAGAAGGTTGCTCTAAATACAATTCGTCTAAAGAATAGCCTTTGGGCAACTTGATGTTTTTCAATTTCTCTTCCATTCCTAAAATTGCATACACAGGGCTCTCTAATCCACCAGCCATATCTGCAGTGATATAAACCACACTTTTTTGATCTTTTCTGAAGATGGTTTTTTGCAATGTATCATGTTTTACTTCAACCAAATCACTTATTGGAATGGTAAAACCTCTACTCGACTTAATCTTTATATTTTCAATATCTTGTAAAGAACTTTTTTCACTATCTTCTAATGATAATACAATACCAATACTTTCACTAGCATTTTCATCGTATAAATTAGAAATAGGGTATTCTTTTAAAATGGTTGTTAACGTACCAACAATTTGTTGTGGTGCAATACCATTCAGCATTGCTTTTTCTTTGTCAACCTCTAATTTATATTCCGTTTGATCTGCCTCAACCATCCAATCAATATCGACAATATCATCAGTGTTTTTTAAAATATCAACCACCTGACGTGCTACCTCAATTTGCTGATCATAATCAGGACCATAAACTTCTGCAACGATAGTTGAAAGTACAGGAGGCCCTGGTGGCACTTCTACTACTTTTACATTTGCACCATATTTCTTTCCTATTTTTTGAACTTCTGGTCTTACTATTTTAGCAATATCATGACTCTGTAAATTTCTATGCTCTTTATGTGTTAAATTCACTTGAATATCAGCCATATTACTACCTCCACGTAAGTCATAATGACGTACTAGACCGTTAAAAGTAATAGGAGCTGATGTACCAATATAGTTTTGATAATCTACCACTTCTGGGTGGGTAGACAAGTATTGTGAAATTTCTTTTGTTACCAACGCTGTTCTTTCAAGTGTACTCCCTTCGGGCATATCTATTACTATCTGAAACTCATTTTTATTATCAAATGGCAACATTTTTACGGCTACATCTTTTGTGAAAAACATCAACATTGATCCTAGTAATAATAATGCAGTTATTCCTAAAAATATCCATCTTTTTGCAACACTATTTAATAAAGGTTCTTCAATTTTTTTATAGAACTTATAAATAAATCCTGTTTCTAAACCTTCTTCTTCTTTATGCTCTTGATCGTCTTTTTCTCTTAACAAATGGTATCCTAAATATGGTGTAACTGTCAAGGCTATAAATAAAGATAAAATCATGGCTATGGATGCTCCAATGGGCATCGGACTCATATATGGCCCCATCATACCAGAAACAAATGCCATAGGCAAAATTGCGGCAATTACTGTAAACGTAGCTAAAATGGTTGGATTACCAACTTCATTAATTGCAAAGATAGCTGCTTGTTTAAATGGTAACCGTTTCATCCTAAAATGGCGGTGCATATTCTCTGCAATAATAATACTATCATCTACTACAATCCCCACCACAAACACCAATGCAAAAAGCGTAATTCTGTTCAAGGTATAATCTAACATATAATAGCTAAACAATGTCAATGCAAAGGTCAATGGTACTGAAAAGAATACGACTAAACCACCACGCCATCCCATAGCGAACATTACCAAAATAGTTACCGCTAAGATAGCAACACCTAAATGCAATAACAATTCACCAACTTTATGAGAAGCTGTTTCTCCATAATTTCTAGTAACTTCTACATGTACATCATTCGGAATTAAATTCTGTTTTAAATGATTTACTTTAGCTAAAATTTTATCGGCTATTTTCATAGCATCTGCACCTTTTACTTTAGCTACAGATAATGTTACGGCTCCATATTCAGAACTATGCTTTGCAAATTTTTCATTAGCACGACCATAACCAAATGACACATAACTTTTAGGAGTTGATGCTCCATCCTTTATAGTCGCTACCTGTTTTAAATAAACGGGTAGTTCTTTATTGACCCCAACAACTAAATTTTCAACATCTTCAACAGTGGTTAAAAATTTACCAGTACTCACTAAATACTCTTCATCATTTTTAACAAAAGTACCCGATTGTGATTGCTGATTATTTGCCTGAATCATTTGCATAACACCAATAGCATCAACATTATTTTCAGACATTTTAGCTTTATCTAAGACAACTTTCACTTGCCTATCTCTACCGCCTATACTTTTAGTGATAGAAACATCTTTTATCTTTTCTACCTCATTTTTAAGTTCACCAGCAATTTGTTTCAATTGAAAATCATCATAATTTTCACTCCAAAGCGTAACTCCTAACATAGGCACATCATCAATAGCACGTGTTTTCACTAAAGGCTCAGAAACACCCTTAGGAAACATATATCTATTTTTCATCAACTCATTGTAAAGCTTTACATACGAGCGTTCAGTATCTTCACCAACATAAAATTGTACAATTATCATTGCTTGACCGTTCATTGCCATAGCATGAACATGTTGCACTCCTTTAATATTAGAAATCATCTTTTCTAAAGGTTTTACAACACGATTTTCTATTTCTTTAGGACTCGCCCCAGGATAAGCAACCAAGACATCAGCCATTGGTACAATAATTTGAGGTTCTTCTTCTCTTGGTATTAAAAAAGAACTATACACTCCAATAATCATTAGTGCAACCATTAATAAAATGGTTAATTTTGAGTCGATAAAGGCATTGGCTATTTTACCTGAAATTCCTTCGTTCATATTTTTTATATTTTGACGTTTA
>Ga0209633_10002613_pt1 | contig 17217 bp, 17 predicted proteins | sample Cruoilmetagenom1_FD_187290 | JGI IMG/M metagenome (GOLD analysis project Ga0209633, IMG submission 187290) | Oil polluted marine microbial communities from Coal Oil Point, Santa Barbara, California, USA - Sample 1 (SPAdes) (version 2) | ecosystem: Environmental > Aquatic > Marine > Oil seeps ... | reverse complement strand
TCCCAGGTTTAAGATCGATCATAAAAGAAAAACCAAAAAATGGTGATCTTAATTGATTCGGTGTTGATCAATCCAAAAAAGACAGGATGCTTAATAGTAGACTGTCTTTTTAATTGGGGGAAAATGGTTTAAATAATTTTACCGAGCCAGATTATCAGGAAGATTCCGAAGAAGTTGATGATGAAGGCGACGGTAGAGAAGGTGGCAATTGAAATGTTTTTGGACCAAGAAACTAAAGCAACAGCTAGTTCGTCGGGCAAGGGAGTGGCTGAGATGAAGCCAGCGAAAGCTGGAAGAATGTGACTTCGAACAAAAAGCGGAGTGTATTTTTCTAGTTTTTCGATAATCAATTTGAGGAGCTTGTTGCGAGAAAGATCGTCCAATTCTCCGACGACTGAAATTCGCATAAATCTGAAAACAAAGAAGTTACCGAGAATTGAGCCGAGAATTGCAACGAAGCTGGTTAGCCAAAAATTTTGGATTGGTGATAAAATCAGAAGAATGGCGATTGAAGAGCTGGTGGTGAAACCGTAGACAAAGAAAAAGCCAGCAATGAAAGTGCTAAGGTAACCCATTTTATAGATTACATCGTGAAAATAGAAATTGTTGCCATCCTTGTAGATTAAATAGCCGATGAAAACTGATAATACCAATAATATCAGTTTGGGATATTTAATTTTTCGGAGAAGGGTTCTGATAATTTCTTGGGTGGTTGGGGATTTGGATAAGAAAAACATAGAATTTATGCTAAATTAATTTTTAATTTTTAAATTTTGTAATTTTTAAATAAAACCTAATTTTTAATTTTTAAATTGTTTTTCAGGGTAAATAGCAAATTAATGTCTTAAGTCTAATATTTTTTTGAGTTGGAAACAAGTTTTAAAACCCTCTCGGTCCCCCCCCTAGGAAAAGGGAGAGACTGTATGGCAAAATTTTTTTGAAAATTTGAGCCGAAAATGGGAGTCGAACCCACAACCTACGCGTTACGAGTGCGTTGCTCTACCAGTTGGAGCTATTTCGGCTGGAATCAAAACTTTTTATTATCGGCGCATTTTTTGTCAGTTTTTCCGTTCCTCAGTCAACGCACTATAAAATGCGTTTTCTTTAGTGCTTAAACCCTCCTCAAACTGCACTCGAAATAAAAAGTTTTATAATTTATACTAATTGTAAAAAGTCTCTATTTAATTTCGATTTCTAATCTCTTTTATTATTATCATTAAAATCAGCTAAAAAATCAAGAGTTTGATTGATTTTCTATTGACAGAATTTGGTGAAATTAAAGATGAGGCAGATAAAAAACAAACAATTTTTTTCTTATTGAATTATGGAGAAAATCAGGCCAATGTCAAAATTGAAATTTCTAAAATTGGTTTAGATAATCGTTATGAATTAAAAAATTTTTATGGAATTGATGTTAAGACTCAAAAAATTGAGGATGCTTTTGTGAATAAATTAGTGACGTCTTTGGAACGGAAAAGAACAGCCAACCGAGATTTTTATGATATTGAATTTATGTTTAGAAATAATTTCGATTTTAATAAAAAAATAATCGAGAAAAGAACTCAAAAAGAGGCGAAGGAATTTTTACGGGATTTATTGTTGTTTTTGGAGAAGTATAATCCATCTAGAGGTTGGGTGGATGGGCTTGGTGAGCTAGTAGATGAAAACAAAAAAAGATGGATAAAAAATAATTTAAAGAAAGAAATTATTAGTCAAATTAAATTTAAGCTTGATTTTGATAACAATTAATTCTTTAAATATTTTTCTGTTAAAAATTTGTTTTTTATGATAATATAGTATTGTAAAAAGAATTGAAGTAGGCGATTTTTAAAATATGATTTAAGATTCAATGTTAAAATTAGAAGAAATTAAAAAGGAGTTGGCAGAATGGCAGGATAAATTCGTCCGATTGGGCGACTGTCTTTGACTGGTCTGAAAAGAAAAAGGAAATAAAAAAAATTGAAAATCAATCAGGCGAAAGGGATTTTTGGGATAATCCTCAAAAAGCTGGGGAATTAAGTAAACGGTTGGAATTTTTGAAAAAAGAAATTAGTGATTGGAAGGCAATAGAAGTCGACTTGGTTGATATAGAAGAATATTTCAAGGAATTGACAGAAGATAACGAGGATTCGGTTCAGCTTATCGTGACGGAATTCGAAAGCGTGAAAAAAAGATTGAACGAATTTGAAAAGAAAACTTTTTTTAGCGGGAAATATGATAAAAACAATGTAATTTTGGAAATTCACGCTGGAGCAGGTGGGGATGATGCGCAAGATTGGGCGGAAATGTTGTTGAGAATGTATTTGCGTTTTTGCGAAAGACAAAATTGGAAAACGAAAATTTTGAATAAAACTGAGGGTGGCGAAGCGGGAATTAAAAGCGCTTTGATTGAAGTAGGCGGAGAAATGGTTTTTGGAAATTTGAAAAGTGAGAAGGGTGTTCATCGTTTGGTGCGACAATCCCCCTTTAATTCCGATGCTTTGAGACAAACGTCATTTGCTTCGGTTGAAATTTGGCCAGTTTTGGATAAAAATAGTAAGATAGAAATTAGCGCGAGTGATTTGCGGATTGACACTTTCAGATCTTCTGGCGCTGGCGGTCAATCAGTGAATACGACTGACTCGGCGGTTCGAATCACTCACTTGCCAACCAATACCGTCGTCACCTGTCAAGATGAACGGTCTCAATTGAAAAATAAGGAGTCGGCGATGAAAGTTTTGAAAGCCAGGCTTTATGAATATTTAGAACAACAACAAAAAGAAAAAGAGCAAGAAATTAAAGGGGAGTATAAGTCAGCCGAGTGGGGAAATCAAATTAGATCTTATGTTTTTCATCCTTATAAATTAGTAAAAGATCATCGAACTAATTTTGAAGTTTCGGATGTTGAGAAGGTGATGGATGGAGAAATAAATGATTTCATTGAAGAATATTTGAGACATTACATTCCAAGCACCAAATCCAAAATCTCAAATTCTAAATAAATTACAATTTTCAAAATTCAATTTGTAATTTATTTGGAATTCGGAATTTTGAGATTGGAATTTTGTAAAAATGTTAATCAGATTAACTTTATTACTATTTAAAAGAAATTAAATTTAGTATAAGTATTAAACAAGTCAAGCAAGATGATCGAATGTAAAAATATATCAAAAATTTATTTAGGAGATTCTCCAGCTTTAGAAAATATTAGTTTTAAAATTGAAGATAAAGAGTTTGTTTCAATTATTGGAGCATCGGGTGCGGGAAAATCAACTTTGATTAAAATTCTTCACGCTGAAGAAAAACCAACTTCGGGTGAGGCTTTGTTCGACGGGGAAGATATTGTGGAATATAAGAAGAAACAAATTTTTCAACACCGGCGAGATGTCGGGGTGGTTTTTCAGGATTTTAAGCTATTGCCGAAGAAAAGTGTTTTTGAAAATGTGGCTTTTGCAATGGAGGTTGCGGGAAAAACGGATGAAGAAATTGCTGAAGATGTGCCTAAAGTTTTGGAAATTATTGGATTGGAAGGTTCGGAGGAAAAATATCCGCACGAACTTTCTGGTGGAGAGCAACAGAGAGTGGCGATTGCTAGAGCTTTGGTCAATCGACCAAAAGTTTTAATTGCCGATGAACCAACTGGAAATCTTGATCCAGAATCAGGTTGGGGGGTTTTGGAGTCTTTAATAAAAATCAATGAATATGGGACAACTGTGATTCTTGCGACTCATGATCGAGAAGCGATTGATAAGCTTGATAGAAGGGTGATTGTTTTAAAAGACGGAAAAATTGTGAGTGATAAGAAGAAAGGAAAGTATGAATTGGAAGAAAAATAAAATAAGTTTTCTCTAAAAGTAATTTTTAAAAATAAAAGATGCGTTTAAAATTTCCACGAACATTAAAGACAGGGTTTACAAATTTTTATCGAAATGGTTGGCTTTCGGTGGCAACTATTAGTATTATTACGGTGACATTATTTATTATCAATATTCAATTTGCGGTAGTAATTTCAGATAATTTGTTATTGAATGATATTAAAGAGCGAGTTAGTATCTCGGTCTATTTCAAGCCTGATACGACTGAGCAGGACGTTTTGATTGCCAAGGATGAATTTAGTCGATATCAAGAAGTCGCTTCTATCGATTATATTTCCAAGGAAAAAGCATTAGAAGAATTTAAAAAAGAAAATGTGGATAATGAAATAATGTTGAAATCATTAGATGAAATTGAAATTAATCCGTTTGAACCAACTTTGAGCGTTAAAGCTCGAGAGCCTCGTGACTATGATTTAATTGCCAGAGCGGTCAATGAGAGTGCTTACAAAGATTTTATTAATACAGTTAATTATGATAAATACAGCAACGTTATTGATAGCCTTGGATCTGAAATTGATTCAAATCGGCAGACGGGATTGGCACTTGGAATAACTTTGACGATAATTGCGATTCTGATTACTTTCAATAGTGTTCGAATCACAATGTATGCTCATAGTCGAGAGATTGAGATTATGCGTTTGGTGGGTTCTTCTAATAATTATATTCGAATGCCTTTTGTTTGGGAGGGAATTTTGTATGGTTTGATTTCGGCAGCGATCGCTTTGCCTTTGTCGTTCATTTATCTGAAATTTGTGGCAATTCCAGAAGCTTCTGGGGTGGTTTTGCCTTTTTCTAATAGTGTCTATATTGAGCAATTTTTGAGAGAAATTTTTGTCAAGAATGCAGTTAAAATCGTGCCAGCCGAGTTGGGCGCGGGAATATTATTGGGAGTTATTAGTTCGGTGATTGCGATGGGAAGATATTTGGGAAAACCGCGCAAATAATAGACTAATTTTGAATTTAGAATTTTTCACCCAATTAAATAAGTTTCGCCTAATTTCAAATGAATTTTCGCTCTTGACTTTTCTTCTTTTTTCCGTTAAAATAGTTCTTATTAGAGTCATTTAAGGTTGTAAAATTTATTAATCATTAATCGGACAAGTGAAAAGGACACGAAAGTCTTTTTTGTTTGCTTAAAGTATGTCAAAAAAAGTAGAGAAAGATTTAGATTTAAAGTTAGAAGAAGGATCCACTCCCGCTAAAGCTACGGCGAATGGGGAAGAAAAAGTAATCTGTGAAGATATAGAAGAAACTTCCAAAATAGTTTTGACCGAAGATGAGGAAAATGCGATGGAAGAACTTTTAAAAGATCGTCTTCCAGTTATTCCCGAGGAAGGAACAAAAATTAAAGGAAAAGTGCTTGAAATTGATACTCATTCGCTTTTTGTTGATTTAGGTGAAATGGGCGTAGGAATTATTTATGGGAAAGAAGTTAAAGACGGTTTTGGTAATCATAGAAAAAAACTTAAAATTGGTGATGAGATTACTGCTAGTGTGATTGATCAAGAAAATGAAGAAGGTTATGTAGAACTTTCAGTTAGAGAGGCTATTAGAGAAGAAGCTTGGAAAGATTTGAGTAAGAAAAAAGATAATGGCAAAATTATTTCGGTTAAAATTTTGGATGCTAATAAGGGTGGGTTGATGGTGGAGGTCAATAATATCACTGGGTTTATGCCAGTTAGTCAATTGACCGCAGAGCACTATCCAAGAGTGGAAGATGGAGACAAGAACAAAATTTTTGAAATTTTGAAAAGCTATGTCAACACTGAGATGCGAGTTTGCGTGATTGACGCAATTTTTGATGAAGAGAAATTGATTGTTTCTGAGAAAGAAGCCTACAAAGAAGAAGAAAAGAAAAATATTTCTGAATTTAAAGTTGGTGATGTGGTTGAAGGTGAAGTTAGCGGAGTCGTAGACTTTGGTGCTTTTGTTAAATTCTTCCCACCATCAAGAAAAGATTCCAAAGATGATGCCGATAAGTTAGAAGGGTTAGTTCATATTTCTCAATTAGATTGGAAATTGATTGATAATCCTCGAGACGTGGTGGCAATTGGTGACCGAGTTAAAGCTAAAATTATTTCAATTGATGATACTCGAATTTCATTGTCAGTTCGAGAACTTAAGGCTGATCCGTGGACTCAAGTTGGTGATAAATACAAGCCTGGACAAATCGTTGAAGGTGTTGTTAATAAATTGAATCACTTTGGAGCTTTTGTTTATTTAAACGAAGATATTCACGGTTTGTCTCATATTAGTGAATTTATTTCAAGATATCCTGGAAAGAATGTCGATGAAGTTATTCAAACTGGAGAAACTTATCTTTGGCAAATTATGTCAATGGATCCTAAAAAACATCGAATGGGTTTGAAATTTGTCGGTGAACTTAAGGATAAAGAAAAATTGATGAAGGCCAAGGAAGAAAAAAAATCAGTTGAAAAAGAATCCGCTTCGGTTGAAGCTATGGTGAACAAGGAAGAAGAAACTAAAAAAGAAGCTAAAAAATAATTTTTGATCAAATGATTGTTTCTTTAAACGGTGACTTAGGTGCTGGTAAAAGCACTATTGCTAAAAAAATTGCCGAAAAGCTTGGAATGAAACGTTTCTATATGGGACAAATTCTTCGAGATTTATCCAAGAAGCGAGGGACGACTTTTTTGGAGCTTATGAAATTGGCCGAAGTTGATCCTTCGATTGATGCGGATATCGATGCTTATGTGAAAAAATTAGGACGAGAAGAAGATAATTTTATTATTGAAAGTCGGACAGCTTGGAGCTTTATTCCTAATTCAATCAAAATCTATTTAAAAGTTGATGAAGAAACAGGAGTTCAAAGAATCTACAAAGAACTTCAAGCGGATAATAATCGTAATGAAGAACTGAAATCTTTCGAAGAATTATTAAAAAATTGTCAGAGAAGAGTTTTGTCAGAGCAAAAACGTTACAAAAAATATTATAATTTTGATATCAGGGATATGAGTCATTATGATTTTGTTCTTGATACTACTAATTTAACTCGGCAAGAAGTTCTTGACAAAAGTTTAGAATTTTTACGAGCTTTATAAAATGAGTAAAAATTTCCTAAAAAAACTTCAAAACTATATTTTTCAGGAAAAACTTTTAGCGCAAGGTGACTCAGTGGTGATTGGGATTTCTGGCGGATCGGATTCGATCGGTTTGGCGTTGGCGTTGAATGAATTGCGGAGCAAGTATGATTTAAAATTACAATTAGTTCATATTAATTATCATCAACGTGGAGAAGATTCAAATCAAGATGAACAGTTTGTTCAAAATTTTGCTGATAAGAATAAGTTGAGCTTGAGAGTTCTTCAATACGAAGAAGCTACTATCATAACGGGAAACTTAGAAGAACGACTACGAGATTTTCGTTATCAACAATTCGAAGCGATTCGACAGGAATTGAAATTTGATAAAATTGCAGTAGCTCATATTCAAGATGATCAAGCGGAAACTTTGTTGATGAATTTGCTTCGAGGTTCAGGTTTGCAGGGTTTGACAGGCATTAAAGTTCAACGAGATTTTTTAATTAGACCATTTTTAATTTTTTCTAAGGATGAAATTAAAAATTTTTTGAAAGAAAATCAGCAAAAATTTTGTTTGGACAAAACGAATTTAAAAGCTGATTTTACTCGTAATAGCATTAGATTGGAATTAATTCCTTTTTTGGAAGAAAAATATAATCCAAAGATTAAGGAAAATTTGGGAAAATTGGCGGTTAATTTGCAAACTGAAAATGAAATTAATCAGTTTTTTATTGATAAAATTTATTTAGATTTAGTTAGAGAAGAAGGCAATCAGCTTGTTTTAGATATTTCAAAATTTGATAAATTTCTAATTGGAGTTTGGAAGCGATTATTTAGGAAAATTATTTTTAATTTAAAAGGTGATTTAAAAAATATTTCTAATAATAATTTTCAGGAATTTAAAAAAATTGTTGATAGTGAAAAATCTAAAACTCAGACAATGCAAATTGGAAAGATTGTTTTGAAAAAAAATGAAGACTGTGTTATCTTTAGTAAAGTTCAATAAATGGAAGTGATTGAATGTTTAAAATAATTAAATTTAAGTTAAATATGAAAATTTTAAAAAACGATAAAGGGATGCAGAAGAAAATTGGAATTGGGTTAGTGGTGATTTTATTGGTTTTTGGTTTGATTTCTTTGTATACTGCACCTCTTAAGTCTATTGAAAAAATTTCTTTAAGTCAATTGGCTCAGGAAATCAATAAAGATGAGGTTGAAAATATTAAAGTTGAAGGGGATAAGTTGATAATTGAATTGAAAAATGGTGATAAACAAGAATCAATTAAAGAGCCTCAGGCGGCTTTAGCTGAATCTTTGAGCAATATTGGAGTTTCTACAGAAGCGCTGGGTGCTTTGAAAATTGATATTCAAGATACTAGCGGAGCCAATGTTCTTGTAAATATTATTTTACCATTCCTCTTACCATTTTTGATGATTGCTTTCTTTGTTTGGTTTTTGATGAAACAAGCTCAAAAGGGTGGAAATCAAGCGATGTCGTTTGGAGCTAGCAAAGCGCGGATGTTTATTCCTGATAAAGATAAGAAGAAAAGAATTACTTTTAAAAATGTGGCTGGGGCCAAAGAAGCTAAAGAAGAGCTTTACGAAGTGGTTGATTTTTTGAAAAATCCTCGAAAGTTTATTAAAATGGGGGCGAAAATTCCTCGAGGCTTCTTGTTGTTGGGTTCTCCTGGAACGGGAAAAACTTTATTAGCCAAGGCGGTGGCTGGAGAAGCTAACGTGCCGTTTTTCTCAATTTCAGGTTCTGAATTTGTAGAAATGTTCGTCGGAGTAGGAGCTTCCAGAGTTCGAGATTTATTTAAGCAGGCTAAAAAACATGCCCCAGCGATTGTTTTTGTTGACGAGATTGATGCTGTTGGACGACAACGAGGCACAGGTGTGGGCGGCGGACACGATGAAAGGGAGCAAACTTTGAATCAAATTTTGGTGGAAATGGATGGTTTCGATACTGGTCTTGGAGTGATTGTGATTGCGGCGACTAATCGACCAGATGTTTTGGATCCAGCCTTGCTTAGGCCAGGACGATTTGACCGGCAAGTAGTTTTGACTAATCCTGATATAAAAGAGCGAGAAGCAATTTTAAAAATTCATCAAATTGGTAAAAAGTTTGCTAAAGGAATTAATATTCGACAAATTGCTGAACGAACCGCTGGTTTTTCGGGAGCGGATTTAGCTAATCTTTTGAACGAAGCGGCAATTTTGACGGTTCGAAGACGAAAAAGTGTCATCACTATGGACGAATTAAGAGAGGCGATTGAAAAAGTTATTTTAGGTCCAGAACGAAGAAGCAATGTCGTGACAGAAAGAGAGCAAGAAGTGACAGCTTATCATGAAGCCGGACACGCCTTAGTGGCAACGATTTTGCCCAAGGCTGATAATGTTCAAAAGGTTTCTATTATTGCTCGAGGACGAGCAGCTGGATATACTTTAAATGCTCCAAAAAGTGATGAACGATTGTATTTTAAGTCTTATTTTATGGATCAAATCGCTGTTTTATTGGCAGGTTATGCGACCGAAATGAAAATCTATGGAGAGGTGACTTCGGGAGCTTCGAATGATTTGAAACGCGCGACTGATTTGGCTAGAAAAATTGTGACGAAATTTGGAATGAGTAAGCTTGGACCAATTTCTTATGGAACTGATCATGAACAAGTTTTCTTAGGAAAAGAATTTCACGAGCAAGCTGAATATTCTCAAAAAATTGCGGAAAAAATTGATATTGAAGTTGAATCGATTATTTCTAATTCTTTGAAAACTAGTGCTGATATAATCAACAAAAATGAAAAAATTCTGGAAAAAATTACTCAAGAACTTATGGAAAAAGAAACTATCGAAAAAGAACGGTTTGATGAAATTGTAAAATCGTTTGATAAAAAAGTGGAGAAAAAAGAAAAAGCCTAGTGATATCTAATTTTATTTTTTAAAACACAATGGCTTTATAGTCATTGTGTTTTTTAAACTAGTAAAGAACTGTTTTTAACAAATATTTTTTAAATTAAAATTTATGATAATTCCAGAAAAATTAAAAAAAGGAGATGAAATTAGAGTGATTGCTCCAGCCAGAAGCCTATCGTTGCTTTCTGAAGAAAATATTGAATTGGCTACAGAAAAACTAGAGCGAGAAGGCTTCAAGGTGACATTTTCTAAAAATTGTCGAGAAACTGATATTTTTAGGTCGTCTTCAATTCAATCGAGAATTGAAGATATCCACGAGGCTTTTCGAGATAAAAATGTAAAGGCTATTTTCACAGTGCTTGGTGGTTTTAATTCTAATCAACTTTTGAAATATTTAGATTATGATTTGATAAAAAATAATCCTAAAATTTTATGTGGTTATTCTGATATAACGGTTTTAGCAAATGCTATTACGGCTAAAACGGATTTAGTTACTTATTCAGGATTGCATTTTGCTACTTGGGGGATGAAAAAAGAATTTGAATATAATTTAGAATATTTTAAAAAATGTTTAACCAGTGAGGATGAATTTTTGGTTGAATCATCAAAAACTTGGTCTGATGATGTTTGGTTTTTGGATCAAGAGAATCGAAAAATTGAAGAAAATACAGGATTTGTGTTTTTGCATAAGGGGACTGCTGAAGGGAAAATTATCGGAGGAAATCTTTGCACTTTGAATTTATTAACAGGAACGGAATTTATGCCGGATCTTTCCAATTCAATTTTGTTTATTGAAGATGATGATTTGGTAGGTTCTTCCTTTGATGTGGAGTTTGATAGGAATTTGCAATCTTTAATTCAACAATCCAATTTTGGTAAAATTAAAGGAATTGTGATTGGCAGATTTCAAAGAAAAACTGAAATGACGCTTGAAAAATTGAAATATATTATTGAGACCAAGAAAGAATTAAAAAATATTCCAATAATTGCTAATGTTGATTTTGGGCATACTAATCCAATTATTACTTTTCCAATTGGCGGAACTATAAAATTAGCAGTTGATGATGAAAAAATTGAGCTAAAAATTATTAAACATTAGAAATAATTAGAGATTATTTTAAAATAAAAGGGGAAATTGAAATGGGAAGAGGAAGAGTCGGAAGAGGCGGAAATAGTGGAAGAGGATCGGGAAATTTGCTTTGGATTATTATTGTTATCGTGATTGTATTTGGTTTTTTTAGTTCTGAAATTTTTTCTGGAATAAGTTCTGGGGTCGCAATAATTGTGATTATTTTAATTGGTTTTGTCTTCTTCAACGGAAGAAGATTCTTCTAAATGTTCAACAAATGAATAGAACGGAGGTCTTTAAAACAAGACCTCCTCTTTGCTTTTAGGAGGGTTGATTTGTTGTATAAAAAATTGGAATAAAAAAGGGCCCCTGGATTTGGTTCAATCCAGGGGGTTATTGTTATTGTTGAGATGTTTTTTTATCCTCCTTTTTGTTTGAGGTTTATTTACAAGAATAATAATAAATATTTTCGTAAATGTCAAATTTTAAATTTTTGATTTTATGAATATGACTGAAGAAATCTTTGGTTTAAGTCTTCTCTTGGTTCAAACATTAGAATTTCCTCTGGTTGAACCAAGGGAAAGCGAAAAAACTTTGTATCAAAATTACAAATATGGTATTATGTTTTTATGAGAGGTGAAGTTGTTTTTTAAATAACAATATGGAAACAGAACAAAAATTTGAGATTGAAGGAGGATGCGAGTTGAAAGGTGAAATCAAAGTCAACGGAGCGAAGAATTCGGCTTTGAAGATTTTGGCGTCAGTGGTTTTGACTGAAGAAAAAATAGTGATAGAAAATTTTCCTTTTATCGAAGATACTAAACGGATGTTAGAACTTTTAGAAGAGCTGGGCGCAGTAATTGTGAAAGATGTTGAAAATAAAAAAGTTAAAATTAATCCCGAGGGAATTAAGGCTGGTAATCTTCAAGGGGAGTTAGTTAAAAAATTAAGAGCTTCAATTTTATTAGTTGGTCCTTTGCTGGCGAGATTTGGTGAGGTTAATATGACTTATCCGGGGGGTTGTGTGATTGGCAAGCGACCGATAGATTTATTTCTAGACGGATTTCAAAAACTGGGGGCAAAAATTGAATGGAACGACGACGGTTTTAAGGCTATCGCAAATAAACCAAAATTAATTGGAACGACAATTTTTTTCTCAAAAATTACTGTGACAGGAACGGAAGCGATGATGATGACCGCCGTTTTAGCAGAAGGAAAAACTGTTTTGAAAAATTGTGCGATGGAGCCAGAAATAAAGAGTTTAGCTGATTATTTGAACTATAATGGAGCTAAAATTTCTGGTGCTGGGACGCCAACTATTGTTATCAAGGGAACGGAAAAAATTTCGGCTGGAACTTTCAAAGTAATTCCCGATCGGATTGAGGCTGGAACTTTTGTTATGATGGGTTTGCTTTGTAAAAGTGAGATCACTGTGACAGATTGTGTTCCAGAGCATCTCGGGGCGGTTTTACCAGTTTTGAAAAATGCTGGAGCTAATTTGGAAGTTGGAGAAGATTATATTAAAGTTAAAAAAGGTGAAAGATTGAAAGCCGTTTCGATTTCAACTCATGAGTATCCAGGTTTTGCTACTGATTTGCAACCACCTTACACTTTACTGATGACTCAAGCGGAAGGAATTTCATTGGTTCATGAAACGATTTTCGAGGGTCGGTTATTTTTCACTGATCAATTGAATTCAATGGGAACAGCGATTGTAATGTGCGATCCTCATCGAGTGGTAATTTCTGGACCGACGGGAATTTATGGAAAAAAATTAACTAGTCCAGATTTAAGAGCTGGTATCACGATGGTGCTAGCTGGAATGATTGCTCATGGGAAAACTACAATTGACAATATTTATCAAATTGATCGAGGTTACGAAGATATTGATGAACGGTTAAATTTGTTAGGAGCTAATATTAAGAGAGTCTAGTTTAGAAATTATAGTTTGGCACACTTTTTTGTCAAAACTTCTATGATTCACTTCATGTATTTCTTAATACACTTCGTTGCACTGCTCAGTTTTTCCTCAAATTGCACTCAAACTATAATTTCTGGATAATTGTTGATGAATATTTATTTAAATTAATAACAAAAATAGATGATAGCAAAGACTTGTGGAAAATTTTTTAGTAGTTTAAAACATGCTTTGAGAGGTTTCAAATATATGGTGATTCGAGAGAGAAATTTTCGGATTGAACTGATCGCTGGTGGGTTAGTTTTTGTTTTAACTCTTATGATTGGTGTTGAAAAATGGGAATTAATAGTAATTATTTTTGTTATTTTTGGAATTTTACTTTTAGAAGCTGTTAATACTTTGATTGAAAGATTAGTCAATATTTTTAATCCTAGGGTTCATCCTTATGCTAAAATGTTGAAAGATTTGACTGCTTCAATTGTCTTGATCGGTTCAATTGGGGCTTTTTTAATTGGGTTATTTATTTTTTGGCCCTATGTTTTTTGATAAATTTAAAAGAATAAATTATAAATATTTGAACAGGGGCCTTGTTTTGGTGCTTGTTTTTTTATTAATTTTTAATTTAACTAGGTTGAGTTTGGCGGAAGAAATAAAATTAGTAGATAAAACGGAAACAATACAAGAGCAAGAAGCAGAAACCAATGAAAGCAAAGAAGATCAAAGTGAGATTGGGATTAATGAGCAAAAAGAAGGAGGAATAAAATTAAAAGAAAAAGAACCAGAGCCTTCGGTTAGTCAAGAAAATGAAGAAGATGAGAAAGCGCTTTTAGAAGTAGAAGAAGTTGGAGAGAAAGAAGGGAGGGAAATAAAAGAAATTGAGATTGAATCGAAGGTAGAAAGCGGAAAAGAAGACGATGCTATTTCTGAAGCTTTTTTATTAACGGTAGATAAAGAGGAGAAGGTAGATGAAGATAATAACGAAAAATGCACATTAAAAAATAGAAATGGTTTAGATAAAGTTCGTTTAAATGAAATTTTTCCTTTTCCGTCCGAAGGTGCGATCGAGGTCGGAAGAAAGGAAGATTGGATTGAATTATATAATATGGGGGATGATAAGGTTGATTTGGGAGGGTGTTGTTTGGTTGATGGAAGATATAAGCCTAGTAAAAAAAATATAGAAAAATGTTTTTTCGTTGGTGAAAATAATGAAATTAGAAGCGGTGAATATAAAATTTTTGAAAGATCAGAATTTAAATTTGATATTAATAATAAAAGTGAGGACGGAATATTTTTCTTGGATAGCGAGGGAAATATTTTGGATAAGGCTTTTTATAGCGGGAAAGCAAAGGAAAATTATTTCTATGCACTTAATTTTAAAAATAAATGGCAATGGACGGAATTTTTGACTTTTGGAGAAGCTAATGAATTTAAAATTTATTCTGAAAAACTTGAAATTACTGAATTAATGCCAAATCCTGAGGGCGCAGATGGAGGAAAGGAATGGGTTGAAATTTTAAATAATGATGATAAAAAAATCGAATTGACAGGTTGGTCGATCGTCAACCATCTTGATAAAGAATTCGGATTGGATGATTTAGAAGTTCTTTCAGGGCAACGATTGAAGGTAGAAATTTTTTCAACAAGCAGTTTCTTGAGGAATAGCAAAGGGGTAGTTAAATTAAAAGATCCGAATGGAGAAATTGTAGATGAAATGGCTTATTTAGAAAGTGCCAAGGAAAATGCTTCTTTAAATAAAAATTTAGCTGAGCAGTGGTCGTGGAGTATTTTTGCTACTCCGGGTGCTGAGAATAAGTTCAATAGTTTGCCGACTTATAAAGTTGATATTCCGGATAAAATTTATGAAGATATTAAGACAGAGTTTAAGATCAAAAAAGTAGAAGATTTAGACGGAGAAGATTTGAAATATCGTTGGGATTTTGGAGACGAAAGCAAAAGTTATCTTCAAGAAACCACGCACACTTTTAGTAAAAAAGACCGCTATACTATTCAAACTAGAGTGAGTGATTTAAGCGCTGATGTCTTCAAGCTTTTTGAAATTAAAGTTGAAAAATTTCCTCAATTTGATTTAAAAATTGTTAAAATATTGCCTAATCCAAAAGGAAAAGATAATGAGAATGAAAAAATTTGGATTGAAAATCAAGAAAACAAAACGATTAATTTGAAAGGTTGGATTATTGCGACCGGAGAAAATACGAAAAAATTAACCAATCATTATATCAAAGATGATTTTAAAATAAAAGCTGGAAAGACAAAAGCTTTAAATCGAGATGATTGCCCTTTTTCTTTGTTGAATAAAAAAGGAAGAGTTGAATTGAAATCTCCTAATGGGGAAACGATTGATAAAGTTAAGTATGAAAAAGAAAAAATTAAAGAAGATGAATTGTATTATTTAGAAAATGATTTTTGGATTTGGTCAAAGTTGGTTTTGGCAGAAGAAAAAAAATCAATTGTTTTGGGTGATACTAGCTTAAATTTGATTCAAGCGAGTGAGAAGGAGAAAGCTTTTATGACAATGAATGAACTTTTGAGAAATTCAAGATTGAGTAGGACTGATGGTTTCAAGGTGACTTTTTTCAACAATTGGTTATTTATTCAATCTCAAAATTTATTTTTTAAATTTATTTTTCCATCTTCTTATTGGAATAGATTTAGTGCTTAGTTTTAGAATAGTTTTAGATTTTGCGAGTTTATGAAGTTGAAAAAATAGTTTTTTGTGATTTATAAAAAGGCTTTTTTAGGGTTTTTTTATTTTAATTGGGGTAAAACGGCAAACTGATTGCTGAGTGTTTTTCGAATTGATTTTATTAAATAATTATTTTCAGTAAATAAAAATTAACCTATATTTTATGTCTAAAATATCCAAGAAAAAACAGAATATAATTTCAAATTGTAATTATTGTAGTTGGAATTAGCTTGTCTTTTTTGATTTTTGGTTCAAATAACCAAAAAGAAGTGGTGGCCGAAAAAGTAGATTTTGCCAAAAAGGTTGAGGTAATGATAATGGGAGAGGAAAATTCTAAAATAGCGGAAACTTTCAAAACTGCAACTTTTAGTTCAATCAATTCGGCCGAAGTGGTGGTAGAACAAACCGGTTGAATTAGTTGAATTGATTTTCAGGTTGGAGATCAGGTTCAAAAAGGTCAAATTTTAGCAATTTTTGATCAATCTACTTCGGTCAATTCTGCGAAAGTAGCGTTGGAAGATTCTCAACGAAATTTAAATTTGGCTGAAGATAATTTGAAAAAAACTAGAAAATCGATTGAGGAAAGTTTGGAGATTGTTAAGAATAATAAACATATTGACGAATTAAAATTAAAACAAGCCGAAGATGGTGGCGATCAAGATATAATTGCTTTAGCGGAGAAAGCTTTGGACAACAGCAAAGACGCAGAGGATAAAGTCGAGCAAGATGTCAAAATTTCTATTAACAATGCTAAAATTTAGATTTCTCAGGTTCAGTCGATAGTTCGGCAAAATCAAATTGCCTATGAAAAATCGATTGTCGGAGCTCCTATTTCAGGAACAATAACAGCCAAAAATATTAATCAATATGATTATATTTCAGCTGGAGCTGGCGTTGCGGAAATTTCAGGAGCCAGTCAATTGAAGGCTAAAATTTTCTTAAATAATTTTGAAGTTAGTAAGGTAGTTGAAAGTGGCCCAGTTTCGATTGAAATTTATGGTAGGGATTATCCAGGAAAAATCGCTTCTTTGTCTTTGGTTGCTAATTCCAATAACAATCGCTACGAAGTTCAAATTGAAAGTTCGGAAGAAATTATTGCTGGTGCTAATCAATTAGCTAAAATTGAAATTAAGTTAAAATTAAATTCAGAAAAAGAAAATTCGTTCTTTATGCCATTGTCAGCCGTTAATATTGGTCAACAAAAAAACACAGTTTTTGTAAACGACAATAATCAAGCCAAGCTTTTGAAAATTGAAATCGGTAGAACAGTCGGCGATCAAATTGAAGTGTTGGAGGGATTGAAAAAGGGCGACTTCGAATGCGTCCGATTATTTTGACTTCGATTACTACTATTATGGGACTTTTGCCATTGTCAATCGCTGAACTAACTTGGCGGAATATGGGTTTTACAATTATTTGCGGTTTGGCTTTTGGGACAATCTTAACTTTGTTTATAGTCCCAGCAATGATGGTGAGTTTCTATTATAAAAAAATAAAATAATTAACTCTTCAATTTTACTAAAAATAACCAGTTGAAAGGCTGGTTATTTTTCTGGTTAACAAACGCATGAACACATTAAAAATTCAAGTCAACTTTGCACCACTTTTCCAAAATTCATTAGGACTTAAATATTTTAATTTCTTTCTTGGTCGATTATTAAGCCGTTCTTGAATTAAATAAATATCATCATTACTAACATTTTTTAAATCAACATTTC
>Ga0209633_10002612_pt1 | contig 17223 bp, 24 predicted proteins | sample Cruoilmetagenom1_FD_187290 | JGI IMG/M metagenome (GOLD analysis project Ga0209633, IMG submission 187290) | Oil polluted marine microbial communities from Coal Oil Point, Santa Barbara, California, USA - Sample 1 (SPAdes) (version 2) | ecosystem: Environmental > Aquatic > Marine > Oil seeps ... | reverse complement strand
AGAAGGGATTTCTCTGGTTACAAGTACTTTCGGTTTTGACATAATTATCCTCCAATAATTTTATTCTAGTTATCCTTAAATTATAAATTGTATCTATCTGCTCTAATTTAACAAAATCAGAGCAGATAGATTTTGAATTTAGAAACTGTTAAGTTCAGATTTGTTTCCTTTGCTTATCTTTGTCAATTCACCCATCATGGATTCTTTAGAGCTTTTCCAGATAAATTTGACCATTCTACCCGGAACTGAATCAGATATCCACCATTCATAGGTATAATCAGCTGCAGATTCTTCGAAAAGGAGATGACTGGTTTCGAACTTACCAGCAGCAGTTTTTAAAGATACAGATCCTTTATCCCAGTCCTTATAATCAGAACCAGAGATTTCTCTCATGTCTGCAGTACTGTAAGATTCAAGTTCTTCCGGTGTTGCATTATATTCGCGAACTTCACCGGAATCTGCATCAACAAATCTTAATTTTAAAATATTGTAATCTCCATCAATAAGGAATTCATACACAATTTCATCAGATCCGCCAGCATATTTTATCTTCCACCATCGTGAAGCATCATCGTTTACTATAAGAAGTGCTTTAGAGATTATCAGCTCATCATTATCATCGCTTGAACTAAGCTTCCACTCAGTGCCCTGTCCTTCCTTGTAGTTTGAATCATCAAAGTAAAATCCACCGGCATAGAAGCTGTACCAGTAAATTGAGTAAAACTGTGAAAGATAAATTTGCATATACAATGGGTCCATATCAATACTTACAGTCTCGAATTTTAAATCCAATTCACGAACATTCTGAGAAGGACCAATCTTATATGTTGCACCTATAGATCCTCCGTACATTCCATTCCAAATGGTCCCGGTCAGGGTAAACGCAAGATTTTCATTTAGATAATAATTAAATCCGGTGGCTCCTGCAAAACCGATCATCGAACTATCATCATATGACAGCAGATCTATCACAATCCCGGCTTCAGCGAAATAATCAAATTTACTTAATTGTGAAAATAAAGCAGAAGGAGAATCATTGTAATTTGTAAAGTGAGAACCTATACCCCTGAATCCGAAGTGAAAAGTTCCAAGTATCCCTAATCCAGCCGATAGATTGCTATCCAGTGTATAGTCACTAAACCCAAAACCAATATGACCTCTTACAGCGGCTCCAAAATCCAGAGGAGATACCCCCCCGAAATACGGTTTAAAAAGAATTATCTCTGCTTCCGGAATAAGGGTAACAGCTGTAATGCTGCCACCTCCTGAGAGAGACCCTCCTTCGTATCCGATGCTACCTTCAAAACTCAAATTTCCCGGCATATAATAACTGCCCCACCATGAATCCTTTGCTTCTGCAGAAACTGCATAAGTAAAAACAAGAAGTAGAATTGTAAAAACTATGATTTTCTTCATCCCAATTCCCCTTTTTAATTTTGTTATACCAGTATAACATGATTTGTCTTATTCTGCATCCACTATTCACATATTGTTATAAGTGAATTTAAAATAAATTAAGTTCACAAAGCTGTCTCCCCTTGACAATTCATTGGATAATAATGAAATTATCCAATTATGAAAGATGATGATAAAATACAGAAACGTTTACACTCATTAATTGCAAACTACAAACTTGGTTCAGGTATTAATTTTATTGATGATTTAAATCTCCCTGTAAACACTGCAATTCAGGAGATACTGGAAAATATACTGGAAATTATTTTCCCCGGTTATACGGGGAATAGGAATATTACTACAGAAAATGTAAGTTATATTGTAGGTGATCTTCTATGTAAAGTTAAAGCTTCCCTGGAAGTTCAGATATTTCGTGCATTAAAACATGAGTACAGAATAAATAATTGTGAGAATAAATGTGATTGCAGAGATCAGGCAAATATATTTACACAATATGTTTTAGATAGAATCCTGGATATAAGGGAATTACTTATAGAAGATGTAAAAGCCGCATACAGGGGCGATCCGGCAGCTAAATCTTTGGAAGAAATTGTAATCAGTTATCCTGGTTTAAAAGCTATAGCTATTCACAGAATAGCCCATGAACTATATAAAAAATCCGTACCTCTTATTCCAAGAATGATGAATGAAATTGCTCACTCCCAAACAGGAATCGATATCCATCCGGGAGCTGAAATAGGCGAAGGTTTTTTTATTGACCATGGAACAGGGGTAGTAATTGGAGAAACAACGATAATCGGTAAAAATGTTAAATTATATCAGGGGGTTACTCTTGGGGCCTTGAGTTTTGCAAAAGATAAAGAGGGGAATATTGTAAGAGGTGGGAAACGTCATCCAACTATCGATGATGATGTTGTTATTTATGCCGAAGCAACGATTCTTGGAGATGTTTTAATTGGAAAAGGGGCAGTAATTGGAGGGAATGTCTGGATTAAAACAGATGTTGAAGCTGGAAAAACAATAGGAAAATCAGAAATTAATAATAACTGCAAGGTGAACAGAAATTTATTTTAAATCCAGCAGATTACGAAAAGTTTTTACTACTTCCGACTTGCCGAAAGTGCGAGTAAAAAATAATACTCCCGGAGGTGCATTCTTAAGCAGAGTAGCTCCAAAGCTGCGTATATAGGTTTCCGGATTACCATTTACACTTATTGTTTTCAAATACCAGGATCCGTAAATTTTACTAATAAAGCTATCCATGGGGTCATAAAGTTCCCATCTCATGGCAAATTCATTATCTGAAATTGTATGATAATCAGACTGAAGCAGAATATTTCCGGAACCAAAATCTTTTTTTGCAAGACTTGATATTTTTACAGTCCTTTCCATGAGTTTTTTTGTACTTTTAAATTCAGCAATTCCATATGAATATTTAGGGATATAAGGAATTTAATTAGCCTGCAGTATTGGGTTTATATTAAAAAATATTATTAATACTCCAATTGAAATTATACTGCATTTTTTAAAAAACATTTTTATTTCCATTTTTAAAGCTATTTGCGATGTGGTCTATTTTCACGAGTGAATGGCTTTTTGCGTCGGTGATCTATCCCTATATTAGAGAAGAGCTGTTTATTAAATTCAAAATGTGATACATCACAAAAAGCTTTCTTTAGGGAATTGATTTATATTTATAAGTTCTTTCAAATGTTCTTCTTATTTAAAATATACTATTGGCCCATTAACAAACTTACAGTTAAAATTGATGTAACCACTGAAGCGTGTTATTGTTATAAAGCAGATCTATCAAATTTACTGGTATTATTCGGGATTCTGTAATTCTTTCGATGTAAGTGTTTTCCAGATCAGCTTCCTTGGGTAATTTATCTTTCAAAGAACGAATTGCAGTAGAGAGCAGCTCTCCACTTCTAATTGGATATTTTATTATTGAAGAATTTTCTCCATTAACTGCCCCTTCAAAAAAAACTATATGAGTTTATCTTTATTCGAATTTACATTTATTCTGTCCAGATTTCTAAGTTCAAATTCTTTAAACTCTTTTTTAGCAGAACTTAAGTATATTACCTTCCCGGGTACTGTTTCTTTCTGCTGCCATCTGCTTACTTCAAGCTCTGTATCTGCATATGCTGTCAGACCGTCTCCATATATCTCAATCAGATCTGCAAGAGTATCTCCTGGCAGAAGCTGATATGTTCCAGATCTTCTTACCTCACCGGATATACGGGTTCTGATCCAACTGTCCCAGACGCTTTGACTTAAACAAGTCATAATGATGCTCCTTGTTATCACTGTCAATTACAGTTACATCTCTTATTGAAGCATATGCGGTTTTATTTGCATAAACAATTTCGCTTAATCTGCTTAGCCCCCAGGCACTTACCATAAGGGATTCCTCTACTTCTCCCTTAATCTGCACCTGAAATGAACCAACAGACCGAATAGTAATTTGAGTATGAGTATCTTCGTAGGACTTATCTATTTTGGATTTTACCACTTTTATGAATTCTGTAAAAAGCATTCCTTTCGAATTTACCAATCCAAAAGTTGAAATATCAACTGATCTATTACTCTATACTCTTAAAATTAACGATTTTTCAATAATTGAATTGAAAAAATTTAATATATAGATATCTCCGGGAGTAACCGGATAATCCGGCGTGGTTATTGCCAGATTAACTCTTGCATCAGGATCAAGTGAATTCAGCTCCAGTTCTGTTACCTCAGATGGTGCCGGGGAAGGTATTTCCTGTGAAAATGAGATATTAAAAGTAATTAATAGTAATATCAGTATTATACTGCTTATTCTAAATTGAGACACGGTCTTCTCCATAATTAAAGTATCTATGCTAAAACAATTCGTTTACTGTATAATTTATGGTTTCTGTAAATATTGAAATCTCAGCTGGTGATTCCGGTTTTTACGAGTGACCCCTTCCAGATTATTTTCGGCCTAAAAGCCGATAAAATAAATGTAATTTGATAAAAAACAAAGAAAAGAAAAACAGAAGGCAGAAGATATATCCATTAATTCCTATCAGCCTTTAGTAAGTAACCTGAGGCTATCGTCGAAAAGAGTAGATAGCAATATCCGGCTATCGAAATGATAAGCAAAGAGGGCGAATAAAAAGAAAGCGGAATTGCTGAATTTGCCAAAGTTAATGCGCATAACATGAAAATATAATAAAATTTAGATTTAAAATCCGGACCATACAGGGCTCCTTCTGTCCATCGTAGAGATTGATGCAGATAATTATTTAAACCTTTTTTTGGTTGAGTAATAACCGAGCTGCCAAGCGAAATTACCGAACGAACCTTATAGTATTTACTTTTGGCTACACTGCTGACCATGACTCCATCTTCAGTTACCGAAGCCGGCAGGGCATCATAGCCACCAATACTCTCATAACAGTCCCTGCTTATTGCAAGGTTATTTCCAAAACCGCCTGTTGCAACATTTGCGCCCACGCATGCGGCTGCATAAAAACATCTATATATGTGATCAAAATTCTGGAAGTTAGCTAAAATCGATTTGGCCCCTTCTACTTTCAAAGTCCCAATAACGAGGCCCGTATTCTTTACACTGAACATCTTACGATAATGGCTTACCCAGTGCCTGGGAACAATGCAGTCTGCGTCGGTAAAGAGGTAAATACTGCCCTTTGCAGCCTTAATTCCCTTTTTAAGTAGAAACACCTTTGGATTGCCACTGTCTGCGGGATCATCCCAATTAGTAAGAATCTTTATCGGAAAATTTACTGTTTCTGCATAATTTTCCACTATTTCAAGAGTCGAATCTTCACTTCTGTCAACTATGAGTATCAATTTAAAATTATCGTCAATCTGATTACTGATAGATTCCAGGGTTTTAGCTATAAAATCTTCTTCATTGCGGGCAGGAATAATTATTGATATTTTGGCATTATTCCGACCCTTTGGCATGAATTTTTCATATTTATCCACTCCAATGACGCTAATAATTTCGGCTGCAAGGAGCAGTATTAGAAAGATGATAAAAATAAGATACACTTTGATTATACTCCTGTAGTTCCTGTTACCAAATTTGCTGTCTTAGACTTGCACCTAAGGTGATAATGTTCCGGATATTACTTACACCTGCAGTATTGCCGGCATTCTGCGAATAGGAAAAACCGTATCCGGCATAAACTTTTAATGGAAGGTTTGAATCCTGTATAATAGGCAAACATGTTTTTAGGATAGGTAAATAACCGATCTAATTTATCATGCTCAATTTCATTGATATATAATGAACCATAGAACCTGCCTAGGGATCTAAGATTGGCTTTAAAATCGAATCCCATGGTAGAATTATCTTTATCACCTGCGATGCCCATCTGGCTGACTATATAGAGACTCACAGGACTTAAATATGCGAGTTCGAAGCGCTTACCAAAAATAACGCTCTCCCATGCAGACAAGCTTAACCATGGCAAAGGAGCGATTGTAAGTTTATGGGCAGAGATCATCTTTTGTTCACTGTCTGAATCCGCAGAAACTGTATGCCCTAATGAACCGGTAGTAGTGGATAAATAAGCAAAACGACCAAGAGTAACATAATTTGTCCCGATCTCATTTGAAACTGTTATTTCTTCCCGGCTTCTGTTACTGATTGCAAATTTTTCATAAGATAGATCAATTCTATCCTCCACATCCATATGATGGTGATCCCAGGTTTCCGAGATTATCTTTAACAAGACTCCTTAACCAGGGCTTAGTCTGATTTATGAAAGGAATAAGCCCTCTTAACTGTGCGGATTCCAGGAGCACATAAACTTCACCATGATCTACAATATCAACCGATGAATGGGTTTGTGCCGAAATAAAAGTCTGGGTGTTTACAAGGATAATTAGTAAAAAAAATAGATATTTCTTCTTCATGTGTATTCCTGTTGTTTTATTCTGTAAGTTTTTTATTCTTCTTACAGATACTCTTTTAATAAATCTTTAGTTATATAACCAAGCCGAATTCCTATCTGTCCAAAAAGTATATCAGGATGTGCTTTCTGGTAATTAAGAATATCAGAGACCTGATGCTGATTCAATGCTCCAAGGCTTAGGAGCAATTCTCCTAAACGTTTTGTAGAATCTGTCATTTTATCCCCTTTTTTCACCTTATCTTAACTTAAGACAAAAATGAATCTAAGAAATTGAACATTTTTTAATTATGCCTGCTGCTTATGGAACTCTTGCAAAGTGCTATAAACCATTTTTATACAAGCTCCCACTCAAAAGAAACTATATTCCGCTCTTTTTTTGGAAAATTAAGGGTTAAATCTATTCTACCTTTATTAGTAATATCTTCTGCTGTTATATCCAGACCAAGAGATGCAAAATAGGCATAAATAACCGAGCTGTAATATCCTTCGTATTCATACATCTTGTTATTTGTAAAATTATTATACGGAATTGATGCAAAAAGAGAGAATAAGAACTCTTTCTGTACTTTAAAATCATCTCTCTGCAATGCTCTATAAAAAGGAATATTCTGCTGATCACTTTTATTACTGAAGTATTTGAATAAATAGTCGTTTAAACTGCTTCTCACTTCTTTATTTGGGTATCCCAGGTAGTAAATAAGTCTATCAAATATTCTCTCACTGCCGGTTATTGTTAAATATCCAGTTTGAAAAAGAAGAGTCTCCAGTTTGAAACTTTCTACTTCAAAACTTCCAAGATCATTATAAGTTACTTCAAGGTTTTCAAGACCTGGAAGAAAGAAGTTATTATTCTTTAGCAAATTTACAAGAAAGTCCGGAGTTGCCGTTTCGAACCAGTAGTTTTGGTATTCATTACCTTTTGAAAAAAACAGAAGTATATCAAAGGGGTTATATACACTCTCTCCCAGCCAGGAATATCCGTTGTACCATTTTTTAAGTTTATTGAGATCCACATTCTCAAGATATTGTTTAAAAGAGTTTTCTACATTCTTTTGGGTATAACCGCAAATAGTAGAAAAGCGAGAATCGAGGGTTATATCCTCCAGATTGTTAAGTCCGCTGAAAAGGGATACTTTTGAGAACTTTGATACTCCCGTTAAAAATGCAAACTTAAGATACTGGTCACTTCCCTTTATTACAGAATAAAAGTTTCGAAGACTATCCCTAAGCTCATTTGCAATCTCTACATTTGTTATATTATCCAATATAGGTTTATCGTATTCATCAACAAGAACTACAACCTTCTGATTATATTTTTCATAGGTCGAAGCAATAAGGGTCTGAAAACACCGTACTATATCTTCGGGATCTTCACATTCCACACCCAATAATTTTTGATTATCTTTAAGGATGTGTATAATTCTCTTATCCAGATCCTTTCTTGTATGAAAATTACCTTCTGCAAAGGATATTTTTATTACAGGGTAGGATATACTCCAATCATATTTGTCATAGATATATAAACCTTCAAATAATTCTTTTTTTGCTTCAAATATTTTATGCAGGGTGTCTATAAAGAGGCTCTTGCCAAAGCGCCTGGGACGGGATAGAAAATAGTACTCTCCTTTCTCTATCAAATTCAGTGCTGCTTTTGTTTTGTCTATGTATATATAATTATATAATTATCATTTCTTATTTTCTCAAATGTTTGTATACCAATTGGAAGTTTTTTCATAATTCCAGCCTCCGGGTTCACTATATCTATTTATTACTCAGTTTTCAAGATTTAGATTCCTGTATTTTTCGCAAAGGCGCCAGGACAGCATGGGTATATTGATACATTAACCCCTGCAAGGTATATTGTTATATTATACCCTAAGGGAGGGGGTAAATATGGATAATCCAATAAGTTCAACTATGCAGTTAGCCCAGGTGTTAAAAGGATATCGAAAAAAAGTGGGTCTTCTGAAAATTTAGATATTTGACGGGTTCCTTTAACAATAAGAGGTTTTCGCTTTTTCTTTATCTTCTATTTTAATAATTTTTGATATATTTCACATTTCATACAAATAATAATTGCAATAAATGTCTCAAAACCTTCAATTGATTGACCCCTATCTCCCTAAAAATCAAAAGCAGCCAGGGTTTCTGCAATAGTTTTTTCTAAACCTGATGAAACCTCTACTTTATTAGCATATTCCGACCAATTACAAACGATTTCTTTTATTTCTTCAATAATATTATGTCCCTTTTTGATATTATTTATTCTGGCAATTGTCATAAGATCCGATTTAGTTATCTCTTTATGTTTACCATTTATACTTAGCGTATGTTGGCTAACCCAAATATTATCAGGATCATATGAATAGCATACATCGTAAGCTGGAGATAACTCCCATCTACCACCTTGTTTCAGTCTGAAAGAAAAATTCTTGGTATGATCATCGTAATTTGTTGACATTACATTAAATACCATTCTTCGGAACATCTGTTCAGCTTCCGGATAGGTCATTTTAAGTATTCTCATAGTTTGAAACAGCTGCTCATAGCTATAAGCATACAAATTATTGTAGTCGAAATGCTGTATTCCACAAAATGTTTGAATATGATGTTTTGTATCGTGACAGTCTCTGTCAAATCTTTTCGTCATAAAATGGGCCCGGCCATTTTCTTCTAAAAGTTCACAATCCATCATTTGAACATTACAATCTTTTGCCATCAAATAGTATGCATATTCCACTCTTCCAAATCCATGGCTTGATCCAAATTGCGTGTCACTTACACCGTCCAGTTTTATCAACCAGTGCTCGAAGCCTTTTGGAGCTATTGTTTGACCGGATCGTACATCTCCGGTTTTTTTATTGTAGGCAATTACTGCTTTGGGTCTTGCTCCTCCGGCAGATGTCCCAATTTTTAGTATTTGCTCCATTGCTTTCTGTTCTTCTTTATGAAGATTGACCTCCAAACCTTCACGATCAGATAACATTTTTTGAGCAACCTCAACCAGGCTCTTAATCTCAATTGCAAATGTTTGTTTACTTGTTTTCAAATACGCAGGTTCAAATTCCAGAGCTCCCATTCCTCTACTTCCTATAAAGCATAACTGCTCTACAGGATTCATACTATCAGGAGGTCTACCATTTTGAGCCAGCCAAATATTAATTAGTTGATTTCCATATTTATCGGGAAGTGCATCAGACAACAAGCCAGGAAGGCCTTTAAATGTGGCTATTTGTTCACCTTTTCCCTTACGTAATTCTGGAAAGCTGTAAATTCGATCACCATTATTAACTGGCATTTTTATTGGAGACAGGTCTATTTCTTTTGTAAGAAACTTTTTTGTATACTGAAAACTGGCCAATTGTTTAGCTGTATCCCAACGTACAGCACCAACTAATTCACCCCATATTTTTACTTCAGCAACATCTACCATTCCAAGTCTTCTTCCAAATTGGTATTTTCATGCTTATTTTGAGTTCGCTTTCTTTTATTTTTTTTAAGTTTGGCATATTCGACAGGGCTGATTTCATTGTCAATTGTAAAAACATTCATAATGTGCAGTAAATCTAAAACACGTAAGACCTTAATTAAGCTGCCTAAAGATATTTTCTCGCCCCTTTCCAAAAGACTAAGGGTTGAGCGACTTATCCCTGCATCTACGGCTACATTACTTTGCGATTTGTTTTGATTCAACCTATGATGCTGAACAAAATCCCCTATTGTCTTTACAAGAGCAGTATCACTCATTGACAGCCAATTTGTGTATGAATTATCATTCATAAAACTACCTTTTACTCATTGGTGCATCTATATTGATTCAAGTGTAGCATATTTTAGAAATATTCACAAACATTTATGCATTATATTTCATGCAAAATATATAATATTATCCGTTTTTGCGTGTTTTTTAACGCAAATTCCTTTTGTAAACTCCTAACTTAAATCCTAGGATTTCCCGCAAAGGTGCAAAGACAGCTAAAAACATACAATAAACAGGAAGTGTAAAATTGATTTTTATCATCTTTTAATATTATCCGGATTATATAGTAAATATATTGTTTCTAAATTTACCAGAAACTGTTCCCTACTTCCACAGTAAAGCCGTATCTCTCCGGGAAGGATTCTGCCGGAAAATCTTCCTCCGTATCCTATAAGAGAACCGGATCTTAGCCTGTATTTAGTCCACCATGAATCACTTCCCCAGTTCCAATGCTTAAGGGGTAAATTGGGGTCTATTAAGGGGCTTTTAAACACTAAAACCAAATCATCCGTATCCCAGCCGGATTCATGATTAACGGGTTTTTCTATAGCAGTAAGGGGTATTGATATACCTTTTTTGTCACTATAGCTTATGCTGATTGTTTTACCTGGCTGGGGTGGTACTGGTTTGTTGTGGGGGTCATAGCCCAGGGTTGTGCAGGATACAAGGAATAGAAGAAAACCAATATAAATAAGGTGTTTCATAACTTAAGGCCCAGCTTCCTCTATCTCCCAGTTATTATGATCGTGTAATTTCCATGCCGTTCCTGGATATTTTCATATCTACAAATCTGAACCTTGAATTGGAAGGCAATACATTGAATCATTTTTTAATTGTGCCTGCTGCTTCCAGATCTTTTGCACAGATATAAAGGTATCAACCACCTCCGGCACCCTATATGTCAAGATAGATGACAGTAAAGGCTGCACCCAAAGGCGGCATAGGCCGCAAAATGCTCCACTTTATTTGACCATGTAAAATCTTCTACAAAATAATTTATTAACTCTCAAAACTATCGGCTCAGTGAGTCCTGTTTACTCAGCGTTGGCTTCTAATATTTTGTTCTCAAAAAAAGCTCTTATTTCTTCTTTGCTTATATATTCTTTCGGTTCCAGATGTGTTACAGAATCATCCTCTATATCATCAATATATGTCAATGCAATACAAAAAAGCTTATAGGTCAGACCAGCTATAATTTTTTCTGAATGCTTAAATATTTCATACAGAGACATCTTTTCTTTGGCAATAAAATATAAATCATAATAATCTCTATACTTAGCCCGAAGGAACAAGACATTCATTTTCATAGCAGCTATAGACTCAACTGAAGCAATATTGAATATCTCTTTCCTAAGCGGTTTTAAAAACTTCCAGTTTGCATTAAAAAAGGTTATTTTTACTCCATCACAGATAATATCCATTTGATCTTTAGTCTCGTTAACAATTTTGCTTTTCTCAAATACTTTTAGTAAATCCAGGATATCCTTCTTATTATAATTATCAGAATAGGTAAAGAAATCCAGATCTTCACTTTTTCTATGACAAAAATGGAGTGCCAGTGCAGACCCGCCAACAAGTACATATTTATTAAGGAATGCGGCTTTATCAATTATTACCTGCAGTACGTTTGATGTTTCAGGAAGCAAGCATTCGAAGTTTTTGTTCCCGGGCACTCATTCCCCCTTTAAAAAAATCTGCTTCAACATCCATTTTGAAAAATATTCTTGCAAGGAAATAGTTAAGCTTGATAAAATGTGTATCTGTAATTAGTTTTTCATTCCATATTTTTTTAACTACTCTTTTTCCATAAAGAATAAACAATTGTTTTAAATCTACAAAATCACCATATTTTAGAATATTCTCAATAATTAGATTATCCAAACATTCTGAATATTCCAGCTTTTTATCATAGCTCCAAAACAAACCTTTTCCTTTTGCATCCAGGAAAAGTTCCAGCTTTTTATAGTACCTGCTAATTCTTTGGGAAATAAGTGCTTTTGATTGTTTTAAATAACATGCAATAGAAGTTTGTGTATAACCATCAAGCCAGGCTTCTGTAATCTTCAAATCGTTAATTTTACCTTCATTAAAATAGCTTGTTAATGGTTTAGTTCTTAGTTCTATTACATTTTGATGTTTATCAATATCAAATTTTTTATTTATACATTCATTCCATTTTTTTTTATCAATTTCACTCCACTGTGCATTGTTACAAGACAGAATATTCTTTGAAACATATGGATAATCTTCTAATTTATTTGTTATACCTGCTTTTATCGGATTATTTTCAATATATCTTATTACCATATCAAAATATCTATTATCATAAATATAGAATGATTGAAAACGTCCCTGCCAGAGAGGACCAACACGATTGTATTTCCGATTAAAATATATTGAGTATTTTGAGTTAATCTGCCGCATAATTAGAGAAAGATTATTGGTAGAAGTTTCTATTAGCAAGTGATAATGGTTTGTCATAAGGACATGTGCTTGCAGTTTAAATCCATAAACAATAGCACTTTTATTGAGTATTTTCATAAATACTTCAAAGTCCTGTTTATCTAAAAATATGGTACGTTTCTCAATACTCCTGTTTGTAATATGATAAGCACCTTTTATAACAATCCGAGGTTTCCGGGGCATAGTAAGTCTCCTGATACTTTCAACTATACTACTATTTTAGTAAATAGTAAACACCTGACCCCTCTAAACTTTTTGCGCTGTGTCTCATTTTCTACTTTGGTAATACTTCTTCTCTAATATATTGATAATAGACTGGCGAAAAAAGCCAAAAACAAACCAATTCAATAGACATCGCAAAAGCCTTCTCTCTTCTCTTCTTCCCGGCATTATTTTCCTATTATCCAGGCCGCATAAAGCGGAACAGACTTTATCCCATTGTTAAAACCGAAATTATCTCTCCACCAATATCCGTGATAAAATCAACTTCAGCAGTATTTGAGGAACTCCGGTAGTGCAAACTTTTATTGTCGCTGATCAGAAAACTTCATCTGTAATACTAAATAAGTATCGGGCAATGACAATTACTATTAAGATAGCACTTATTTTAACTACATATTTACAATTCACAAATTTAAATCCTTAAAACATTCAAGAGGAGATATGCAAGGAATTTTAGAAATTTCAGCCCCTGAAGGGATTTTCAAATTAACCGACCATCACTTCCATATTTGAAATATAAACTTCATTGTGTACGCGTTCAAGAATCTCAGACTCAGAAGCGTTTTTAAAAAATAGTTCTACAGCTTCTTTTAAATTACCCTTTGCCTCTTCAATAGTATAACCCTGACTCGCAATGTCTAATTCGGGACAAGATGACACATAACCGTCATCTTCTTTTTCCAAAATAGCAGTAAGATTTTTTTTTAACCATATAGAAACTATACCCTTACTTATAACAAATAGCAATTGTTCTGTTGTTTCTAAGAGGGTCATGCAAAGATCGCCAAGGACGCGGAGAGCGCAAAAGGAATTATTATTTCTTTAGATTATTCGTTATCCTACTCATATTATTCTTAATGGAATATTTATTTTTTTATTTTTTCTTCTTTGTGCACTTGGCGCCTTTACGTGAAATCCAATTCCACAGGAACACCTATACTAATAAAAATTTAAAAACCTCATTATAGCTGCAAAAATTGTAAACCTATACCAATAGACCATTGAAGCTGTGAAAAACGATTATTCATATCTCCCCAAAGCTCCCAAAATGTGTATCAACCTGCATAAAGCAATGATATTTCACTTATCTACTATGTTATCAATATTCATACTTAATATATTACAAACCCTTTTAAAAAGAGATTTTGTAAAATCAAGAACTTCTTTAACCTCTTCTTTCAAAGGCAGCTGATGACCAGAAGCTGGATATGCTTCTTCTATATGATAATCTGTTGCAATTGTCAGAAGTTTAATTTCAGATTTATCAAGTTTTATATATGTATTTATCAATTCATAAATTTCAAATAACTCATGGGATCTAAGAATTTTTCTATTTTCATAAGCCAAAAATGATTTCAGAATCAACTCTATAGAATAGTGAAGTTCCACTGCAATTATATCTAAATAATGATCTTCCTTATAAAGTAATTCAGCAGAACTAAAATGGTGCCATGCTTTCTTTAACCATTCCTTAGCTGCCGTTTCGTTCATATAAAACCTTACCATTTTGCAGGATATCTACTTGATAAAAATAATCTTCTCTTTTTTGTATTTCCTTTGTAGGATAGGATAATACATCGAATCCAATTTTATATTTTGAAATTAAATTTAATAGCTTCATTTTTGCTTCAACCCTATATTTTCTCAAGCTATTCATAGTTAGGTCATCTTTTAGTAAAAATAGATCAATATCACTCTCTTCTGTTGGAGTACCATATGCATAACTCCCAAATAAGATAATCTTGTCTGGATCTAAAGGTTTTAGATATTTTATAATTTCCGGTGTTATCTTACTAATATCTACCATATAATTAGTATACAATAGATCATTCGTTCAGTACAGAATATAAATAATCTTTAATTGACTTTTTACACAACAGCTCCCATAGATACTCCTCTGTTCTAATGGATTTAAATCTATAGTATAAGGGTTTATGACCTGTTGCTTTCAATTTTATCATCTTTTTTTGTCAATTTTTAAGAGGGTCATGCAAAGGGCGCCAAGGTTGCATGGCCGAGCAGCAACGAAGTTGCGACCAGCATATGATTTTTTATAACAAAGAAGTAAACTCTTTTATACTTAGATCTGATTGTTTGATAATAGCCCGTAAAGTACCTCTATCCAAACTTTTATGGTTAGGAACAGCTATTTGGGCAAATGGATTATCTCTTCTAAGAACGATATGGCTACCTCTCTGCCTCTTTCTATAGAAGCCTGCTCTCTCAAGCGCTTTAATACAGTCCATTCCAGAGATTACAGGTAATTTGATCATACAGCCATCACAAAAGTATCAAACCTTTCATCAGGTATTTGAAGACCATCCTCACTTAGAGTTTCAACATATAATTCTATTGCTTCTTTAATATTTATAATAGCTTTTTCTTTTGATTCTCCCTGACTTATACAACCAGGAAGACTTGGACATTCTGCAACCCAAAAAGAATCTTCTCCACTATAAATTACAACTTCTCTCATGTATATACTCCTTTGCATCTTCAACAGTATAACCCTGGATCGCAATGTCTAATTCGGGACAAAATGACACATAACCGTCATCTTCTTTTTCCAAAATAACAGTAAGATTTCTTTTAACCATAGAGTAAATATACCCTTAGCTTTAACAAATAGCAATTGTTCTTTTGTTTTTAAGAGGGTCATGCAAAGATCGCTAAGGTTGCAGAGATCGTTCCTAAGATCGCATAGGCGAGCAGCAAACTTGTTTGCGACCAGCCTCATCGCTTCGCTCTTCCGGTACGACTCATTGCCGAGCAGCAACGAAGTTGCGACCAAGCCAAGGACACGGAGAGCGCAAAGGGACTTATTTTCTCTTTGGATTATTCGTTATCCTACTTATATAATTCTTAATGATTTTTTTTATTTCTTCTTTGCAGACCTAGCGTCTTTGCGTGAAATCTTTCTCTATTAGCCCTGTAACATCAAATCATTTAAAAACATTATAAATTTATTGATATCCGTTATCACAAGGGGATGAACCTGACGTATTTTTTTTATAAGAAAATCAATCCGATCCCAATCATAATCAAAATTAAAGTAATGCCGATTAAAATACCTAAAACGCCGTATTTCATCGAGGCATAAAAAGGTTTTATCCTTTATCACTTCGATACGTTCATCTTTAATAGAAATCCGCATTCTCTGTAGTAAATCTGTATGCCATCGATCCTTGCTTAGTGAATTTTCAAAAAATTGTGAGATCCATTCCCTTCTCAAGTTCACCAAGAAGCACTTTAGGATCAGTTCCTTTCATAGGCAAGCATTCCTTTGGATCTAATTGTATCCGCATATGCTGCAGGAATTTTCCCCAGCTCTACTATATCGAGGGGGAATTCGGTCATACTCTCTGCAATCCGTTCCAACTCAATCATATCCTCAACTGATCCTATACCCTCGAGAGCAATATCTATATCAGAATAATCAGTAAACATCTTTTTATCGAGAAGGGACCCCCATTGATAAATGCTATTCGGATTGAAATGTTCTATGATCATTTTAATAATGGCCTTAGAATCAGTATAGGCTCTATAGAAGAGCCTTTCTCTTTCTTTCACCACTTGTTCCCTTCGCTTTTCCAGATTATCTCTGGCTTTTGCCATATCAAAAGGCTCCATAACAGTTACCGCACTCCTGAATTTTAAAGTATTCTACACTATTTTACGGTCCTTGTGTTAATATTTCTTAGTGATATAGAAACCTACCCCTTAAGTTTACTCATCCTCTCAGGATCATTCTTAATATTGACCCAGGCATTATGTATAAAAACCAGAATAATAGAGAGAAAGAAAGCAGCCATAGTTATAACTATACTGATCATACCGCGACCTGGTTTGCTTTTTTTATCAGCGACACCCCCAAGTTCCAAAACCTGAAAGATTGGGCCCTCACCCTCAATCTTGAGTTTTGCAGATTCAGGACCCCATATTTCTCCTGAAATGCCTTTATTTTAGCTTCAAATCCAACAATTTCTGAATTTACAGAAACCAATTTTTCTTCCAGCAAAGATTTTTTATTTAAATTACGATTTACACCAATACTCGCAAAACGGTCATCCAGCAACTCAACAATTCTGTTTAAAATACTTTGGGAAAAAATAGGTTCCCGGTCCAAATAGGAAATTGAGAGGATTCCAGTATCCTCATCCAGATTAACGCTAAGATTTTCTCTGACCGCTGCTCTGCTGGAATACTGAGGAGATTTTGTAATTTCATATCTACTTATTATATCAAACTCTTCAACCAGAATATCCACAATAGGATTACTGCTTGCAAGTTCCACAGCTAAATTTCCGTAGGAAGAGCCTCTATGATGAGCCTCTCTGTCAAGACAAAAAATTAAAAAGTTTTAAGGGTATCCTGACAAATATACTAATAAATAATTTTCTATGCTGCTGCATCAAGCTCTTCTCCTGCATAGAATGATTTATA
>Ga0209633_10002611_pt1 | contig 17227 bp, 16 predicted proteins | sample Cruoilmetagenom1_FD_187290 | JGI IMG/M metagenome (GOLD analysis project Ga0209633, IMG submission 187290) | Oil polluted marine microbial communities from Coal Oil Point, Santa Barbara, California, USA - Sample 1 (SPAdes) (version 2) | ecosystem: Environmental > Aquatic > Marine > Oil seeps ... | reverse complement strand
CGTGACCTCACCCTGTGCCCGCTTCAGTGACTTTCTGGCCAGCGACCAACGGTGAACTTCGGACGGGCCGTCGTAGATGCGAAAGCCCCGCACGTCACGGAAGATCCGCTCGACAGGATGCTCGCGGGCGATGCCGGCGCCGCCGAGAATCTGCATCGACCGGTCGACGATCCGCCAGATCGCTTCCGAGCAGATGACTTTGGCCATGGAGCTTTCCGTCGTCGCTCTGTTGCCGTGCTCGAGCAACCATGCCGTATGGCGGATGACCAGACGCGACAGGTGCATATCCATCTCGTTGTCCGCGAGCATGAAACCAACGCCTTCGTGTTTGCCAATAACCTGGCCAAAGGCCACGCGCGATGCGGCATAGTCACGGGCGACGTCGTGGGCGCGCCGAGCGGCACCGAGCCAACGCATACAATGGGTCAAGCGGGCCGGCGCGAGACGTACTTGCGCATGCGCAAAGCCTTCACCAACCGTCCCCAGGACCGCGTCCGGTGTGAGTTCGAGCCCCTGGAAAGACACCACCCAATGGCCCCCGGCAAAGCTCGAATCGAGGGTGTCCATCTGCCGTTCCAGGACGATCCCGGCGGCGGCCATCGGTGATAGAAACATCGTCGCACGCCCATCCTGGGGCCCACCGGACATCCGCGCCATGATGATGCAAAACTCCGCGCCCCGTGCACCGGTGATCAGCCATTTGCGCCCATCGATGACGTAGGTCTCGCCGTTCCATGTTACGGTGGTTTGCAGTTGGGAAGGATCGGAACCAGCGCCATCCGGCTCGGTCATGCAAAAGCAAGAGCGCGCGCCGAGCGACAGCGGCTTCAGATAGGTCTCCTTTTGCATCTCCGTGGCCACGACGTCGAGCAAATGCGTGTTGCCTTCGTCAGGCGCCGCACAGTGCAGGGCAACGGGGCCCAGGATCGAATAACCGGCGGCCTCGAAGATGAAACTGCAGCCGAGTGGCCCGAGGCCAAGTCCGCCATAAGCCTTTGGCGCATGGGGCGCGAAAAGTCCGGCGTCGCGAGCAAGACCATTTAGCTCAAGACGCAATTCCTCGGTCGGCCCGTGCGCGGTCCAGCGTGGATCTGCTTCCAGCGGTACGACGCGGCTTTCAATGAAGGCGCTGGTTTTCGCTGCAAGGTCGACAAACTCGGGCGGTTCGGAGAAATCCATCGCGTTTGCCTCTGATCTAGACATATTTTTCGGAAGCGACATCGCGGGCGAACGCGAGAATCTCCTCGCCGAGCGCCGCGAAATCGTTTGCGCGGGCGTTCTCGCCCATGGCTCCTTCACGCCAGCGGGCATGGAGCTGAAGGAAGACAACACCGAGTTTGAGAAGGCCGAGCACGCGGAGGACCGCAAACCCGTCCCTGTTCCGGCCTGTCCTGGCGATATAATTGTCGAGGACCTCAGCCCGTGAAGGGAAGCCGTGCGCTGCCGTCGGCATCTGTGCCAGGCGGTGCATACAGTCCGGATCACCGGGCTCGGTCCAGTAGCTTAGAAGCGTCGCGACATCGAAAAGCGGCTCTCCTCGGGTGCACATATCCCAGTCGAGTAGCGCCACCGGTCGCGCCGAGTCGTGCGCAAAGACAATGTTGTCGAGCTTGAAATCGCAATGCAGAAGCGTCGGAGGGTTTTTCGGTGCCCGGTCGGCGCGTGCCTCCAGCCACGCCCCTATTTCGCCGACGAGTGTCAAGCAGCCCGACGTTCCGGCCGCCGCAATGCCACGTTTCGTCCAGCCGGCGATGCCCCGACTTATGAAGCCGTTAGGGCGCCCAAGCGCTTCAAGGCCCAGCGACTCCGCGTCCACGGCGTGGAGTCCGGCAAGAAGGTCGATCATTGCTTCCGTCAGAACCTGTCCCGGCGCGACGATATCGGCCATCGGTGTCATGTCGACGCCCACCACCGAACGACCGGCCCGGAACTCCAGTATCTGGAACGGCGCCCCAAGAACCGACGGATCCTCACAGAGATGCAGGCTGCGCGGCGCCAGCGGATAGGCATCGGGAAGCCGGGAGAGGACACGGTGCTCGCGGGCCCGGTCGTGCGCCCCCGGCGGCAAGGGACCGTGCGGCGCGATCCGTAGCACCGCCCATTGGCCATCCACGTCGATCAGGAAGTTCAGGTTGGCGAGCCCGCCCTTGAGTTGCAGCGGATCTTGCCCGCGACCGAGGTGCAGTCCGCTTGCCTCCAGATGCCACCGCAATGCTTGCACATCGACTCGCGCTCTCTCACCCTCAGGGCAGAGGCGCTCGAGAGGGATCGGCAGTTCGACAGATGTCTGAGCCGTGTTGGCCATGTTCCGTCCGACAATTCAGCCTATCTATATCTCTTTTACCGGCCACGTCAATTCAGAATTTTCGCGCACAGCACGCTAAGCTTCTGTGATCACCGTCTTTTTATGCGAGGGAAGATTGTCTTCTATTTTTTTCCTATATTATTGTCCGACTATTCTGCCCAGCTCTGCGGATATGTGAAGCGACGTATTAGTCCGTATCAGCGGCCTGTGGGCCCCGAAAATTCACGCGGCTTTCCGGATGTAGGAGTTTTGCAGTCCATGGACTGCGGGGAACTCGATAATCTCGCCCCGTTCGGGTGAGTGGGTAGTGTCAATCTAATGCGAACCAGTCTCCAAAGCCCGCGAAAGTCGATTTCTCAGGCCACCAGCTGACGCCACTCGGTCAAGGCGGCAGCGCGGTTTTGCTTGAAGATGTCACGGCGGTTGAGGTGGCGGTCCTGGTTGAAGTGATTGTGGATCGAGGCATGGACGGAAGCAAACTTCTGCAGGGTCTTGATGTCCCTGAATTTCGCCATCGCGCCTTCTCGTCGTCGAAACGGCTGGTGTGAGTTCTCAGCCCGATTGTTAAGCCAACGCCCAGACGCCTGACGCCCCAAATTTCCCACAACTTTCATCGCTGCACCGTAAGAGCGAAGCCGGTCCGTCACGATTGCCTTTGGTCGACCATAACGTTTCATCGTGCGCTTCAGAAACGTAAGCGCAGCCCTACGATCCCGGCGTTTCGTGGCAAATACCTCGAGAACCTCGCCCTCGTGGTCGACGGCACGCCATAGGTAGTGTGCCTCCCCATTGATCCGTACGAACACCTCGTCCAGGTGCCAGCGCCAGTGCGAACACGATCGGTGATGGATGCGCCGCTTTCGGATCTCTGCGGCAAACATCGGGCCGAACCGGTTCCACCAGAACCGCACCGTCTCGTGACAGACGTCGATGCCGCGTTCGAATAGCAGATCCTCGACCTGACGCAGTGACAGCGGATAGCGGATGTACATCATCACCGCGAGGCGGATCACCTCGGGTGAACTGTTGAAATAACGGAAGGGATTGCGCATCGTTGGAAGCTACGTAATGCCCTTGCTTGGCTCAAACCCATTTAGTCTGACAATGCCTTGCCGCAGGTTCAAATCCCGGGCTCGCAACCACCGATATCAGCAAGGACTATTCCAAGCAGCGGCATGATGATCCAAAGTAGTCTATAATTTCATCCGCTTGAGTTTCAGCTCACGCCTTTTTAATGGTCGGTCACGTGCGTGCACAAACTGTTGCCTCTCGATGGCGAGTAAAACTCGAAAATTTTCTGCATTGACCGGAGCATTTGGCAAATTTCGATTAGCGAAGGAATTTGCGTTCGTTTGATTTGACTAGATTCATCTGTTGCAGCCGGAAAACTTCGCCGACGGGCACGATTTCGTCGTTCACATCCTGAATTCCGCCGTCCGCAATGATCCTTGCGAAGGTCTGCTGCATCGCTGTCACCGAAGCTCGGATCGCGTGGTTACCGTAAATGAGCATGGCGATTTTGCCCCAGGAACGCGCGCGATCAACCGTCATTTGGGGATAGGCCGTCGGCACAATGACAATCGGCGCGGCGCCATTCCAGTTCCGAACGAAACTCTCAACCTCATCGGGTGTTTTTTGCTTTGAATGGACAAGGATCATGTCGGCACCGGCCTCTTCATAGGCTGCAGCACGCGCTAGCGCTTCGGCTTCGCCGAGGCCAGCGATAAGCGCTTCGGTCCGGGCGACGATAAGAAAACCCGGATCGCGGCGCGCAGATCTCGCCGCCTCGATCTTTCCCTGAAACTCCTCTCGTCGCAAAAGCTCCTGTCGCCCACCTTCTAAAAGGCTGGTGACCTTTGGAAACGCCTTGTCCTCGATCACCACAGCGGCGGCCCCTGCCCGTTCATATTGCTGAATCGCATAGATGACGTTAATGGCGTTGCCAAAACCGGTGTCGATATCGGCGACGATCGGCAGGTTAGACTGCTCAGCTATATGCCGCGTCATTTCGAGATGTTGGTCCATCGAAATTAGGCTAACATCTGCAAGGCCATAGAGAGCCGACAACTCGAACCCGCTCGCCCACAAGCCGTCAAACTTGGCTTCTTCGGCCAAGCGGGCGGACAAAGGGCTGTGGCATGCCATGATCCGCGCCAAGCCTTTCTCAGCTATCTTATCGCGCAGTTTTCGTCCGTTGCTCATAGTCAAATTCCTTTCAGATATCCAGCACGGCAAAAATCGGCTGATGGTCTGAACCCAGTGCAGCATCGTCGATAGCCATCGATGTGACGGACGCCGAAAGATCTGGAGTCACAAACATATAATCGAGGCGGACTGACCGCTCACGCCGGTTACCCCTGGCCAACTCAACACAAGTCGGTTGATCGGACGGCCCGCTTTCGCTAACGACCCAGGCATCTACCAGCCCGTTGAGGCGATTGAGACGGCCATGCGCTATATCCATCGCCCCAACCAGAAGCTCATACTCGGCGTCTTCCGGTGTCATGTTGAAATCACCCATAACGACCGCGCGATGAGGCATTGGCGGCGGCGCGCTCGCCTCCGTCCAATGAGCCGACGCTTGCGTCCCGGACCACACCCCGCCTGATCCAGGGATATCGCGTATGAGCGAAAGCAAGGTGTCTATTTGATCAGCGCGCTCTGCTGGGGATGCATGCGCGAGATGGGTCGTGTAGATACGAAGTGGTCCGGATGGCGCCTCGACGACACCTTCCAATGCGGACCTTTGAAGGCTCATCGCGCCAGTAAGACCGTGTTTTGGCAGTAGGTGACTGCGTGATGATAAGATTGGTGTGCGCGTCAACAGCATATTGCCGAACTGCCGGCGGCGATGCTGTACATGGCCATTTTCGTCACGGAAATCCGCATCCACGTCGACACCAGCGCCAAAAACCCAATGATGCTGTGCAAAGTGGCGCGCAATTTCCGCCACTTGGTCAACCATGCCGGTTTCCGGAAGAAATCTTTCGACCTCTTGCAGGCAAATGATGTCTTGATCGCCAATTTCGGAAGCAATCCGATCCAAATCAACACGGCCATCCTTACCGGTCCCGTATTGAATATTGTAACTACAGAATTTCATCGCTTTTGCTCCCTTGACCGTTCGCTAATCATGCGCATCGGTCACTGTAGGCTCTTGCAAGCCAGAACGATGTTGTTGCACGCAGTTTTCAATTGTTCCGTCGATGTCGCATAAGAAATCCGGATGAAAGGTGAGGCAAGAAAACCACTGCCCGGAACAACGGCGACACCAAATTCTTCGAGAAGGAAGAGCGCAAAATCCATATCGGTCTTGATTACTTCGCCAGCGGGCGTCTTTCTTCCAATTACGCCGGCACAGGATGGGAATACGTAGAAGGCACCATCAGGTACATCGCACGATAGGCCAGGCGCCGTGTTCAGCATGTCGACCACGAGACGACGACGCTCCTCAAATGTAGTAACGAAGTCTGATAGGTAACTTTGATCGCCCTCAATCGCGATTATGGCTGCATATTGAGAAATCGAGCTGGTATGCGATGTCGTCTGTCCCTGAACCGTGTTCATCGCCTTGATAAGTTCAGACGAACCGGCGCCGTAACCGACCCGCCAGCCGGTCATCGCATAAGTTTTCGATACACCGTTGACAGTTAGGATTCGATCCTTCAGGTCCGGGGAAACCTCAGCCATCGTTGCAAATTTGGCGTCTCCGTAAACCAGCTTCTCGTAGATATCGTCCGATAGGACCATGACGCGCGAATAGCGGCGCAGAACGCCGGCAAGGTCTTCCAATTCTTTACGCGTGTAGACGGCACCCGTTGGGTTTGATGGTGAATTCAGCATCAACCATTTAGTATTCGGCGTGAGCGCCGCCTCAAGCGCCGAGGCCGAAAGCTTGAATCCCGATTCTCGACCACAAACAACCGGCACCGGAACACCGCCGGCCAACTGAACCATGTCTGGGTAAGACACCCAGCAAGGTATGGGAAAAACAACCTCGTCTCCGGCATCGAGTGTGGCTAGCAGAGCATTGAAGAGCACCTGCTTTGCGCCACAGCCGACGGTAACTTGATCGCGTTCATAGGTGAGGTTGTTGTCCCTTTTGAACTTCTTGACGATCGCGTCCCGAAGAGCCTGCGTTCCGGCAACCGGCGTATAACGCGTATGGCCATCGGTTATGGCCTTGATCCCCGCCTCGCATATCTTACTGGGCGTATCGAAATCCGGCTCACCTTGGCTCAAAGTGATGACTGACTGCCCCTCGGCGCGCAGATGTGCAGCCCTTAATGTCATTGCCTTGGTTTGTGACGGACGAACGCATGACATGCGCGCGGCGAGCATACCCATAGATGTTTCTCCTAGAACTAGGCCGACAGTAAATTGGCGAACCGTGGGAGACTTAGACAGTCGCCCCGGCCCGCAGAGACGTACTATTTTTTTGCTTCGTTCCAGAGAGACAGGAGTTTAGCCCGTTTCCCGCTGGCCTCAACCTGATCTACCTCGAAGACATTGACATCGCCGAACGGCGGCAGTCCGCTAGCGGATACAACGTCATCGACATCTTTTCTAGACGGTCGGCGAAAACTAACTGCGAATATCTTGGACTGCGCCGCCTTAGATAGAAGGATGTCGTAAAGCCTCTTGGCTGCCTCTGAATGCGGCGCGCTCTTCACCAGGATCAACCCTTCCGGCGAAAGGAATGTACCCTCGCTCGGGTAAATTAGGGAAATTTCACGCTGCCCACCCGCGACGTAGCGATGAGCCGCGTACTCCATGGTGATGCCGACTGGGTATTCGCCCTGCGCTACGCCCTTGTAAACACTGCTGGTACTTCCTTGCGTCGCCACGATCTTGGCCAACTTTTCGACGCCTTGGGCGCCAAACATCTTCCAGATTCCGTATAACTGCGCATAAGCGGAGCTGGACGAGTTTGGATCGGACATCGAAACGACGCCTTTCCACTTGTCATCAAGAATATCGCTCCAAGTTCTGGGTTTTTCGCGGCCGTCCAACTGGCGATCGTTGACCATCAAGACCATCACATGGACATTGGTCCCGGTCCAAAGGTCATCGGGGCCACGCATCTCCATAGGGATCGCGTCGATCTGTATCGAACGGTAGTTAGCGAAGTTCTTCTTGAAACTGGCGAGGGTCGCGAAACCGCTGCTCCAGAATACGTCGGCCGCAGGGTTGGCGCTTTCTGCTTGGATCCGCTTTAGAAGTGTTCCGGAACCTGCCTTGACGATACTGACGTTCAGGTCTGGTGCCTGCGCCTTCACAGCGTCCAATGCTGCTTGAACGGAGTCTTCGCTGTTAGACGTATACAGCGTCACTTCTTCTGCATGGGCGGCGATGGCGCTCAGCGTTATCGCGCCGGCGAGGGCAAACTTGAGAATTCTCTTCATAGTAACCTCCATTGTTTGATCGAATGTTGTCAGCTCGTGAACAATCTTAGATTGAGAAACCTTACGGCGAGAAAGATGGGCAGAAGGATGATCGAAATAACCGTCAAGCCGTAAGCCGACGCCTGACCCATCAAGTCACTATCGATCAGTCGAAAAATTTGAATCGGTAACGTTTCCTGGCCAGCGGAATAAACGACGACGCTCGCGCTCAACTCTGCGATCGTTGTGACCCACATCAGGATTGCCGCCGCTGCGAGGCCAGGCGCCATAAGAGGGAGAATGACGCGGAGCGCTGTCTTAACTGGCGGTACGCCTAGGCTGATTGAGGCCTCTTCTAAAGAGTCTGGAATGCCGTAGAGGTTGTTAGACGCATTCTTGACAGAAAATGGTAACCGGCGAACCATATAGGCGAGAATCATGATGGCCGGCGTGCCGGTCAGAACAACGAGTCCGGTGTTGAACCCTTGAACCAGCGCGATCCCGAGGATTGTTCCCGATATGGTCAGCGGCAAGAGCAGCAGGTAGTCCAGAAGCCCGGTCACCCGGCTGCGCTTCTTGATCAGCAGGAACGATGCCAACGCGCCGAACAACACCCCAAAGAACGTCGCCTGCGTCGCGAACGTCAGAGAGTTGATGATAACGTCGCCACCGAAGTCCCATACCCGATTCAAACTTCGCATCGAGTACTCTCCCCAATGCATCACCGGACCGCGGCTCTTAGTGATGGAACCGATCAAGACCAGGAGGAGCGGAAGAAGGGACATCGCGGTGACGAACGCAACACCAGTTGCAAGTACTGCCGCTGAGGCGCCGCGGATCAAACGAGTGTTCCCTGGACGTCCTTGTGTCATTTGATAATTGCGACGTTCGACAACGCGCTTCTGCAGAAATAGCACCAACGCCACTAGCGAGATCGAAACGGTTGCTAGAGTGCTTTGCATCACAGGGTTGCCACCCATCTCGCTGATGAAGCTTCGATAGGTCATAACGGAAAGCAGCGGAAGACCGTGCCCAAGCGTGATCGACACCGCAAAATTACCGACAACCAGAGTAAAGACAACGAGCCCGCCAGAAAGAATGGGTGGCGCAATTGCGGGGAAAAGTACCTTCAGCCGCGTCATAAACGGCGAAGTCCCCAGGCTTTGCCCCGCCTCTTCGAGCTGGTGATCGAAACCGCGCAGCGCCGCAAGAGTCGCAAGATAGATATGCACATAGTAGATCAAGGTCATCACGAGAATGAGCCCAAACCACCCGTAGAACCTAGGGGCCGGCAATCCCAGGTCGAGCAGAAACCGTGTGACGACCCCATTGTTCCCGAACACCATCAACCATGCCTGGGCGGCAATCACCTCGGGAACGATGAGGACCGTCAACGGCAGTAGAACGACAATGCTCTTTAGCGGAATCTCATAACGAGCAGTGAGGAATGCGAGGGGCGCGCCAACCAATGTCGCGGTGATCGTCACAACAGCGCCTAGAAGAACCGAATTCAACAGTGCTTCCAGGTATCGGCCTTCAGTAAGAAAGATGACGAAGCCTTGCAGAGATAGGTCCCCCTCGGGACCACGCAGGCTACTGAGCATGACAGTGCCAAGCGGGTACACGAGAAAGACCAGCATAAAAGTCAAGCACAAGACACTAAGCAAACCCCATGGGAAAAAACGACCGGCCATTATTCAGCACTCACGAAACGGGGGTTTGGTCCGAGATCGAGACAAACCTTCGTGCCTTCAGGGATTGCATCACCTCGCTCCATCCCGGGCACGGTCACAGTGATATGACACCCGTCGGCAAGGACGACCGTATAAGCTGACTTATGGCCAAGATATTGATACGCGGTTACCTGTCCGGGCAGACAGTTCACACTTCCGCAGTGTTCAATATTCTGGTTAGCTTCGTGAATCGCAGTTTCTTCGGGTCGCGCAACTAGCTTCAACGACTGTGGCAGCAGCTCTACGCTGCACTGACCGCGAATTGTCTGACCAAGGACATCACAGACCACCACCCCGCCGGGTTGACCCTCTATGTGCTTAGCTGGCAGGAGATTGGCCGCGCCAACGAACTCGGCGATATAATCTGTCTTCGGGTTTGAGTAGATCTCGTACGGACTGCCTAGTTGCTCGACGCGCCCGCCGCGCATGACAGCGACCCAATCGGAAAGCGCGAGAGCCTCTTCCTGATCATGGGTCACAAAGACTGTTGTGATGTTTGCGCGCTGCTGCAGGTCGCGAATGACCTCGCGCATCTGAATACGCAGCTTCGCGTCCAAGTTGGAAAGCGGTTCGTCCATCAAGAGGACCTGGGGCTCGATAACGAGTGCACGTGCAAGCGCGACCCGTTGCCGCTGACCGCCACTTAGAGCAGCCGGATAGCGCTCAGCCAGATGTGCGATATTGACTTTTTCCAGATGCTCCGTGACCCGAGCACTCAGATCAGCCGCAGAGACACGACGCGCGCGCAAGCCATATGCCACGTTCTCGAAGACGGTCTTGTCGGGGAATAAAGCATAGTCCTGGAAGACCATGCCAACGTTGCGCTTGTGCGTCGGTTTTTGGGTGACGTCCTCGGCACCAAAATACACCGCGCCGCCGCTGGGTTCGACGAAGCCGGCAAGCACCCGAAGAAGCGTCGTCTTTCCACAACCGCTCGGCCCAAGCAGCGTGAAGAAGGCGCCGTCGCCAACGTCAATTGCTATGGACTTCAGCACATCAATAGCCCCGTAGCTCTTCGACAGGGCGTCAACTCGAATGGATGTCATCATTCCACCTTATGTTGTCCACATCGACCGCCCTTATGTTAGTTATTCTATTATTTCTACCGATACCTTCCGCTTTTCCGGTTGTGTATCAGTGCACTGTGGTGTAGCAATATAACGCTGATTGCCTATTATCCTTACATCAGTTATGCTTTGGGACAAGATCGAAGAACTTACAAATATATAAGATTATCTAATGCTTAGGATTCAGATATGCGCGGACTGCCACCACTCAAAGCGCTTCATGCCTTCGAGGCCGCGGCCCGGCATGAGAGCCTGACTGCCGCTGCGGATGAGCTGGGCGTAAGTCACAGCGCAGTAAGTCAGCAAATCAAGAACCTGGAGGCCTATTTCGGGCAGAAGCTCTTCGAACGACATGGCCGGTCGGTGAGGTTGTCTTCGCGGGCTCGGGCCTATCTCGAGGATGTCCGATCATGCTTCGACCGCCTGGCGATCGCCTCCGAGCAACTTTCGGCGGTGGCTGGTTCACATATCGTTCGCATCAACACGACCCCATCGTTCGCCATGCGGTGGCTGATCCCGCGCCTCTCTCGTTTTCAGGTCGACAACCGCCGAACCGAGGTCCGCGTCAGCACGTCGCCGTTCGATACGATCGACCACCTAAGCGACACATACGACATCATTATTCGCCGCGACCGAATGGTACGCGCCGGCCATAGATGCGAATGCTTTCTTGAAGATGTATCGGCGCCCGTCGCATCGCCATCGTTGATCGAAAAAATGTCGCTCAACGACCCATCCGAACTTAAGCAGGAAATGCTGTTGCATCTGAAGAGCCGCCCCGATGCCTGGGTACACTGGTTCCGCACAGCCGGCGTCTCCATGCCGGACACAGATTCCGGGCCTATATTTGACCATTTCTTTTTGAGCCTTCAGGCCGCGATAAATGGAATGGGGGTGGCGCTCGCCCCACACGCCCTTGTCGAAGACGATCTTGAACAGGGCCGATTGGTCCAGCCCTTCAATAGCGTTACCATTCGGGGCCCTGGATTTCACTGCCTATATAGAGAGGGCGGCCTACGTGACAGGCAAATTGTGCCGGTGCTTGAGTGGCTTGTTCGAGAAGGCAAAGAAGCATCGCCAACGGGCCAACTTGATAAGCGCAGATGATTTAAGCACAACTACCAACTCCTTCATCGTGGGTAGTACGTTGTGCCAACCGAACCCGTAGTCAGCGACAGTATTCCGACGATGCAGATGACGCTTAGCCTGAACAATACGTCAGGCAACCAGGTAACCAGTTCCGGTGTGAAGACGAGGAAAATTAGCACCAAGAGTTGCAGCGCTATGAACGGGACGACACCCCAATAGATGTCTGATGTCGTTATCTGAGCCGGTGCGGAGCCTCGAAGGTAGAAACGGGCGAATCCAAACGGCGGCGTGAGAAAAGAAGTCTGGAGCGCTTTGCCGCGTACTCAGGATCTGAACCGGAGAGAGGGCAGATGACGATCAAGAAACTGTTGGTCGCCAACCGCAGCGAGATCGCGATCCGCGTCATGCGCGCGACCACTGAACTCGGCATCGCGACGGTGGCGATCTATGCCGAGGAAGACAAGCTCGCCCTACATCGATTCAAGGCGGACGAGAGCTATCTGGTCGGCCAGGGCTTGGGTCCGATCAAGGCCTATCTCTCTGTCGAGGAGGTCTTACGCGTCGCGCGGGAATCGGGCGCCGACGCGATTCATCCCGGTTATGGGTTTCTGTCCGAGAACCCGGACTTCGCGGAGGCCTGCGCTAGCGCCGGGCTTATCTTTGTCGGCCCGCCACCGGCGGTCATGCGCGCACTCGGCAACAAGGTTTCGGCCCGGAACCTGGCATTGGAGGCGGAGGTCCCGGTCATGCCCGCGACCGGACCCCTGCCCGGGGACAATGCCGGGATCGCGCGCCAGGCCGAGGCGATAGGCTATCCCGTCATGCTCAAGGCGTCCTGGGGCGGCGGCGGCCGGGGTATGCGGATTATCTCCGGCGCTGGCCAACTTAGAGAGCAGGTCGAGGCCGGGCGGCGCGAGGCCGAGGCGACCTTCGGCAACGGCGAGGTCTATCTGGAGAAGCTGGTGAAGCGGGCCCGCCACGTCGAGGTACAGATCCTCGGCGACACCCACGGCAATCTGGTTCATCTCTTCGAGCGCGACTGCACCGTGCAGCGCCGCAATCAGAAGGTCATCGAGTGGGCGCCGTCACCCTATCTCGACGCGGAACAGCGCGCCGCGTTGTGCGCCTCGGCGCTGCGCCTCGGTCGTCATGCCGGCTACGTCAACGCGGGCACGGTCGAGTACCTCATGGATTGCGACACCGGCTGCTTCTATTTCATCGAGGTCAACCCGCGTATCCAAGTCGAGCACACGGTGAGCGAGGAGGTCACCGGCATCGACATCGTCAAGGCGCAAATCCTGATCGCACAGGGTGCGCGCCTGGGCGATACCGCATCCTCCGGCGTGCCCGGCCAGGACGAGATCCGCCTCAACGGCCACGCCCTGCAGTGCCGGATCACGACCGAGGGCACTGTCAGAGTAAAATTCTGGGCATTTTTCAATCGCCTAATGGTTGCGGGAATTCGCAGGTTTTCTGCGCGGTTCGTGGACCGCCTAGAATCACATTTTCAACCTAATCGGCGTTAGTCTGACAAAGCCCGAGGACGCGGTGGAGATGGCGGTTGCAGGCCAATCCGACCGGCTTACCGCTTCGGGCTACGTTCATGCCGCATGCCGCCTGCAGGCGGTCACGCGGGATATCGCTGTCCTCGCCGAAGCGGCCACGATCATCGCCAATATGGGCAATGACCAGCGCCGGAATCGGCGGAAACGCCCGCGCTGAAAGACTGGACTTCGTCGGCAAAGCAAGCATTGCTTGGTACCACACGATGCGTAGGGCCGCCTCCTTGTTCGATTGAGGCGCCCGCCGCCCCGACCGGCTAACCGGCGGGGCTTGTGGGGGTGGAAGCGCCGCGATTGCCGCGGCGCCGCGCACCGAAGGAGGCCCCCATGGCCAAGCCCAAGACCACCCGCAAGACGCCCGCTGCGGCCCGCGCCAAGAAGTCCAGCGCAACCGCGCAGAAGCCGGCCAAGCAGAGCCAACCGCCACGGGCCAAGACCACTAAGGCATCACAAGCCGACGCACCCGCCAAGGCCCGGGCCGGCACCAAGCAGGCCCTGCTGATTGGTCTCCTCAAGCGCAAGCGCGGGGCCACGATCGATGAGATCGCCCAGGCGACCGGATGGCAGGCGCACTCAGTGCGCGGCGCGATCAGCGGCACCCTCAAGAAGAAGCTCGGTCTCGCCGTCTTGTCCGAGAAGACGGACGGGCGCGGCCGGCTCTACCGGATCGCCGCAGGAGGCTGACATGACCTGGCGATTTGCCGGATACGACGTCATGCCTAAAAGAGATGACGACTCCGTCAGCCCGTACCTGCGGCGCCGCCTGCGCAGCTACGCGGAGGTGGCTTGCGAGAAGGGCGAAGACTCCAGGCCCGAGGATCGGCCCAAAGGTACCGGACCCGGGACTCGCGATCCTGCCGATGAGACGGCCGACGATGCCTGACCGCATGGCCAGGGAGATCGCCGCATTGCAGGCCCTGGAGACGCCGAACCTGCGGGTCCGGTGGGAGGGGGCCTTCAAGCGCCCCGCGCTCAAGCGGATCAGCCGCGACCTGCTCCTGCGCGCGCTCGCTTACCATGTGCAGGAGCAGGCCGAGGGCAGCCTGAGCAAGGTCGCCCTCCGGCGCCTCGCTAGCCTCGCGGTTCCCCAGGGCAACGGCAAGCGGTCGCCGAGAGTGGCGGCGCGGAGGCCCAGGCCCGGCACGCGTCTCATCCGCGAGTGGCGCGGCGAGGTCCATCAGGTGTCTGTGCTGGATGGCGGGTTCGACTATCGGGGGGAGCGCTACGCCAGCCTATCGCAGATCGCGCGCACCATCACCGGCACGCGTTGGTCCGGGCCGCTGTTCTTCGGGCTGCGCAAGACGGCCCAATCAGAGGAATCGAGCGATGAGCGCTGAGCGGCCCAAGCGCCTGCGCTGCGCGATCTACACGCGCAAATCGTCGGAGGAGGGGTTCGAGCAAGCTTTCAACTCCCTCGACGCCCAGCGCGAGGCCTGCGAGGCTTACATCAAGAGCCAAGCCGGCGAAGGCTGGCACCTGATCAGGACGCCCTATGATGACGGCGGCGTCTCGGGCGGCACCACGGATCGGCCCGCCCTGCAGGAGTTACTCGCCGACATCAAGGCGCGCAAAGTTGACACCGTCGTCGTCTACAAGGTCGACCGCCTAACCCGATCACTGGCCGACTTCGCAAAGATCGTCGAGGTGTTCGACGGCCACAAGGTCTCGTTTGTCTCCGTAACCCAGCAGTTCAACACCACGACCTCCATGGGCCGGCTCACCCTCAACATGCTGCTCTCCTTCGCTCAATTTGAGCGGGAAGTCACCGGCGAGCGCATCCGCGACAAATTCGCCGCCTCCAAACAGAAGGGCATGTGGATGGGCGGCTTCGTGCCGCTCGGCTACGATGCCAAGGACCGCAGCCTGCTGATCAACGAAGCCGAGGCCGAGATCGTCCGCACCGTATTCCGGCTCTACCTGGCGCACAACAACGTGCGCCGGGTGAAGGAGGAGACCGACCGTCTGGGCCTTGCGACCAAGGTCCGTGCGGCGGAAAACGGACGCATGCGCGGCGGCCGGCCCCTGAGCCGCGGATACATTTACAAGCTCCTCGGAAATCCGCTCTATGCCGGTCGGATCGCGCACAAGGGTGACGTCTACGAGGGCCAACACGCCGCGATCATCGATGCCGAGACCTGGGACGCCGTGCAGGCGAAGCTCTCCGGCAATGCCCACGACCGGCGCGCGGGCAATGGGGCCACGGAGCCGAGCCTGCTCGCCGGGATTCTTCATGACGAGCGCGGCAACCGGCTGAGCCCGTCCCACGCAGTCAAGAATGGGGCGCGCTACCGCTACTACGTGAGCCAGGCTCTGCTCCAGAACCGCGACGGCAATGCCGGATCGATCGTCCGGATCCCCGCCCGAGAGATCGAGGAACTGGTCGCCGCGCGGATCGCCGCCTTGCTCGAAGACTCGGGCCAGTTGATCGACGAGCTTGAGGAGTCACTCGCGCCCCACGACCAGGAGCGTCTCATGATCGCGGCCAGAAATCAGGCCGGCCGATGGTCGCGAATGAGTAGCTCCGAGCAACGCGCCTTCGTTCTCCGGATCGTGGCCGGCATTGCAGTGAGCGAACGAGAGATCCGAATCGTCGTCCGCCGTAACGGGCTCATGCATGCCTTGCTGGGTGATGAGTCATCGATCGACATGGCGGGTGCCCCCGGATCTCAGACCGGGGCGCCTGCCAACGGTGACGCGTTGACCCTTCGCGTTCCCACGCGGTTGAAGCTCTGCTCCGGCGAGATGCGGCTCGTGATCCCGCCGGGAAATGCAAGGGAGATGCGGCCGCGCATCAACGCGGCGCTTATCAAGGCGCTGACCCGGGTACACAAATGGAAACACAAGCTGTTCTCCGGCCAGGCGCCATCGATCTACGCGATTGCGAATGAGGAAGGCATGACCGAGCGGTACGTCGGACGCATCATCCGCCTCGCCTTCCTGGCGCCTGACATCGTCGAGGCCATACTCGACGGTTACCAACCAGCCAATCTGGAACTCGAGCGATTGATGAAGGGCATCCCGATCGGCTGGCATGAACAGCGAAGAGTCTTGGGGTTCTCCCGGGGCTGACTTCCGCGGCAACATCGACACCTTGGGTATTGCTACCTTCGCGGTGGCGAAAATCCATCGGCTCGACGCATGCCGGGCGCCGCATCACGGTGCCTATTGCGTGCGCGAACGGGACTGTGAAATTGGGCAGGAGAGAAAATGTGCGTGATGTCGCGGACACGGCCGAGAGACCGCGTTCTCTCCGTCCCGTTCGCGCGGCGGCCCAGCGCAAAGCCCCGCAGACTGCCGCCAACCGTACCGAGGGTTCGAATCCCATTCGGTTTTTCTGCGATATCAAAGACTAGTTGGCGGTGCAGACAGTCTGCAGCGAACCCGTCTCTGCTGAATTCCCTGTTAAACAGGGAAAAAACAGGGAATTTTCGTGAATTTAGCCAATTTGGCGAAATTTCCAGCGGAATCCGTTCGTCAATTCAGCAGGTTAGTCACGAATTCCCTAAGAATCGGAACAGGGAATTTTGGCGGCATATCAGGGATTTTTCTCGCGATATCAGGGAAACGCATCTGCGGATCGGAGTATGTTTCAATAGCCTTGCCGCAGGTTCAAATCCTGGGCTCGATGCCACCTTTACCGAACTTCGGTAAAGCGATAATTCGGGCGCATGCTACCAGCGTTATTTGTACCTTGATTATGTCCACCTTAGACTTGGGATGACAGGCATCAAGAGCTGGACGGCATGCTGAATGATCTCACACGGGAGATGGTGGCAACCGTTTCGTCAGGACACGCTATCGCGCCTGGCTTGCCCTAGCCTTTGGCGTACCAGCCGTTATCGACGTAAAGGGCGTTGCCGTTGATGAAGCTCGCCTCGTCGGAGGAAAGAAATACCACAGCTGCGGCGACTTCTTCGGGTTCGCAAATACGCCCTTGGGATTCCGCCAACGCCCCCTCTTCCCAGGCCTGTCCGGCGGTATCCAGTTCTTCAATTTCGCGAAGCCCGTGGGCGGTTTTGACGAAACCGGGACAAACCGCGTTACAGCGAATTCCCTGGTCGCGGTACTCCACCGAAATGGTGCGGGC